>Ga0105356_10006085_pt1 | contig 11305 bp, 9 predicted proteins | sample GOMGulsemesocosm_3_FD_83502 | JGI IMG/M metagenome (GOLD analysis project Ga0105356, IMG submission 83502) | Methane-oxidizing microbial communities from mesocosms in the Gulf of Mexico - GOM9D Gulf of Mexico | ecosystem: Environmental > Aquatic > Marine > Cold seeps | place: Gulf of Mexico...
CTAAATTCTTAATTACTGCGTTGCCTTATTGCTTGTTTAAGAAAACACTAAACGTCGCAATAAAACGCCTTGTACTAAAGGATTTATCCTACGCATAAATGGCAGCTGCTATTTTGCTTAAAAAAAACCTGCTTCGGCAGGTTTTTTGCTTTTAAAACAAACAAGGTCTAAATCCTTAATTACTGCGTTGCTTTATTGAGAATTTATTCTACGCATAAATGGCTATCGCTATTTTGCTTAAAAAAACCTGGTTCGGCAGGTTTTTTTGTATCTGCGATCTTTTTTAGATCATTTTCACTATTTTGATCTTTGGCATGTTTCTTGTTTAATATTTGTTAAGGTGAGTAAGTGACAATATTTTGAATTTCAATGGAGGCTATATGCAAATTAACAGTGAATTATTGACTAATGTAACGGCAAGTGAAGAAACAAATAAAGAATTACTAGAGATGTTAAAGTTAGATCATGACGGTGATATTCAGTTTCATGTTTATCATACTCAAGTAGATGATAAGCAACTTTATTGCTGTTTATCTGGTGGTGTAGTTGAAAACAATGAAATTGTTTTTACGCCAATTGGGTTAGGTGCTTTTGAGGCTTTAACTAATATCGAAGTTGAGCAAGATACTTATTATGCTGAAGAGCTTAAAGTTGAAAATGGTCCAATTAAATCTCAAGTAGAAGCTGTGTTAAGTAAAGTGCCAGCTGATTCAAAAGTATGTTTTGTTGGTGATATGACAGGTACTTTAAAGTTATCTATATCAGAGATATTTCCGCTAGCTTTAAATTGAGCGGTTTAAGTTAGCAAGTCTTATAATATAGCTGACTTGCTAACTTACAGTCTTGTTTATGATGATGGATCTATGGTGCCTGATATCGAGTTATTGGTTCTAAACCAACCTGCGATAGAGTAACGTATATCATCGGCTGCTAGCACTTCATGTGCAAAACGCTCGCTTTCAAATACTACTAGTGTGCCAGCTTTGGGGGTCACTCTTGCTATCACATCGTTTGAATTTTCGGAGTAAATTAATAGCTCCCCGCCTTTAGTTGGTGTATTTAAATAACATACAGTCGAAAATACTCTGTTTGAGCGCCCTTTAAAAGCATCTAAATGTTTTTTGTAAAAATCACCTATTTCATACTTTGCAAAGTGACTTTCATAATCAAATAAACCTAAATAAAAATAACGGTTTAAGCTTGTTCTTATGTGCTCCATCAGACTCAGAAAGTTTTTTTGCTCAGGGTTACAGCCATCAAGCCAAAAGGTTTTATCTGTTCTAATTTTTTTATCTGTTTTGAAGTTTTGTTGGCGGCCAATGCCTGCAGGATTGAATTTTTCTGGGTATTTTAAGCAGTCTTGATGTAGCAGTTTTATTAAATCATCGTCTATGGCATTTTCAATAATGCCATAGCCGTCATGATGAATTTTATCGAGTATGGTTTCAATCGTTAGAGAGAATTGCTTATTATTGCTATCCACAAAGCGGCCTAATAATATTTAATAATAGGCGCTAATTATACGGTAATTAAATTTTGGTTTCTTCATCTATATAGTTTAATAAATTTAATATATCTGGATGTGTTTCTTTATCGCTAGCAACTGAAATCGCTAAACTCAGATCTTGAAGTTGCTTTTCAGGTTTTATGATCACAAGTTCCGGATTGTTTTCTATTTCATTTGTATGCTCTATACCAGCAAGGGCGACATGTTCTGCATCTTTTAAGTAACTTAATATTTGCTCAAAGGTGCCTACTTTCATAGTAGGTAGTTTTTGCAATGATGCTGCGGTTTCTTGTAGCATTTTTTGAACTTGTAGGTTTTTAGATAAACAGCCAAGGATAGGGTAAGGGGTTAAAGTGCCTTTATCTATACTGGTATCTGAACTGAGGGCATGATTTTTATTAACAAATAAAATGACTTGCTCTGGTAAATAAACTAAATGCTCTGTTATAGGCAAATTGTTTGGAATATGTTGTGAGCTATCAATTGTGATATCTAACTCAGCAGAGGCAAGTTTATGAGATAACTCTTGGCTATTTTGCTGTTGAAGTTCAATTTGAACATCAGGGAATTTTTTCATGAAATTGTTGCAAACAAATGGCGCGATAGATGCTGTATTTTGTGTGATGCCAATTTTAATACGTGTTGTACTAGTGCGATTGAATTGATCTAACTCTTGTTTGAAATGAGAAAACTGATTTAAAGTATCTGAACAATATTGTAAAAAAAGCTCACCTGATTTGGTGATAGACACTGAACGTGTTGATCTGGTAACTAATTTACAATCGAGCTCTTGCTCTAATGTTTGAATGCTACGTGTTAGTGCTGAAGTACTTAAATTACAATGCTCAGCTGCTTGTCTGAAATGTCGAAATTTAGCTAGTGCCAAAAACTGTTCAAATTGTTCCAGTCTCACTTTATTTTCCTTTTATACTCATTAATTGAGAGCAAACTCCTGCTGCTAATATCAGCTTTATAAACTGATACCTCTCTATCTTAATAAAGTCCATAAGGTAATTGCAATAAAAATGCGCATTTAAAATGCATATAAAGAAAAGTATTTAATCATTTAACACAAAAATGAATTAAAAATGTCAATTAATCTGGAAAACTGTCTCTAATGGCAAGAAAAGCATCAAGATCACCTATAAATAAATCTATCAGCTTAGGGTCAAAATGTTTGCCTCTTTCTTCTTTTAATAAGTTAATTATTTTCTCAAGTGGCCATGCTTTTTTGTAACATCTATCACTGCCTAAGGCATCAAATACATCGGCCAGTGCTGTAATTCGACCTGAAATATCAATATCTTCACCTTTGAGTCCTTGCGGATAACCTGAGCCATCCCATTTTTCGTGATGTTGATAAGCCAGTAATGCGCCTTGTTGTAAAATTTCATTGGTCGAGTTTTTTAGAATATCGAATCCTTGCTGAGCATGAGATTGCATGACGTCCCATTCGGCTGCATCGTGTTTTCCAGGCTTATTTAAAATCATATCAGGAATGGCAATCTTGCCAATATCATGTAGTGGCGACGCAAATTTAATTATTTCAGCTTGATAAGGGGTTAAACCATATTTTATAGCAAGGATATAGCTATAGTTAGCAACACGTTTAACATGACTGCCTGTTTCTTTACTGCGTTTTTCAATTGCTTCGCCTAAAATATATGACAGTTCTTTTTGTGATTCTCTTACGGTTTCGCGTAAACATAAATTATCATAGGCAAGTGAAATATTGTTGGAGAAAAACTCTAATAATTGATGGTCTGACGCTTGTAGCTTTGATGATTTACTGACATATAACATGGTTTCTAAACCATCTTTAGTGGGAAAATAACCAACAAATTGATTATCATTTTTTAAAGATTCTTTTTTATTGTGGGCGTTAACAAATAGCTCTTTTATTTCATCGGGTACTTCTGATTTGTCATTAGTATCAGTTACACCGGATGCTGCTAATAATTTGAAATCTGATGCTGGCTTAGATTGGGAGTTAACCGCAGCGGCACAATATATTTCATTACCTTCCATACCCATAACATCGGAAACATGATCTAAAATTGTTGAGGCAAATTGATTTACGGTATCGCACTGTAGAAAATGTGCAGAGGCATCTATGATTTTTTCTAGGCTATGTTTGTGTTTTTCTATAGTTCTGATATCTCTATAGGCTCTTAAAGCAGAATATAATAAGGTTTTGAGTTTTATAGCGGTTAATTCTGTTTTGTTTTTATAATCATTAATATCATAATCACGTATAACTGATTCTTCGGGAGCTTCACCTGGTTGTCCAGTCCTAAGTACTAATCTGACATCATGATTCTGGGCATCTTCTCTTATGTACTTTATTAAATCTAATCCTGCATGGGTTGTTTCCATAACAACATCAACTAAACAAACAGCAACATTTTGCAGTTCATTAATTTTAGTTTTTGCTTCAGCCGCCGAGTAAGCATGATGAAAATGAAGTTTTTTACCTTCGAAATTAAATCCAGATAGCACAAGCTTAGTTACCTGATGAATATCGTCTTCATCATCAATAACTAAAATGTCCCATTCATCAGAACTATTAACAATAGGTGAATGGATCTCTGGAGTATCATTAGCGAATAAAAAATCGGTCACAGAATCTGGGTCCTCTTTTGCTTTAATTTAAGCGTAGTATAGAGATAATTTAAATAACAATTTTTTTGATTAAATCTTTAATTGTTTTTGTTATCAAAAAGTAAACTACATTAATGTTCACTAAATGGAAGTGATAAGCTAAACTGATATAAATAAATGCCTTCAGATTCGTTCTGAGTGTATTAGTCTTTGTAAGTAAATGAATAATAGAGCAATCAATAACAATATAAAAAGCTCAAAGGGGATAAAAATGGTGGGTTCTCAAAGTAAGCAGTTACATGAATTACTGCAAGCTTTTACTTCAACATCTGCAGTTGATGTTTTTCAACCTATGGCAGAAAAGTTAGAGTTACAGCCATCTGAGGCTAAAAGTGCACTCCTTAATGAAATATCAACTAAGTATCCTTATATAGAGCAAACTTCTACCCAATTAATTGATTTATTAATGCCACAATTACAAGGCTTTATGTTGGCAGCTTGCCAGCAGGCTTTAGAAAAAGGCCATCAAGCGGCTATGGTTCAGCAGCAATCGGATGAAGATGAACAATTAAATAAAGCACTCGCACAATTGGCCGCTTTAACTAAAAAGCACTCAGTGCAATCAAAAGAGCTCGCAGCGTCTGAACAGTTAAATATCAAGCAAACTGAGCAATTGAGTATTTTACAAAAAGCGAAAGCGCTTCATGAAGGTAGTAGCTCAGAGCTTGAGGCTGAATTATCACAGCTAAAAGCGGTATTTGAAAAGTCATCTGAAGAAAATTCAATGATTAAAAAGCAATTAGATGAATCAAATGTGGAAATTGAAAAGTTTCAACATCTTATTGAACAAACCGATCATGCCTTAACAAAACAAAAAGAACATAACGAACTGCAATCTACTAAGTTAAAAGAGCTTATTGCGCAACGTAATGAAGAGAGTAGTTCTTTAGATGAAAAATTTGATCAACATGCTCAAGAAGTGGATTTATTGAAAGATGAAAATAAAGCATTAACGATCACTGATGAGCAAAAAACTAAAATCCTCTCAGATAAAACACAAGAAATAGCGACATTAAATAGTGCAATTGAAAAGCTTGATAGTACAACTAAAGAAAAAGATTTAGTGATTGAGCGTTTGAAAAAACTAGGTGACAGCTTAACGTCAAAAGAGCTGGAATTTAAACAAGAAAATAAAAAGCTTGCTGAAGAATTAAATGATGTTCAAAAAGCATTGTCAGGTTCTAATGATGAACTATCAAATATTGAAGAAACAAATGCTTCAATTAATGAATCAAATCATAAATATCAAAAAGAAAATAATCGTCTGCTTGAAGAAATGAACGCATTAGAGCAAAATTTATCTGTTACTAAACAAGATTTAGCAACACTAGAGCAAGGCTCAAAAGATACTTTAAATTCATTAGAGCAAGAATCTAAAGACAAAATAGCTGAATTAGCACTAGAACATCAAGTTAAACTAGATGAATTAGAGCAGCACAGTAAAGCCATAAAAGATAATGCAGAGGCTTCTTCAACAAAAACGGAAGGGCGCTTTAATGACTTGAAAAAAGATTTGAGAGAGGAGACCAAGCGTTTAGAGGCTTCGTTACTCGAAGCTCAAAGTAATATTGAATCTTTAGAGCAAGACAAAAAAGACTTCATTGAGCAAGTTGAAAAGTTTAAAGAGTTGGAGCTTGAGTACAAAGACGAAATTTTAACTAGTAGAAGCAAACTTGAAGCGCAAGATAATGAATTAAACTTTGCTAAAGGTCGAAATTCAAGCATGCAATCAAGGCAAGAAACTGAAATTCATCAAGCAAGAACTGCATATGAAAGTTTGCGCTCAGAGAACTTGGAGCATGTTCAAATAATTGAAGATTTAGAAGCTAAAGTAATGGAATTTAAATTGAAGTTTGAATATGCACAAAAGCAGTTAGTCAGCTAATGACATCTCCATTTGATTGGGTGGAAGCATATTCTGCCCAAAATGCCATCGAAGCAAACCTTTTAAAAGGTTTATTAGAGCTCAATTCAATTATGGTATTACTTAAGGGTGAGTCACTTTCTGGGGCGCTCGGTGAAATTCCGATAGATCAAACTGAAGTTAAAATATTAGTTCCTCAGATAAAACAGCGCCAAGCACAAAAAATATTGCTAGAATACCAATCTAAGCAGCAAGAATCTAAAGACTGGCAATGCGCAAGCTGTGATGAGTTCAATGGTTGCGGATTCGAAGTTTGTTGGTCTTGCTCGGTATCGAAATAGCAGCTTTAATTAATAAAGTAGCAACTCCCAATTATATGATGGAAATAAATGAAAAAGCCTAATAACTTTCAGCGTGTTCGTGAATTAAATTATATGCAAAAAGCAGTGCTAGCAGCTGCGTTATTAGAGCGTATGTTGCCAAATTATGCGCTATTTAGTGATGCTACAGAGTTTGGTGATGCTAAAATCTTTAGAAATGCGCTTAATTCTATTTGGGAAAAATTAGTTTTTCCAAAAAGTAAGATCAACTTAGAATTGTTAGTTGATAAAATAGAACCAAACGTTCCTGAGATTGAAGATTTTGATATGTTTGGTGTTTATCCTGCAATTGATACCAGTACTGCTTTATTAAGTATGCTAAACGGTATGATGATAGAAGATGAACTTGAATTCGTAAATATAAGTAAAATATCTCAAGCTTCAGTCGCTAAATTAATTGAATATCAATTAGGCTCCGAAAATTTAAGCGCTAACAACGAGGCAATTAGAGAGCATCCTTTAATGAAGTATGAAATTGAAGTATTGTCTGAATTAATTGATTATGTCGAAAATATGGGCCGGATAAGCTCTGATTCAATTAAAGGTTTAAAAGCTAAATCTATTGAAGATGGTCAAACTAATATAGGCATTGAAATTTAGTATCTCAGGAAGTAATACTAATTCCATAAAGTGAGTGTTCATATGTTTATTGGAATTGGTATAAGTTAGCAAGTGATACTTCTCTTGCTAACTTATGTTTAATTAATCGCTTTTTGTTAAATGCTTATTCAACTTCAACTTCAACTTCAACTTCAACTTCATAAGAGTTAAACTTTCTGATATTGATTACGCCATTATCAAAAATTAAATACTGTCCTTTTATTCCTTTCAAAATTCCGCTTACTTCTGGATTTTTATCAAAATTAAATGAGCTGATTTTTGTTGGAAACTCGGATACTGGGAATTCAAGCTCTACGATTTCTTCATCTAATTGTGTAATTGCTGTCGCACCATATAACTGTGCTAGTTCGTCAAGTTTAGTTTGGATTTGAGGAATTAACTCTGCTGCTTTTTCTTTTAGGTCAATATTCTCATTATTGCCTTTAAGCATATTGCGCCAATTCGTTTTATCGCTGATAAATTCAGCTAATGCAATCTCTACCAATCCTGATTGTTGGCGTGTTTGTACTGTAAATATAGGCAGGGCTTGAGTCGCACCTTGGTCAACCCAGCGTGTAGGGACTTGGCGAGTAATACCCACTTTAAGACCTGAAGTATTAGCGAGATATACGGTGTGTGGGATCATGCAGTTATCAATGCCCCATTGTGGCTCTCTACAGGTACCTTGATCGTGGTGGCATGTTTCAGGCTTCATCATACACATATCACAGCTAGCAAGCTTACGCATACATACAAAGCAATGACCTTGCGAGTAACTCTTTTTAGTTTTTTTCTCGCAATTACTACAGTAAATATTACCTGTATGAGTCAAGGTCAGCTTTTTGCCTATCAGTGGATTCAGATCTATCAATTTATCGCCAACAGGCAGTTGATATTCAATTGGTTTGACTAATGACGATTTTAACTTTGAAAGTGTGCCTTTCATCTTGGTATGCCCCTTAATAATAAGAGGCATATAGTAGCGTTAATTACTTTTATAGTCAGCTAACCATTGTTGGAATTGTCCAAATGCTAATGGCTTAGAGTAATAGTAACCTTGGCCTATATCACAATGGCAGTTGATAAGGTTTTTTTCAATTTCGGCAGACTCTATTCCTTCAGCTACAACTTTTAGTTCTAAGCTTTTAGCCATATCTATGGTGGTTTTAACAATCGTTAAATTTCTTTTTGATTCAGCAAGATCTAAGATAAAACTCTTATCTATTTTTAGTTCGTTAAATGGCAATTGTGAAATGTATGCCAACGAAGAATAACCAGTGCCATAGTCGTCTACTGAAACTTGAATGCCCATTAGTGATAATTTTTTCATTAGTTTGCTCAGGTGATTGAAGTCACTCACCATCACAGATTCAGTTAATTCAAAGTTAAGTAAATTAGTAGGAATGTTATTGCTAGCTAATATCTCTTTAACTTTGTTTAAAAAGTCATGGTTTGCAACATCTCGACCACTGATATTGACCGATAAACTATGATTTGAGTAGTTTAGCGCTATTAAAACGCTTAAGTGTTGGCAGGCAGTATTGAGTACCCACATAGTTAATTCATTAATAATACCTGTGTCTTCGGCAATACGAATAAACATCTCTGGTGGAATAAAACCATGAACAGGATGTTGCCAGCGCAATAATACCTCGGAGCCATGTATTGAAGCATCAGCTAAATTAATTTGCGGTTGGTGGTAAAGCTCAAGTTTATTGTTTCTAATTGCTTGTTGAAGTTCTGTCGCAAGTGTTAGTCGTTGTGCAATATTATAAGTATCACTTATTTGATAGAAACTTATATCACTGCCATCACGTTTGCTTTTATCTAGTGCCTGAAAGGCTTTTTTGAGCATCGAGGCAGCTGTTTTTGTGCTTTCGTTTGTCGAATAAATGCCAATTTGGGTCTGTAAATTGATAAAAAAACCACTGAGATTTATATCTTTTGATAGTGAGTTTTGCAGTTGTGTTAATTGCTTTATGAGCTCTTGTTCATTAATGAACCGTGAGGCGAGTATCGCAAGTACACCATCTTTTGCTTTTGCTATTTTAACTTCGATATTGTCTTTACGTTCAAAATATAAAAAATGACTATCAACTTGAATATGCATATCAATATCTTTTGCAATATGAGATATCAGCTTATGGCCTTCTTTATTGCTAATATAAGGCGCTATGGTATTAAATCGAGATATCTCAATTAAACATACTGAAAATCGACGATCGTTATCTATTAGTTTTTGAATGGTTGCTTCTAAAAAACTAAAATTAGGTAAATTTAAATCATGATCATGAGTGGCATTATAAAAAGCCAGCTCTTTTTGATGGCGCATTCTTTCGGCAAGGGCCATAGCCATTAAGGTTACTTCAAATAATACACCAATTAAAAATGCATGGCGGGCTAGAAATGAATATTCAATCACACCTGTCAGCATCATAGGTTGTATTGCTGCACCTATAATTAAAGGTAACCAAGAGATAATGTAAAATTTTGCCCAATTAAAATTATTGGTGAGCTTTTTATAAATTAAAATAAAACTTAAAACATAAAACAAAAATAATACGATAAAAAATACTTGTGCTGCGATGTACTCTGGGACCCACAACGAAGCGATTCCCATAACAGTCATAAGTAAAGTGTAATACATGGCAATGTTATAAAGTTTGCCTTTTTCTTTATGATATTTAAGAAAAAAGACTGCAAAGAGTAGGGTGAAAACAGCAATAAGATAATTAAGGGAGACAACTTGTTGTTGAAATAAAGCTTGAATCGATTGTGGCCAAATAAGGTGTCCAAAACCTAGCACAACACCCATTAACATTAAAACAGATATTATGTAGCTAATATATATTAGATAAACACTATCTTTCATGCCAAAAAAAAGTACCAAATTATATAAAGCTATCATTAACATGATGCCAATAAATATCCCCCATATCAGATAGATATCATTAGTTAAAGTTAAAAAGTCATGATATTCATATATGCGAATAGGCGTTTTTGCGATGCCAGTTGTTTTTATTTTAATGAATAATTCGGTATCGCCTTTTGCTGCAATATTAAATTCAAATGAGGGGGTCGTTTTGTCTGTTAGATTTAAATTTAAGTTTAAGTCCCCCATTTGTTTATCATTCAAAAGATGGGTGTCTGCGTCAATTTGCATGACGCGTAGCTCATCTAGCATTGGGTTATCAAAATGGGCGACTAATGAATAGGGCGCGTTTGTTTTATTATTAAGTTTTATTTTTATCCAATATGTTTGTTGGGTAAAACTCCAAGGGATATCAGTTAAAGCACCTAGGGTGAATAAATCTGGCTTTAGCAGTAATTCCGGTGCCGTTAACTTATCTGTAGGATCTAATAAAAATGCTGTATTACTATGAATTGAATATGTTTTATCTATGGCTCTTTGTGTAGGATCTGAAATAGTTGATACCAAAAAAAATATTAACATTATTAAAGTTGTTAATATAAAAAGGCCATAAGTTTTTCTTTGAAAATGAGCTGAAAGCATCAAATAGTGAGTATTTAATTATATAATAAACAGATATTAGCATTAGTTTGGGTTATTTTCTGTTTAAAAGTATGATTGATTTTTACAAAATATAAACAAATATTTTTAAATGGGGACATAAGCCCCCATTATATATAAAAATCGATTTAGCTTTGTTCACGCTCTATTGCGCGGTAAGCGATATCAGTGCGGTACTCAACACCTTTCCAGTCGATTTCTTTTACTAATTCATACGCACTTTCTTGTGCTTCAGTTACTGTGTTACCCAGTGCTGTAGCACATAAAACACGACCACCTGAAGTCACGACTTTACCATCTACTTCTTTAGTACCAGCATGAAAAACTTTAGTGCCAGCTGGGTACTCAACCTTAAGACCTGAAATTTCATCGCCTTTAGGGTAAGCGGCAGGATAGCCCGCAGCCGCTAATACAACACCCACAGCAGCACGTGGGTCAAATTGAATTTCAGCTTGATCTAATTCTACACGGTCAGCAGCTAGTAATAGTTCAACTAAGTCTGATTGTAAACGTAACATGATCGGCTGTGTTTCAGGATCACCAAAACGACAGTTAAATTCAATTACTTTAGGCGTGCCATCAGTATCGATCATTAAACCCGCATATAGGAAACCTGTGTATGGGTGACCTTCATCATGCATACCTTGCACTGTAGGAATAATGACTTCATTCATGATGCGTTGATGAATTTCATTTGTTACAACTGGCGCTGGAGAGTATGCACCCATACCACCCGTATTTGGGCCTTTATCTTCATTGTA
>Ga0105356_10006087_pt1 | contig 11300 bp, 9 predicted proteins | sample GOMGulsemesocosm_3_FD_83502 | JGI IMG/M metagenome (GOLD analysis project Ga0105356, IMG submission 83502) | Methane-oxidizing microbial communities from mesocosms in the Gulf of Mexico - GOM9D Gulf of Mexico | ecosystem: Environmental > Aquatic > Marine > Cold seeps | place: Gulf of Mexico...
AAGTTGGCAACATAGCTAGGGTTAACATTGATAATTTAGATTTCATGTTTTGAATCCATTTCCGTTATTATTTGCCCAAGAATTTCTATTTCATCTTGGATCTCGGTATAGATTCTCCACTTACATTTTTAACTTTTACTACAACTACGGGACTAAGCAACACTATTACTTTAATCATAAAAGTTAACCAAATGCTAACAAATCATCAAAAACACAACTTTAGTATTATTTCTTAGCTAAATTCAAAGTGAAAACTAGTACTTTTTTATGGTTTTTGAAATATTTCTTGCAAACAATAAAACTAATACTTTTTTACTAGTTTGATCGTGCCCTAGAAAGTTTTCATCACTTAATTCATTGTAACTTATTGTTTAATATGTTTTTTCAAAGAATAGTAATTTCGGGTGATATTTTATTATTGATAATGAGCATAGAGTTTATTGGCAACTAAGTATTTGAAGGTACCATGCAGTGTCAATAAACAAACTAAATAATAAGAAAGGTATTAAGTGCGCAATAGCTCGCTGTTTTACAACTCTTCTTATAGCAAATTTAGCTGTTTATTCGAATATAAGCTGTGCAAATGATTTACTTTCAGGCACTGAACTAAAAGACTCTCCATTATCTTTAAGTCTTACTACAACGGCATCAATGACAGTTGGCAACGAAACACAACAACTGGTCATTAATCAGTACGGAATACACAACAAAGCAACAGTAAACCAACTGGCTAACGCGGGAAATAGCATTGCTATTAACCAAGACGGTATCGACAACTTGGCTAACCTTTTACAAACAGGGTACGGCAATACCATTAACTTGCTTCAGCAAGGCGATGGTAATAATGCCGAAATAATCCAAGATGGCGATGCCAACATAGCCAACATAATACAGCAAGGTGAACAAACCTTTATTGTTCATCAAATTGGTAATGAAATGGTAGTTAATATCACTCAATATTAACTGTCTGACTGGAGATAACTGTGAAATTAAATAAATCAATAATAGCTTGTGCTGTAGTAATGGCATTAGGCGCACAACAAAGCGCGTTTGCTGCAAATGAATCGTATAAAGAACGTTCTGTAGAAAGAGAGGCAAAAAGTGCTTCTACGGTTCAAATTGATAAAGATATGATGGCTAATGCTGTTGGTAACGTAATAATATTATCGCAAGAATCAGCATCAGGGGCCGTATTTGGTAATGATGTACGTTTGACACAAGAAGGTGATACAAATGGTATCAATGCTTCTGTAAATGGCGAAAATAATGACACTGAGATTAAACAAATTGGTGTAAGCAATATAGCTGTCAGTAGTAGCACTGGTGACGGTAATACACAGCTAATTGATCAAGATGGCGAAAGTAATGAGGCACAAGTAACTATTGCTGGTAACGAAAATACAGTAAGTGTTACGCAAGAAGGCGATGGTTTCTTAGGTTTTGGTAATGCGGCAATTAATATTGTTGAAGGCGATAACAATGAAATCTCAATGGAACAAGGTGATGGTGGTCAGTGGTCATTAAACAGTAACATGGTCGGTTCAGCCAACACTCTTGAAACAAAACAATCAGGTGAGTGGAATGAAATTCACCTAAATAATATCATAGGTGACAACAATGATATTAACATCGAGCAAGAAGGTTATTGGTCTGTAGTTAAAATTGAAAGCATAGAAGGCAATGACAACGAAATAGAAATCGACCAAGAAGGTGATACTAACCAAGCGGTTTCCAATATTTTTGTCGGCTCAGATAATGACGTAAGTATTACTCAAGCTGGCGATGACAATGTATCAACTTTTGATGTGATTGGCGATGGTAATGAATTTAATGTAGATCAAGCTGGCAATGCTAACAGTTCATATATAGGTGCAATTGGTTTTGACAATGAATTTACAGTTAGACAAACGGGTAATTCAAATGAATCTCATCTTGTAAACTTTAATGGCGATGATAATGAAGTCGATGTTATACAGACCGGTGATGAAAACGTTGCTGTTGTACAGGCATCGCAAGTAGATAATGCATTAACTACCGATGGTAGCGATATTAATATTAGCCAAGTTGGTGATATGAATGATGCGGTTGTTAATGTGAGTACTATTTTAGACAGCAATTTTACTACTCTTGATATTGCACAAAATGGTGACTTAAACGCCTTAGATTTACTAATTGAAGGTAGTAACCATATAATTGACATCGTGCAAACTGGTGATGAAAACATGATCACTGGTGCTAACGGTGATGCGATGTTAATTGGCGGATTAGGTGTTGAACTTAGCATTAGCCAAATTGGTAATGGTAACTTGGTTGAAGGTTCTGTAATCAGTGCCGTTGGTAGTATTGCTATTAGCCAAGTAGGTGATTGGAATAGTGCAACTATTATCCAACAGTAGTATGATTACTGTTAAGTAAACATTAAAGGGGCTTCGGCCCCTTTTATTAGCCCCTTAATAAAGAGCCAATCGACGATAAATGCTAAAGAACTGTATTTTATTTTTATTATTGCTCACCCCAATGGAGCTGATTGCAGTTGAGCTCGAAATTGGCGGCTTATTACTTGATAATACTATTAGTCGACAAGGGCGAGAATTTTCATATAAATTCAGCCAACTGTGGCAAGATTTACCTAATTCTGAAGGAATAAATGTTCAAATTAAAGAGCAAGTGATCCCACGTTCAGGTACTAAGTTAATGGTCAAGATGAATGGCCGCATTGTTTATGTTACTTATATGGGGCGTAGACAAGAACCTATAATGTCGCGTGTTGAGCAAGCGATGTTTATTTTAATCGATGCAATGGCACAATCTCAATTCAAGCAAAACAACCCCGATATAGCGAATGATGGATGGTAGTAATGAATAAAATAACCAGTATGCTTTGTATTTCTATAATGACAATTGCTTCGGTAAATGCTTCAGAGCTTGTTTATACGCCAATTAATCCAAGTTTTGGTGGTAGCGCATTAAATGGAAGTTTTTTGTTAGGTAAAGCGCAGGCGCAAAATAAACATAAAGCGAAATTGAGCAAAAAGTCGTATGCAGAAAAATTTCAAGAATCATTAGAACGTGCGTATCTAAATAAAATGATACGAGAAATTACTGATCTCGCTTTTGGTGAAAAGTGTGAAGTAGCAACGAATGTATGTGAAGCGAGTCTTTTTAATGAAGATGCAATATTTGTTAGTGGTAATCATGAAATTCAGATCATCACGAGTAATAGCGATAGTATTACAGTGCAAATTACAAATCTTACGACGGGTGAAATTACCATTATCGAAGTACCTCGGTTCGCTGATTCTGTACCTGTCATACCTGTCACACCTGTCATAGCTGTATTTTAAAATAACCCTCAAAGAGGTTAGGTTGAAAACATTATAAATTGAAGAATAAAAGACTTTATTATGAAAAAATTTCTTATTTTAATATTAGCCATCGTTTTTAGTGGCTGTAGTACTATTAGTCATCTGATCCCACCAGATCAAGAATTAGCGGTTAAAGTAACAGCATCTGAGTCTTTTAAAGAACTTAAAGCATTACCTAAGCCGAAAGGTAAAATTCCAGTCGCAGTTTATTCTTTTAGAGATCAAACTGGACAATATAAACCGCAAGCTAATGTTAGCTCATTCTCAACTGCTGTGACTCAAGGTGCAACATCTATTTTGATGCAAGCGCTTAGTGATTCTGATTGGTTTTTGCCTGTTGAACGTGAAGGTCTACAAAATATTTTAACAGAGCGAAAAATAATTCGCGCTGCGATGCAAAACGAAGCAAAAGATGGTGAAAAAGCGAAAGAGTTACCGCCGTTAACCACATCTAAGATATTGATTGAAGGCGGTATAATTAGTTACGACTCTAATGTAAAAACCGGTGGTTTTGGCGCTGAGTACTTTGGTATTGGTACTTCCGAGCTCTATCGTGAAGATTTAATTTCGGTTTATATGCGTGCTATTGATGTACGTAGTGGTCAAGTTTTAGCATCGGTTTCAACTTCCAAAAAAGTATTAAGTAAGGAAGTTCGAGCGGGGTTTTTTCGCTATGTTAGTTTTAAAAGGTTAGCAGAGGCTGAAGGCGGCTATACGACTAATGAACCGATGCATTTATGTGTAACGCAAACAATTGAAAAAGCAATTACTGAGCTTATTCGTAAAGGTTTAGACAAGAAAATTTGGCGTGCACAAGGCTAGTTTTACATAACGATAAAAACTACCAAACAAATTGAAAAATTAAAGCCTATTGAAGTTATTCAATAGGCTTTAATTTTAGATAGTTTGTATTCAGAAAATACCACTGAGCATTGTCTTTATGGTTTTACTATTTTTACATTTAGATAGAAAGCAAAGGGTAAATTAGTGACTAAACTGTTTAGTCCAAGAAATTAATTCGATTCGATTTCTAGAGCTAGTTTTTCTAAAAATACTGTAAATATGAGTTTTGACTGTATTGGGACTGATATGAAGTTGCTCAGCTATTTCTTTATTTTGTGCGCCACTAGAAACTAAGTTGATAATGGTTTTTTCGCGCTTGGTTAATGATGGAAAAACAATATTGTTTGTTGCCAATACTCTCTTTTTCATAAGCTCTTCGTGAGGAGAGTTATTGAGTAGTTCAGCTAATGCAAGATTCATGGTTTCACGTTTAAACCAGCGTCCATTTTCATTTAAATGCTCTATACCTTTTAAAATAATATCGGCCCGATCATCACAATAAAAAATGCCATGGATACCCGCAAGAAGAGCCTTTTTTTCACAGAAAAAGTTATGTTGACAGTTAAAGAGTACCACACGATGTTGTACTGCTAGTTGCAATATTTCTGCAGAAATAGGGTTTGATTGATCGAAATAATATAGATCAATAAAATATAACGAATAATCGTCTCGTTGTGTGGTTTTAGGTAAGATTTCATCAGTGGTCAAAGACATACCACAAGTTTGTATCAAGTTGACAAAATGATTTAGTTTCACTTGGTGTGTAGTATTTGCTTCTTCCATTTTGTTAGCAAATACAAAAGCTTTTGAGTGCATTCCATTATTTAACATCTTTACCACACTTCTATTTTAATTATAATTTTTAGCTAATTAAGCTGGAAATCACACCTAATAATCTAGTTTTACCATCATTGTTTTTATCAAATACAATAATAAAAATGTTATGGAATTAGATAACTATTCTATGAAATCACATTTAGTTAACATTGTTTTATCTTTTTTTTATCCTATCTGTCAATGAAATGTTACGAATTAGATTAGTTATATTGTATACAATTCTTTGCTGTGTTGAATCTTTATGTGCTCTATGTTATCTGAGATTTGGCAGGGAAATGTTAATGATTTGAAATCAAAAACATTAGTTGCATAGTGACTACATATACTTTGAGAATGAGGGAATTTGACTACTAGCTTAATTTATTTCTACAAACTTGGACGATTTAAACTTAGCTATACATTCTTGACAGAGGCAATAGTTGTTTTTTGCCTCATCGGGCAGCGCATCTATTAACTCAGCAGGTATGTGTATTTTACTACACCAGCAACTTGTGCTGTTGTTAATGCCACATAAGTTTTGTGACTGGCATAAGGGGCAGAGTTTCTCGTTCATTTTTGTTGAATACGTATGTATAAGTCCTTCGCTTGATATTTAGTATATTTTATATTAACAATGGCGTTAAGTGTAGCTTTGCCGTGGTAATAGGTCTAGCTACCGTACACTATTCATTAATCGTATTAGGAGTCTAAATGTCTGCATTATCATCAACTGTAGTTAAAGAGCAGCAAGAAAAGTCAGATTCATCAGCTGATTATCGTTTTGCTTTAACATCCTTAACTTCGCTGTTTTTTATATGGGGATTTATTACCTGCTTAAATGACATTTTAATCCCACATTTAAAGGGGGTCTTTAATCTCTCTTATAGCCAAGCAATGCTAGTACAATTTTGTTTTTTTGGTGCGTATTTTGTCGTTTCTCTACCTTCAGGTTATCTCGTTAAAAAATTAGGCTTTCAAAAGGGAATTGTATTAGGTTTGATTATTGCTGCAATTGGCTGCTTTAGCTTTTTTCCTGCCGCATCTATGCATAGTTACCCTGTCTTTTTAGCCGCACTATTTATTTTGGCCAGTGGTATCACCTTATTACAAGTATCTGCCAACCCTTTTGTTAGTATTTTAGGAAAAGCCGAAACAGCTTCATCAAGGTTAACTTTAACTCAAGCATTTAATTCTTTAGGAACAACTATAGCACCATATTTTGGTGCTGTGCTGATTTTACAGCAAGTAGCTGAGGGGATGTCAGCTACCGAAAAAGCGCAAGCAGTACAAATGCCATATGTAATGTTAGCGGGTATGTTACTGCTGTTAGCTGCTATTTTTTCTTATATTAAACTACCTCAGATGGAGCAAAATGAAATAATCAATGTTACAAATAAAACTTCGGGTAGTGCGTGGCAATATCGCCATTTGGTACTCGGTGCCGTCGGCATATTTGTTTATGTTGGCGCCGAAGTTTCTATTGGTAGTTTTTTGGTGAGCTTTTTTAACGATGCAAATATTGCAGGGCTTGAAGAAACTGAAGCGGCAAAATATATTGCTTATTACTGGGGCGGTGCTATGGTCGGTCGTTTTATTGGCGCAGCAGCAATGCAAAGAGTAGCTGCAGGGAAAGCGCTCGCATTTAATCGTGTTGCTGCTGTAGTTTTAATTACCGTTGCTATATTTGCATCGGGCCAATTAGCCATGTGGTCCATTCTCTTAGTTGGCTTCTTTAATTCTATTATGTTTCCCACTATCTTTAGTTTGGCAATAACGGGCTTAAAACAGCATACGAGCCAAGGTTCAGGAATTCTATGTTTAGCAATTGTTGGTGGTGCTATAGTTCCTTTATTTCAAGGGATTTTAGCAGACTCTATTGGTTTGCAAAATTCTTTCTTTTTACCTGTAGTATGCTACCTGTTTATTATTTACTACGGGTTAAAAGGCAGTAAACCTACCTCTAACCCCCAAGAAAATTAACTCAGTTTTTAAATGAAGCTAAACCCAAAAATAAAATGGTTTAGCTTTTTTGATATCAAAACTTAGCAAGCTAAAAAACTTTACGATAAACACTAAAAGCAATAATTTAAAAAACGTGCCACCAGAGGACTTTTCATGGGTCTGTATAACACCGTTAACTTTTATTGTGTCATAAGTTTTTGAGTCATCAAGTGATGATAAAATAACGTCACCGGAGCTGGTAATGGTTAACTGATTTATTGATAAATTTACTGACAAAGTACTTTGGTCTACAGCAAAACGTATTATGTCATTATTAATGACTAACCAGCTAAGTTGGTGGCTTAGCTTTGCTTCTGAAGCCTTTGATAAGTCACCCGTACGAGTGATTTCTAACGTAGCATTCTGCCCTTGTTGAATAGAGAGGTTTGCGACAGAAAACTGATAATTTACCTCACCTACATTTTCGGCAATGGTAATGGTTATCGAATTTTCAGCCGGCACGATAACATCACCGTGACGTAGGCTTATTGAAAAAGATTCTGCAGATTCTGCGATACTATCGACCAGTGTGGTAGCTATAATTGTTTTGCTACTTTCTCCTGCCTTAAATAGGACGCGCTCGACTAGCGTTGCAAAATCACTGTCGGCAGTCGCACTGTTAGATTGGCTGAAAATTTCTATACTAGCATCTCGATCAAGAGCGATTTGTATCCCTGATGAGTCAACTAAAATTAGTTCAATACTGGCTTGGTTGCCTTCATTTATTGTTATTTCGCTGCTGTTATTAATTTTAACACTGGCAAGTATTTGCTGTGGATCTTGCCTATTTCCTAGATGTCCGGCAACGTCCTTAAATTCGTTTAGCATGCGTGCAACATTAGCTGTACTTTCTTCTCCGCAAGCTTCACCATTTATTTCTTTATTTGGAGTTGAGTAAAAATCGTGACGAGTAAACCAGTTGTGATTGGTGCTCATAATAGTACCGTTATCGCCACAGTTATAGCCTCTGCCATAGTCGGTTAGCGGAGTATCTGAACTATTAGCTATATCATGATCGGCACCGTCGTTATGTCCCCATTCATGAGCTCCGAGTGTTGCACTGGTACAATTTCCACCAACCTCCATTAGCGCATAGGGACTGTCGTAATAGGCCCAACCACAATAGTTAGCATCACTGTGAGGGCGAAGAATGGTTATGTAATCGAAACCGAACTGTTGAGCGAGTTCTAGTACTTGATCAGCCCTAGCAGTAAAAACGGTTGCCAAATAGTCATTGATTGCCATGTTGGGTTGGTTGTCGATTGGATACTCGCCTATGTATGAAACCCTTCGCCTAATAGTTAACTCACTGTTTTCCATTACAACATTAGCCGCGTTGATTTGACGTTCAATATGAGCGGTCAACTGTTCGTGAGATAAAGTACTTAATAAGTCTTTAGTATAAAAAATGCCAATATCAATAATATGCAGTTCTTTCTCATCTATAGGCTGAGCGGTACGCAGTGATTGCACCTGTTTTTGTGGGCTAACTAAGGTGGATGCATTAGACAGCATAGGCAAGATGAGTAAGAAAAATAAAATACGTTTCATTGAAAAATAAGTTACCGAAATTAAGTTAGACTAATTATCGCTAGTCAAATAGAGGGAGACAATGGCAAGTTACAATTAATTACAGTATTAATATTTGGCTTTAAAAATAAAAAAAGCTCTACGTAATCAGGGTAGAGCTTGCATACTAAACTGACAAGGTTGTTGTATCGTGTATGCTCAAATTAAATTGTTAGACTTTCTGATCAGGCAGATAAAAACTACAAATAGGATCAGGGCTATTATGCCTATGTTATTTGGTACTGTTGTTGGGGTAAAAATGGCTGAATTTTGATGAGATTCCTCTGCTATTTCCAAATTGACATTTTTAGGTATTGTCTGACCTGCTTTGATCATTTGACCATCAATGTCTTGTACAAATGGCGCGTTAATAGTTGTGTCGTTAAATGGTGGTAACTCATCATTGGCTTGAAATGAAATATAACTTGCTTGTGACTTCGCGATAATTAAGAAAAAAAGTAGTGTCGCTTTAATAAATAGCGTGAATTTATTCATAATAATGGTCCATTTAAGTCGAATACTGAAGTCAGCTAGTACTGAGCTAAGTAATTACGATCAGTTTTTTATCTACTGGTTTCAGTGTCGTTTAAACGAGATAAATGTGTTTGTAAAATTGACTCAATTTGTTGACCTATTGAATCAATCGTATGATTTTGTGGGATATTTATTCGAAAGAAGTCGGTTTTTTATGCTTGATTATTATAGAAGACTTTGCCGGGAAATTTACACAGCCGACGGACTTTCACCAAAATTCTTCTTAAATGAGCGCGAGAAATAAGCCAAGCTTTCAAAGCCTGTTGCATAGGCCACTTCGCTAACGGAATATCTTTGTTCTTTGATCAAAGATAAAGCTAATGTCATTCGCTGTTGATGGATATATTGGCCGGCACTTAATTGATGGGCTTGCTGACATTTTCGATTTAACGACGAACGACTCGTTGCTAATTCACAGGCCAATTTATCGATATTAAAGCTGGGATCAGAAAGGTTCTCTGCCACAATATTCATCAGTTTCTGCTCGAACGTTTCTTGTTGCTGAAGAGGACTTTTTGGTTTTTGATGCTCCCTTAATAAAAATTTACGTAATATCTTACGGTTATTAATCAAACCAGCAACGCGAGCTATAAGCTCTGATGTATCGAACGGCTTAGTTAAATAATCGTCGGCACCAGTTTGTAAACCTTCAACTGTTTCTCTTTTACTCGATTTAGCTGTGAGTAAAATAAGTGGGATAGTACAAGTATACTCGTTGCTTTTAATTGCTGTGCACATATCAAAGCCATTCATTATCGGCATCATTACATCAGAAATAATAAGATCTGGCAGCTCACTTTGCGCAAGTGCAAGTCCTTCTTTACCATTGGTGGCTTGAATGATGCGGTAGTAGCTAGATAGTTTATGTGAAATGAAATATCTCAGTTCACTATTATCATCAACAACCAATAGGGTCGTAATATCGTCGTCGCTATCGATATTAGTTGTATCTGTTGATTTAGGTGCGATAGAAGTAACAACCGCATTGAGTGCTTGTTGTGAGGTTTCTGCCGTAGTTACAGCATCACTGACTGATTCAATAAAGTTTTCATTGTTAAAATGAGATTTACCGCGCTTAAGCCACAAAATAAACTGACACCCTACATTTGTTTTAGGTGAAAGCTCTACAGTACCGTCATGCAATTCGATTAACTCTTTGACTAAAGCCAAGCCTATGCCAGTACCTGGTTCAGTGATTTGTTCAGAATGTTTGTCTTGATAATAGCGATCAAAAATTTTATCGCGTGCTTCAAGGCTGATGCCACGACCATTATCAGTAACAGCAATACCGATATGATCTTCACGGCTAGAATCGTTGTTTATTATCGAAATTTCAATCGTGCAATTATCACCGCTGTATTTAATCGCATTCGATATCAAATTAGATAAACATTTATCAATTTGATCTTGATCAAAATATAGCATTAAGGGTTCATCAATATTTACTAATGACAGATTTTGCTGGTGCTGATCAGCCCATGGAAGAAAACGAGGCTGAACTTGGCGAACTAAATCAGCAATATCATATTGAGCAATACGTAGTGGAAATTGTCCTGACTCTAAGCGATTAATGTCTAATATTTGGCTAACCAGATCGAGCATTTTATTAGAGTTTCGTAACGCAGTTTCAACTGGATAAGCAATATTACTGTCGAGATCAGGCTGTTCGTGTAATAAATCTTTTAGTGGTGTGATGGTTAGCGTTAACGGTGTTCTAAATTCATGAGATACATTGGCGAAAAATCTGTCTTTTAATACTTGTTGTTGTTTAAGTTCTTCAGCTTGCGCCTGAACCTCTTGAGTTCTTTCATCGACCAGCGATGTTAAATGCACATTATCTGCTAACAGTTTTTGTGTTCGCCACTTTTGTGTAGCCCAGCCTGATAATACCAACAATGAAACTATGATAATTATATAGAAAAACCACGCCCAGCCATTGAGATACCAAACGGGTAATACTTCAAAGGTAATGCTTTGCTGACTTACTCTTTGCCAATTATCCTTTGCTTCAATTACAAAGGTGTAATTATTGCCACGTAACGAGGTGTAGTCTTTATGATGTTCAGTTGACCACTGAGACCACTTTTGATTTGAATCATCGTCATTAAATAATTTAGAGCGATATAGAGTTGCACGTTGATTACTATGATCGGTTAAGGAAAAGTGTATTCG
>Ga0105356_10006088_pt1 | contig 11299 bp, 9 predicted proteins | sample GOMGulsemesocosm_3_FD_83502 | JGI IMG/M metagenome (GOLD analysis project Ga0105356, IMG submission 83502) | Methane-oxidizing microbial communities from mesocosms in the Gulf of Mexico - GOM9D Gulf of Mexico | ecosystem: Environmental > Aquatic > Marine > Cold seeps | place: Gulf of Mexico...
AAACTGCAGCCCTGTCATTTTAGGCATTTCAATATCTAACGTTAAAACGTCAGGTGACAATTGTTTTATTTTTTCTCTGGCGATAATAGGATCTTCAGCAGTTCCAATCACTTCGATATCATCTCGACTGTTTAATATTTCAGTCAACATTTGTCGAATTAAAGCAGAGTCATCAATTACCAATACACGTATTTTGGCCATATAAATTCCTAAAACAACTCAATATTATCAGTACTAGGCTTAGACTGATTGTCCACAGAGACATGTTTTTCGTATTCTGTTTCACGACGAATAATAGTATCGTTTTTAACGTCTTTAATGCGTCTTACTTTCACATTTCCTGTATCCGGAAAATACAATACCTTGCGGGCAAAAATATCACCCACATCACTCGCTTCAATTTTCAACAGTTCTTCAGCTAAGTATTGGTAAACGAATATAATATTCTTTTGCCCTATATCCGTCATCTTCGCCATCATTTGGCCACCACCAAATACTTTCACTTCAAAATTCTTCTTTTCACCACCACGTTTTAAAATAGCGTTAATCAAATACTCCATCGCCCAATTGCCGTAACGAGAGGCCGACGTAGCGGGGTTATCCCCCCAACTCTCGCTGGAAAATTCATTATCTGACGGCAGCATAAAGTGATTCATGCCACCGATGCCTTTATTTTTGTCTCGAATACATACCGAGATACAAGAACCTAGTACTGTCGAAATCATCTCCCCATGAGTGGATACATACAACTCGCCAGGCAATATCTTAGCGGCCCAAACACCATGCACTTTATCCCAATAACGATTGACATGATCGAACTCAAGACTTACTGCTGGCTGCTCGCGCTGAGGTAGATGGCTAGGTAATGCGGCCATTAGCGTATCTTCCTATAAACAGTATTGCCAATATTTTCAAAGCGCTCACTAATTCCGTGTAAATTTTCTGAATGGCCAATAAATAAGTAACCGCCGACATTTAATAAATCAGCATAGCGGTCGAACAAAACTTTCTGCGTTGGCTTATCAAAATAAATTACAACGTTGCGGCAAAATATAAAATCAAAAGGTCCCTTCATTGGCCAAAATTCTAATAAATTGAGACGTTTAAAGTGAATAGGCGCTTTTACCTTATCCTTAACTCTTACATCTTTACCGTCAGCACCACACTGGAAGTAATTTTTCACAATATTTTTATCTAAACCATCAACTTCTGTTGATGGGTAGACTGCATTTTTTGCGATATCTAATACTTCAGAGTCTAGATCGGTTGCTAAAATTTTAACATCCCAATCTGATGGTATACCAGATTTAAGCAATGTCATCGAGATTGAGTAGGGCTCCATGCCTTTTGAACAACCAGCAGACCAAACTCTTAGTTTTTTAGTCACGCTATTTTTTCTTTTCAACTCTGTCAACACTGTTTTCTGTAGATAATCAAAATGATGATTCTCACGAAAAAATGATGTTAAGTTCGTTGTTATAACATTAATAAAGCTGGATAATTCCTCATCTATATTCGCTTCTAAAAAATCCAAATATTTCGAGAAACTATTAATATTTAATTTCCGCAGACGCCGAGCAATACGTCCATAAACCATATCCTGCTTATGCTCACCCAATATGATCCCTGTATACCGTCCTGCCAACTCTGCAATGCGCTTAAAGTCTTTAGCAGTCATCGGGAATTCCTTTTCCCTGTAGTCTATCTCCACTTTGACTCTTGACATATCAGCCCTTAAAACTCTTGCCATTCATCATCTGAAGAATCACTCATCGCAGCACCTTTTCCTTGATGTGCAACACTCATTGGCGTAGCTGCCGCTGGTGAAGGACTATTAACATAGCCTGCCGACATACCCGCTGCTGAATTACTTAAGGTAAAGAAGTCCATCAAGGTCATCATTCCTCTCGACTGCTCAGCCATCGCTTCACCTGCAGCGGTCGCTTCTTCAACAAGCGCAGCATTTTGCTGAGTCATCTCATCCATTTGAGCAATGGCACTGTTCACTTGCTCAATACCTGATGACTGCTCTTGCGCTGCAACACTGATCTCTTCAATCATATCTGTTACGCGTTTCACCGAAGAGACAATATCTTCTAACGTTTTACCCGATTCATTCACTAAGTTCGTACCAGCATTTACCTTCTCGACACTGTCGCGAATCAGATCTTTAATCTCTTTCGCCGCTCCTGCGCTGCGCTGGGCTAGGTTTCGTACTTCACCTGCTACCACCGCAAAGCCTCGACCTTGCTCACCGGCTCGCGCTGCTTCTACTGCGGCGTTTAGGGCCAGTAAATTGGTCTGGAAAGCAATTTCATCAATCACCCCAATGATGTCGGCAATCTTATTACTTGCCTGATTGATTTCATCCATTGCTGTGACTGCTCGACTAACAACTTCTCCACCCTGTGCCGCTTGCTTACTAGCAGATACAGCCAGCTCATTGGCATGTGTCGAGTTTTCACTGGTTTGCTTAACCGCGCTGGTCATCTCTTCCATACTAGAAGCAGTTTCTTCAAGATTCGCTGCTTGAGATTCTGTACGCTTACTCAAATCAGCATTGCCTTGAGCAATTTCATTAGCACCGGTTGAGACTGTTGAAGCAGACTCACGAATATTGGTAATAATTTCAGTTAGCTTAGCGACCGTTGCATTGGAATCTTGTTTTAACTTACCGAACGAACCTTGGTAGTCTGCAGAAATCGTTTCGGTTAAGCGTCCATGAGCCAGGGCATCAAGAACTCGCGCAGTATCGTTCACTACATCATCTGCTATACCGACCAGGTTGTTCAAACCATTAGCCAGGCTTAAGAAGAAGCCATCTTTACTGCCTGTTTCTAAACGCTGAGATAAATCCCCCCTGGTCGCTGCGGCAACAAGATCATCAACTTCTTTTTCTACAGCGACTTCATCGGTGCGATCCATCCATTCAACTACCGCACCTAAACGTTCACCCTGCTCATTCTCGATAGGGTTAGCAATTAACCCAAAAGTACGGCCACCGACTACAATTTGAGCTTCATACGTGCCTTTCATATTACCCACTAGGTTACGCTGATGAGACGGGTTTTTATGGAACACATCAATATTTTGCCCAACCAGTTTATTGGCATCAAAATTAGGTAGGTCTTTACGAATATCTCCTTGAGCATTACTCATCATGCCTTGAACAGCCGCGTTCATATAAATGATATTAAATTCATTATCAGCAATCATGGTATTGCCCGATACAGAATCTAGCGCCTGTTTCACACGAGCATTGGTATCAGAAACAACCTTATCTTTTGCTTCTTTTATCAACGCATCAGTTTTGTCCGTCCACTCTACAGCGGTGCCTAAGCGTTCGCCGTCATTAAATACCGGAGTCGCAATCAGTCCGAATGTACGAGGACCCACCTGGATATCTGTTTTATAGACATCGGCTAGCTTAGTGAGCATTCCGCGCTGATGGGCAGGATTTTTATGGAATTGATCAATATTATTACCAATTAAATTATTGGCATCAAAGCTCGGTAGCTCAGCTTTTAAATCTGCCTCGGCAACTCTCATCATCGCCGTCACCGATTCGTTCATATAGACAATGTCTAAGTTGGTATCCGCCATCATCACGTTGGTATTACACACGTCTAACGCTTTACGAATACGAATATTTTCTTTCGAATTACGCTCTGCTTCAATTTCAAGGGCGAGAGCGTCAGTTTTATCGATCCACTCAACAACTGTGCCTAAACGCTGTTCCTCTTCAAATACGGGCGTTGCGATTAATCCAAAGGTTCGGCGACCCACTTCAATATCCGTTTTATAAACATTGGCTAATTTTTCTAACATGCCACGCTGATGAGCCGGGTTTTTATGGAAGACATCAACGTTAACCCCCATCAACTTCTGAGCATTGAAATTAGGCAATGCAACTTTAAGATCAGCTTCTGCGTTAGCCATCATTTCTTGAACGGCTGTATTCATATAGACGATATCTAAATCGACATCGGCCATCATTACATTGGTATTACACACATCGAGAGCTTTACGAATACGAGTATTTTCTTGTGCCTTCTTCTCAGCTTCACGTTCAAGCGCGAGTGCGTCAGTTTTATCGATCCACTCAACGACCGTTCCTAAACGCTGGCCCTCTTCAAATACAGGCGTCGCGATTAATCCGAAAGTTCGGCGACCCACATTAATATTGGTTTTATACACGGCTGACAGAGTTTCTAACATGCCGCGCTGATGAGCGGGGTTTTTATGGAAAACATCAACGTTCACCCCCATTAACTGATGGGCATTGAAATTAGGCAATGCGACTTTAAGATCGGCTTCTGCCGTCACCATCATTTCTTGTACGGCGGTATTCATATAAATTATATTAAGATTTTCATTGGCCATCATCACATTGGTATTACACACATCCAATGCTTTACGAATACGAACATTCTCTTTTGAAGCTTGCTGTTCTTCTAGTGCTTTTGCGAGTTCGTCCGTCTTGTCTTCCCATTCAACAACCGTTCCTAAACGCAACTGATTATCAGAAAATATCGGGGTTGCGATTAAACCAAAGGTTCGGCCACCGACAACAATTTGTGCTTTATAAGTCTGACGTAAATTCGCCACCATATTTTGCTGATGAGCAGGATTTTTATGGAAAACATCCATATTAGTACCAATTAAGCTGGCACTATTAAAGTTAGGCAGGTCACTACGAATTGCCGCTTCCGCATTTTTCATCATCGCTGCAACGGATTCATTGGTATAACAAATTTCATTATTGATATCAGCAAGCATCACATTAGCGTTACACACATCCAGCGCTTTGCTTAAGCGCTCGGCTTCCAATGCTTGATTTCCTGTCCCTGACACGCCTTGCTTAGACAACTGCAACCAACCTAAGACTACCGACAAGGCAAGTCCGATGACCGCAACGACGGCTGATAAACCTGCATTTTCTGCTGTCATTGCCAAGTAGACTAATGCCAGCGCCGCTGGGATAATCGTTAGCGTTGGAATTTTCCAGTGTGTTAAGTTTTGTTCTTCTGACATGATACTCACCCTGTTCATCATCAAATTCATTATTTGGACTTATTCGTTATCGGCTGCAACATCCGTTGCTATATCTAATAACTGCTTATCGATCGTTAATAGTCGCTGAACGTCTAATAAAATAATCATACTGTCATCGACAGATACCAAACTTCGAATGAATTCAGTATTTAAATCTTCAATTAATTCAGGACTATTACGGGTATCAGAATCACTAATTGAATGAACATCTGAAACAGCATCAACCACAATCCCCATGACTCGTTCACCACGATCCGATTCAACTTTTAGAATAATAACAACCGTTACTGGGCTATATTCAACACGCTCTAAACTAAACCGACTTCGTAAGTCCATGATGGGAACAATTGTCCCTCGTAAATTGATAACACCCTTTATATAATCAGGAGCATTAGGTATAACGGTTGTTGCTTCCCAGCCTCTAATTTCTTGCACTGCAAGAATATCAACACCGTACTCTTCCCCAGCCATAATAAAAGTTAGATACTGCTGTTCATCATCAGAACCGGTACCTGTTACTTTATCATTATGTGATTGCTGAGCTGCATTTGTCATACACTACTCCCTTAAGCAGCTTGAGTTTGTTCATCAGATTTTTTATCTGAAGAATGATTATTTAAACCTGATACATCCACAATTAATGCAACTGTGCCATCGCCCAAAATAGTGGCTCCGGATATCAAATCAACTTTCTGGTAGTTTTGTTCAAGACTTTTAATAACAACCTGCTGCTGACCTAAAAGCTCGTCAACGACAATACCAATTTTTTCATTATCTCCTTCTACCACTACTAACATGGCACCTTCGAGATCTTTCTTTTCTGTATCGGTATTGAAAATATCTTGCAAGCAAACAATCGGTACATAATCATCACGCAACTGCATAACAAACTGACTGCCCGTAATATTATTTAGCATGGACTTTTCTAATTGAATAGATTCAACAATTGATACCAGTGGGAAGATATAAACTTCCTCACCAACCCTCACCAATTGACCATCAAGAATAGCTAAGGTTAAAGGTAGGCGAATAGAAAATATAGATCCCTCACCAGGTGTCGATGAAACATCAATAGAGCCATTTAATTCGGCAATATTACGACGTACCACATCCATACCTACACCACGCCCAGAAACATCACTAACAACATCCGCTGTTGAGAAACCTGCTTGGAAAATCAAATCATAAATTTGGCCATCGGTAAGTTGCTCATCTTCAGCGACCAAACCTTTTTCAATGGCCTTACTGCGGATTTTATCTTTATTTAATCCGGCACCATCATCTTGCACTTCAATGACTATATTTCCGCCATGATGATAAGCATTAAGGGTGATTGTACCGGCACTGGATTTACCATTGTCTGTGCGTTCTTTTACCCCCTCTAGACCATGATCAAGGGAGTTTCTAACGAGGTGTACAAGCGGGTCTCCGATTTTTTCCATCACTGTTTTATCTAATTCTGTATTCTCACCCAGCATGACCAGATTAACTTCTTTATCCAGCTGCTTACTTAAATCACGAACGAGGCGAGGGAATCGACTAAAAGCAAAACTGATCGGTAGCATACGAATCTTCATCACGCTTTCTTGTAACTCGCGTGTATTCTGTTCGAGTTGCTGCAGCCCTTCTTGCAAGCGTTGAATTCGACTTACATCAAATTCCTGCCCTAATTGACCTAGCATAGACTGCGTAATAACGAGTTCGCCTACCATGTTAATTAGGCCATCAATTTTATCAATGGAGACTCGTATCGAAGTATTTTCTGCCGCTTTTGTCGCCGGTTTTTTGGTTGCACTCGGTGCTGTTTTTGCCGCTACTTTTTCAAGCGCTTTTTCTATCTTTTCATTAACTTCAGCGGCATGAATTTCAGGAGCTTGCTCAGGTATACTTCCAAGTTCTTCGCTTTCAATTAATTCGCTTTCAATTACTTCGCTTTCAATTAATTCGCTTTCAATCACTTCACTTTCGATGGTTTCACTTTCAACGGCCTCAGAATCGCTTCCAAGTTTATGATGCTCTTCAAGTATGGATAAATCACAATCAGCAAGGCGCTTGTACGTTATTTTGCAATCATCAACGACCCACTCAAATATTTCTTCAATATCTGACAGCTCAATAGTCGAACGAACAATAATTGTCCAAGATAGGTAACACATCTCAGGATGCATCTTAGCGAATTCTGGCAGTTGATCTAAATGAGGGATGACTTCAATACTGCCATCACTTTCAGCTTCTGCTAAATCTTGTAACTCACGAAACATACGGTACGGTTCGTTACCTGTGCATAAGACATCTTCACAGGGAATAAACTCAATTTTCCAACCTTTTTCTTCTGAATCATTAGTAGTGACATTTTCGCCCTCTTGCGATCCAGGTTTAGTACCGTCTGCGGAAGGCTCTTCTGCTAAATTTTCTTCCGTACCTGCCTCTGTATCTCCTGACAGAATGACTTCAAATTGACTTTTCAAATCATCAGCTTGAGACATATCAGGCTCGGTGCCAGCTTGTAAATCACTCATCAATCCGCGTAAACAATCGACACATTCTAAAAACATATCGACATAAACTTGCTCGATATCGCGCTCACCGCTGCGTATCTGGTCTAGCAAGGTTTCAAGCACATGGGTAAAGCCAGAAACTTGCATAAAACCAAAAGTACCTGCGCCACCTTTTATCGAGTGTGCAGCACGAAAAATGGTATTAATTATTTCAGCATCGACTTCCGCTAAATCCAGCGCTAACAAACTGGATTCCATAATATCCAGACCTTCAAAGCTTTCTTCAAAGAAAACCTGATGAAACTGAGAGAGATCGATGCTCATAATTATTAACCTAAAACTTTCTTAATGGTATTTAATAGCTGCTCAGGATTAAACGGTTTCACAATCCAGCCAGTTGCCCCAGCCTTTTTACCGGCCATTTTTTTATCGCCCGCCGACTCCGTCGTCAACATAAGAATGGGAACAAACTTGTACTCCCCTAATTGGCGTAACTCCGTTACCAATTCAATGCCGTCCATAACGGGCATATTCACATCGGACAAAACCAAATCAAACTTTTTAGTCTTAGCGATCTTTAAAGCCTCACTGCCATCACAGGCTTCTTGAACATCATAACCTGCACCTTTTAAGGTAAAAGTGACCATTTGTCGCATCGATGCTGAATCGTCTACTGCTAAGATGGTTGCCATTGGCATACTCCCTCGTTACTACTGCGTAATATGTTTTGTTAGTTCTAAAGACTTAGTTAATCCCAATAACTCAGCCACATTCATTATTGCCGACGAAGGTTTAACCCATCGTACGGTATGGCCTTGCTCTTTTGAGGTTTTAAGAAGATTGACGATTAGCTGAAGAGACGCGGTATCACAAAACTGAACACGATCGGCAATCAGATCAATATTGTCGTGTTCTAATAAAGCGGATTCTAGCTGGCTGTATAAACTTTCAACCTGCTCAATCGTCATTCGCTCGCCGCATTCAATTGGCTGTCCTTCAGACATGTCATTGCATTCCTATATCTATTTACTCTAAGGATAGACGTCTATTTGAAAGCTGCGAATATTGATTGCTATTTTATGGCGGATACTGTTTTATTTATAAAAATTGGATAAAGTGATCAATAACAAGGCATAAAATTAGTAATTTTCTTAGTTGAAAATTTAAATTATTAGTCTACCTATGAATAAACTGGGGGATTAAATTAGATAGAACTAGGTGATAAAACTAGCGATAAAGGAATAGAGTTAATACATTCGAGTTAACTCAGTAGAGGTAAAGAAGTTGATACGCAGTAAGCCAAGTTGAATTTTTAGTATTGCCTCTAACGTTGACGATTGCGAGCACTGCGGGCAGCGAATTCATCCATCATTTTTTGATCTTGCTTTTCTTCAAGGGCGTATATTTGATCCTTTAAATTTTGAATCAGTTTTCGCAATGCTTCGGCTTTTGCTCTGGATGCTAAGTAAATACGCTGAGCACCTTCTGCCTGCTGCTGAATTAAATTAATTTGTTGCTGTTGATGATTACTAGCTTCTTTAATTTGCTCAATGAAGGCAATTGTATTTTGTACTTGGCCACCTTGAATTGCCGTTGTTGATTGGCTGGTTAAGCTGATGCGATATTCCGTTATGTACTGCTCAAGCTGTGCCAGCGTTCCTTGCTCTTGCTCTAATTTTTGCTGATATTGCCCCCATACTTTAAGATCTTGCTGCTCTTTCTCTGCAGCCATTTTCAGGACAAAACCCATACGCTTAATTCTTTGCTTACTCATGACACAACCTACTCGCCTTAGCCCTATTCATTAATTAGCCTGTGGCACATCCGGTAAAATAGCCTCTAACTGTTCGACACTTTCACCAATTTTTACGCACTCATTTAAATCTTGCTGTAAAAACTTCTGGATCATTGGAATTCTGTTCAGTGCTAAATCTAATGTTGGATCAGTTCCCGCTTGATAGGCACCGACACTCACAAGGTCTTTATTTTCTTGGTAGTGAGCGTATAGCTGGCGCAACATTTGAGCCTTACGCAACCAATCTTGCGATACTATTTGAGGCATAGCACGACTAATCGAAGCTTCGATATCAATCGCAGGATAATGCCCTTCATCGGCTAACTTCCGTGATAATACGATGTGACCATCAAGGATGGCACGGCTTGCATCTGCCACAGGATCTTGTAAATCATCCCCTTCACTTAGCACTGTATAAAATGCAGTGATCGAACCGCCTCCCGCTTCACCATTACCTGCACGCTCAACCAGTTTAGGGATCTTAGTAAATACTGACGGTGGATAACCCTTAGTTGCAGGCGGCTCGCCAACGGCTAATGCAATCTCTCGCTGTGCCTGAGCATAACGAGTTAAAGAGTCCATTAGCATTAATACATTCTTTCCTTTTTTACGATAAAACTCCGCTACCGAAGTACAATACATCGCAGCACGCAATCGCATTAAAGGGGAATCATCTGCAGGTGAAGCGATAACAACGGAGCGTGCCATACCCTCTTCACCTAAAATCTCATCAATAAATTCTTTTACTTCTCGGCCACGCTCTCCAATTAAACCAACGACGGTAATGTCTGCTTCGGTGAAACGCGTCATCATTCCCAGCAACATACTTTTACCAACACCACTGCCGGCAAAAAGGCCTATTCGCTGACCACGACCTACTGTTAATAAAGCATTAATCGAGCGTAAGCCAACATCTAAAGGGGTTCGAATAGGGTCTCGATGCAACGGGTTAATTTGCTCGCCCTGCAGTGAACCTTCCTCGGCATGTAAAGGGCCTTTGCCATCTAAAGGACGTCCAATACCATCAAGCACCCGCCCCAATAACTGAAAGCCAACAGGTACGCCGTTTGTGCCGGATAATGGGCTTACTTTAGCGCCCGCTTGCAAACCATCAACTTGTTCAATAGGCATTAGAAATATACGACTGCCATCAAAGCCAACCACTTCTGCCTCAATGTCTTTATCATCACGTCGCTCAACCATGCAGCGATCGCCTACTTTCACAATGAGCCCTTCTGCTTCTAAGGTTAATCCCACCATGCGAATTAGCTTACCGCTGGCTTTACTTTCCAACGGTAATTTATCCAGATTAATGGCGCTTAGTTGATCACTTAGACTCATGACAACTCATCTTGATCGGGAGTGGAGGTTTCAGGCTCTACCAATGAATCAGGCTCTGCGGATTGTTCTTTTTGAGGGTTTTCAGTTACAACGTCTTCAGTTACAACGTCTTCAGTTACAACTTCTTCGACTGCAACTTCTTCGGCGACAATTTCTTCAGTTACAACTTCTTCGGCTATATCTTCTACGACTAAAGGCTCACCTGCAATATCGGATAAGTCGAGTTTTTCACATTCCTGATTAATGAGTTCAAAAACTGTCTCCATGCGTTCTTTATGGCTGAATTCGATTAATGATTGCGTCGTCGTAATACGGGCACTGCCCGTCACTAAACTCTCATCTACATTGAAGTGCATTTCTCGACCGGCATTACTCAAACCATGCTCTAAATGAACGGCATCGCTTGAGCTGACGTATATTTTAATATTTTCTGCACCACTAGGAAGTTGATCAAGCGCAGAGATGACTTTGTTAGTGATCTGCTTATCGCCCTGCTCTAATTCACGTTCAATTATCGTTTCACAGGCCGTTCTAATTAACTGACTTAATACTTGGGGTAAGGCACTGTCTTTTTCTACTAGGCTTTGTTCTAGCTGCTGAGTTAATTCCG
>Ga0105356_10006089_pt1 | contig 11299 bp, 7 predicted proteins | sample GOMGulsemesocosm_3_FD_83502 | JGI IMG/M metagenome (GOLD analysis project Ga0105356, IMG submission 83502) | Methane-oxidizing microbial communities from mesocosms in the Gulf of Mexico - GOM9D Gulf of Mexico | ecosystem: Environmental > Aquatic > Marine > Cold seeps | place: Gulf of Mexico...
GAGTTTTAACCGCGGCAATTACATAATTAAAACCTTTTAAAGTTGGGTATAGTGGAATCCCGTAATTTCGGGTACTTGTTAACACTGGGTTGGCATTTAGTCCAGCTTTTCTTAGCATAGAAACTAGCATTAAATTGATGTCTGCAACATTTCCAGAACCATTTTTATAAGCTTTTGTTACACCTATTTCTGTATATTTACTTGTATTGCTGTTCCATTTAACTTTTGATTTTACATGCTGAAAAATGAGTGCAATTTTTTGTGAATTACTTTTTCCATCAAGAGATAATATTTCAAGTTCTTTTTTGTAATATTTGCTTTTGTTCAATTCTGCTCCAAAGTTTGAGGATTTAAATATTTGTTTGCTTACATCTTCCCAGTTGGTAGAGTAAGATTTATATGGTGAATTTGGGAAATCAATGTATGATAGTTCAAATTCCAATCCAGATCTATAATTGTTAATGTTTGAGATGTAAGGTTCTGGTTTTAACGCGGGTATGTTTTTAGAGTCTATGGTGTATATGTTTTCAGCGGCATTTAATGTAACACCATTTTTTTTAGTTTGTGTTAAGTTTATTGAGAGGTAGCCAGTAGAATGTTTTTTGAATATAAAATATTCAGGAATTTTAACTCTATTGTATAGATTTTTAATTGGGATATTATTTTGGAGTGATAGCTTGTCGAGATGTGTAATAAAGGGAGAGCTGATAGTGTATTTCCATTCTACAATCGAACCTTCTTTTAAATCAGGCATAGTGAATTTTTTTAAACTCCAGTTTTTAGAAGCTTCTTCCTTAAATACTTGTTTTTTCTCAATCTTGGTTTTTTCAATTTTTCCTTGTTTAAGATTGTATGTGTAAGCTTTTAGACGATACATCTTTTCATTAGAACCCCCATCGTTATATAGATTTATTTTTTTTTGAGCATAATCAAAACCGTCTTTGTTATATAGTTTTAGTTTTTCATAGATTTCTGTAATAATTAGCCATCCAGTGCTTGAACTGTATTCGTAATGTATTTTTTTTTCTTTATATAAAAAGGCAGCATCAGCTGTACTATCTAGCGCATATAATTTTTCCTGCAATTCATTTTTAGAGACCTTTCCAAATTTTATATCTTGAGAATTTGAAATGTTAATTATTAGAAGAAGCAGTGTGAGAGTTAAGGCAATTTTTTTCATTTCTTTTTGTTTTTAAAACCAGTTTTTTAGTTTGGTGTGCGTAACTGTTTATGAGTTGTTTTTTAAAAGTTCAATTTTTAAATTGTCGTTTTTTGCAATGGATTTTATGAAATTTCTGTAAGCATTGTAATCTTCTTTTGGGTACAAGCCTGCTTTTAATAGAAATGTTCTATTGTATTTGAAATTTGTATCATCAATTTTTTCAAAAGATATCTGATAGCTTCCAAATTTGGTTTCTAGTATTTTTTCGGAAGGAAGGTTTGTAATAGAATAACCTTTAGTTATTGAAAAAACAAAAGTATCTTCATCTTTAAAACCTCTTGCTATATGTAAAGGTTGTTTTCTGCTGCGGTAACGTTTTGGGACGTTGTTGTATTTGTTGAAGATATTTACTCTAAAGAATAAATTGGTGTTTACAAAAGTGGCGTAATTGTCTATTTTGACTTCTAAATCTTCTTTGAAAGAAACGATAGCTTTGTCGTTGGTGAAATTGTATTTTTCAATAGAAAGGTTGTTGTTGTAATTCCAAAAAGAAGATTTATAGTATTTGTCAATTTCTTCTTTCGTATTGTTTTCAATACGGAAACGATCTTCATATTGAATCCCTTTTGATTCTATTGAAACAGTAGCTTTGATATTTCCTGAAGCATCTATTTGGATATTACTTTGAGTTTTTTGAAGGTTTGTTTCATTTTTATAAGCAGGTGTATGTTTGATCACTCCTCCATTGTCCGTTAAGACTAATACATCCCTATCATCTGTGAAGTCTCCTAGAAAGCCAAAAGGTTTAATTTGACTGGTGCATTCTAACCAAATGTCATTTCCTTCATTAGGAATATTTATAATCATATGATTTCCTTGCATTGATACAAAATCTTTTTTTATGTCTTTGTTGTTTTTTGCATATACAATTGTCCAGTAAGATTCTACTCCAGCAACATCCAAAAGAGCTTTTGTGTAGTTACTAAGTCCCTTACAGTCTCCATATCCTAATTTATCTACATCTTTGGCTAATGACGGTTGCCAACCACCGATACCAATACCTACATAAATATAGCGTGTTTTATTTTGCATGTATTCGTATATTAACTTGGCTTTCTTAATGGAATTTGTTTCATCTTTAACTAAATTTCGAACAATTGTTTTTGTTGCCTCAGATAGTTCTAACCTGTCATTGTACAAGTTGTTACGCATCCATTTTCCAAATTCACTCCAATCAGAAACATTGGCAATTACCCCTTTTAAAGAAAATTGATTTAAACTAACATTTAAATTTGGAAGTAATTTTTCAGAAGATAAACTATGACTCTCATACTTAATTGCTTTTTGACTTTGTAAGGTGTAATATGGAGTGTTTTCTTTTGATTTATTTTCTATTTGAAACCCCTTAAAATTATTTTCTTTCTTTCGAATTGTTAGGTTTTTTGGGTTGTTGATTTTATAGCTGCTTTTTTCGGTACTTATAGCATAACCTTCAATAGGTTTCCAAGATTTGATAAACCCTGTGGTTTTTGAAGAAATTTCGTATTCGAATAAAATAGTGTAAGGGTATACTGTTGGTGTATAATCTAAGTATTTTAAGCGATCATCAGAATACAGTCCATTTGCAGCACTTACATCTTTAAATTTATTTTTGGAGTATTTTTGTAATTGGCTACCATTTTTGTCAAATGATTTGACTGATAATTTTGAAATCTTCGTGTCATTATCATAATGCTTATAGAGAGCTACATGGTGGTCTCCATCTTTATTTAGAACAGTTATGATTCTTTTGCCTTTAAATACTATTTTATCAACTGCTTCAAGGTCGATTATTTTTTCATTTAAACGAATAACAGCATTAGCATTTTCAAGAAGCTCTTGAGGAATTGCCGAAACTGAGAGGTTCATTTCTTGGGAAAGTATGCTTGTAGGGATAAAGAACAGACACAAAAAGAATTGGAATAAGAATTTCATAGCGGTAAAATTTTTAACAAAGATAAGAAAAAAACGCTTCTCCAAAAATGTTAGGAGAAGCGTTTTAGAGTTGTTGTTGTGTTTAAGCTTATAGGATAGAGGCTTTTAAAAACTCTCTATTCATACGAGCAATATTTTCCAAAGAGATGCCTTTAGGGCACTCTACTTCACAAGCTCCAGTATTGGTACAGTTTCCAAAACCTTCTTCATCCATTTGCTTTACCATGTTTAACACACGGTCGGTAGCTTCAACTTGTCCTTGTGGTAATAATGCGTATTGAGATACTTTTGCTCCAACAAATAGCATAGCAGAAGAGTTTTTACAAGTAGCAACACAAGCTCCACAGCCTATACAAGTTGCAGCATCCATTGCTTCATCAGCAGCGTGTTTTGAAATTGGAATAGAGTTGGCATCTTGTGTGTTTCCTGAAGTATTTACAGAAATATAGCCACCTGCTTGTTGTATACGTTCAAAAGAAGTACGATCTACAACCAAATCTTTAATTACAGGAAAGGCAGCAGCTCTAAATGGTTCGATATAAATAGTGTCACCATCATTAAACATACGCATGTGCAATTGACATGTTGTAACACCTTTGTCAGGTCCATGAGCTTCTCCGTTAATATACATAGAGCACATACCGCAAATTCCTTCACGACAATCATGATCAAATGCAACAGGCTCATCTCCTTTATTAATTAATTGTTCGTTCAATACGTCCATCATTTCTAAGAATGACATGTGTTCTGAAATATCAGTCACTTTGTACTCAACTAGTTTTCCTTTGTCATCAGAGTTTTTCTGTCTCCAGATCTTTAGCGTTAAATCCATATTGTCTTCTTATTTGTATGAACGTTGTTTTAATTCAATATCGTTAAATTCTAATTGCTCTTTGTGAAGTACTGCGTCAGCTGGTTCTCCTTTATATTCCCAAGCAGATACGTAAGCAAAATCTGTATCGTTACGTTTTGCTTCTCCTTTTTGCTCTCCATCTAATTCAACAGATTCTTCTCTAAAATGACCTCCACAAGATTCGTTTCTGTCCAAAGCATCTTTTGCAAACAATTCACCCAATTCTAAGAAATCTGCTACTCTTCCAGCTTTTTCTAATTCAGGATTCATTTCGTTTTGTTCACCAGGTACTTTTACGTTTTTCCAGAAATCTTCACGCAAAGCTTTGATTTCAGACATCGCTTCTTTCAATCCTTTTTCATTACGAGCCATTCCTACTTTATCCCACATGATTTTACCTAATTTTTTATGGTAATAATCAACGGAATGGGTTCCTTTGTTGTTGATAAAGAAATCTAATTGATCCGTTACAGTTTTTTCAGCTTCTTCGAATTCTTTCGTATCCGTAGAAATTTTTCCAGTTCTAATATCATCAGAAAGGTAATCTCCAATTGTGTAAGGCAATACGAAATATCCATCAGCCAAACCTTGCATCAAAGCAGAAGCTCCTAGTCTGTTTGCTCCGTGGTCAGAGAAATTAGCTTCTCCTATACAATACAATCCATTTACGGTTGTCATTAAGTTGTAATCAACCCAAACACCACCCATTGTATAGTGGGTTGCAGGATAAATCATCATAGGGGTTTTGTATGGGTTTTCATCGATGATTTTTTCATACATCTGGAATAAGTTTCCATATTTAGCTTCAACAACAGCCTGTCCTAATTCATATATTCTTGCATCAGATGCATTTTCAATACCTTTTATTTTTGCTTGTTCTTTTCCGTAACGGTCAATTGCAGAAGCAAAATCTAAGTAGACAGCTTCTCCAGTTCCATTTACTCCATACCCAGCATCACAACGTTCTTTTGCCGCTCTTGATGCAACATCACGTGGAACCAAGTTCCCAAATGCAGGATACCTTCTTTCTAGGTAATAATCTCTATCAGCTTCCGCAATTTCTGTAGGTTTTAATTTTCCTTGTTGAATTGCTTTCGCATCTTCTATTTTAGCAGGAACCCAGATACGACCATCATTACGCAAAGATTCTGACATCAATGTTAATTTTGATTGATAATCTCCAGAGCGAGGAATACAAGTTGGATGAATTTGTGTATAACAAGGGTTGGCAAAGTAAGCTCCTTTTTTATGTATTTTCCAAGCAGCAGTTACATTAGATCCCATTGCATTGGTAGATAAGAAATATACGTTTCCGTAGCCTCCTGTTGCTATTACAACAGCATGTGCAGAATGACGTTGGATTTCTCCTGTAATCATATTTCTAGCAATAATTCCTCTTGCCTTTCCGTCAACTAAAACAACATCAAGCATTTCATGACGATTGTGCATTTCAATTTTACCACGAGCAATTTGACGGTTCATTGCAGAATAGGCTCCTAATAATAATTGTTGACCTGTTTGTCCTTTCGCATAAAAAGTACGAGAAACTAAAACTCCACCAAAAGAACGGTTATCTAACAGACCACCATAATCACGTGCAAAAGGAACTCCTTGAGCAACACATTGATCAATAATGTTTGCTGAAACCTCAGCCAAACGATGTACGTTTGCTTCTCTTGAACGGTAATCTCCTCCTTTTACGGTATCATAAAACAAGCGGAAAGAAGAATCACCATCTCCTTGGTAGTTTTTTGCAGCATTGATTCCTCCTTGTGCTGCAATTGAATGTGCTCTACGTGGAGAATCTTGGTAAGCAAATGCTTTTACATTGTAACCTAACTCTGCTAAAGTAGCAGCAGCTGATCCACCAGCCAATCCGGTTCCTACAACAATAATATCAATATTACGTTTGTTTGCAGGGTTAACAAGATTGATTTTATCTTTGTAAGTTGTCCATTTATCTTTAATTGGACCTTTTGGTACTCTTGAATTTAAAGTGGTCATATTTTTCTAGGATTAATGGTTTAAATAATGAAATACAGCTACAATGATAAAACCTAAAGGAATAATAATAGAGTATATATTTCCTAAAGATTTTACTGTTTTTGTGTATTTGTTATTGAATCCCATAGATTGAAAAGCAGATTGAAAACCATGAGCGAGGTGCAATCCTAATAGGATAAAAGCAACAACGTAGGCTACTACACGCGCAGGATTAACAAATTTATGTTGTAATTCTTCAAAATAACGAAAATTTTGAGTTCCTTCAAGTAAACCAGACATATCTCCATGTATATATTTTACATTTAATTCTGGAATCCAAAAGTCGATGAAATGCAGTACTATAAAAGCTAAAATGGCCAAACCGCTATATATCATGTTTCTTGACATCCAGCTAGAGTTTGCAGCTCCGTTGTCCTTAGCATACTTGACAGAAGTTGCTTTTTTGTTTTTCAATTCTAAAACAAAGCCCATAACAAAATGAAAAACAACACCGAAAATTAATACAGGTTGCATTGCAAATTGAACCAATGGATTTGTACCCATAAAATGAGATAAGTCATTGAAAAGTGTTTCACTAAATAAAGAGGTTATATTAACCGCTAAATGAATAATTAAGAAAAAGATAAGGAAAAGTGCCGATAATGCCATGGCTACTTTTCTTGCAATTGATGAAGATAAAAATCCGCTCATTATAAAATTGTTTTTTAAGTGATACAAATGTAGCCTATCCGTTTATTTAAATAAAATCTATCTACAATTTTCTTAGGGTTGCTTGTAAGATAATTTGTAATTTAGTTGCATTCTAATTAGTGAGATAAGGTTTTAATTGTATGGCCAAATTATTGGAATTAAAATGACACTAATGATAAAGAAAATTAATAACAATCCAGATCCCACTTTAGCATAGTCTTTAAAAGTATAATTACCAGCATTCATAACCATCATATTTGTTGTTGTACCAAAGGGGGTTAGAAAAGCAGTTGATGCGCTTACTGCCAATACCATCATAAATGGTATTGGAGAGTAACCAAGTTGTAGAGCGGCTGTAATGACAATAGGAGCCATTAGTATAGATGTAGCAGAGTTGCTCATAACTTGACTTAATGTTGTTGTGATTAAAAAAATTCCCGCTAAGAAAAAAGTTGGATGCATGTCTCCTAGTAAGTTGACCATAGAATCTGCAATTAATTTTGCTGAACCTGTTTTTTGTAGGGCTACACCCATAGGGATCATACAGGCGATAATAATAACAACATTCCAATTGATAGATCTATAGGATTGATTCATGTTGATGCAACCACCGGCAACCATTATCATGGCTGTAAGCATTACTGTAATTGCAGAAGAGAAAATACCCGTAACCAACATAACAACCATAAATGTCATGGCAAAAAGAGATATGATCCCTTTTCGACTTATTTTTCCAACTTCTTTGGCAAGTTCTTCTGGATGACCTACAATGAGGAAATCTTTGCTTTCATCTTGAATGGCTCTGATGTCTTCCCATTTAGCTCTCACCAACAAAGAATCTCCTTCCCGAAGTACAAATTCTCTACCTCTAATTCTTTTATTGTAACGGTTGAGTGCGATAACCTGTACATTGTATTTTTCAGCAAATCGGCCTACATTTATTTTTTTTCCTTTGTAAGAGGATCTAGGTGCGATAATCAATTCAGAAATGCCTACTTCATCAGTTAGTACATTTTCTTTAACAAATTCTCCATCTCCTTCAACTTTTTGAGCAGCGACATTGAATTTGTCAATAAAACGCTTTATTCTATTTTCGCTGCAATTGACAATCAATTCATCATCCATATGAAGTTCTCTGTCATCTGTAGGGAACTCATCTTCTTCAGGGTGTTTTAGTCCTACTTTTTTTAAAATAGTTGTAGAAGGCGTATCGTGGGGTATGATTTTAATCAAACTAATCCCCATTTCAGAATCCAAATGCAATTCATTTACGGTTTTTCCAATGGCAGTTGAGTTGGGTCTGATTCTTACTTTCCAAAACCCTTCAAATATTTGATAAGAATCCTCTAATGTTTGTATAGATTCATCAATGTCTTCTATTTTGTTAGAAGTATTTTCTGGCAATAGTTTCAATCCAAGAAATCGCATATAAATTACAATCGCAATTAATAAAGGGATTCCAATGTATGCATATTCAAAAAATTCAAAACCTTCATAGCCGGCGTCTAATAAAGCTTGGTTTGCTATGATGTTTGGAGGTGTTCCGGTCAAGGTTAAAAGTCCGCCCGTGTTGGCGGCAAAAGCCAAAGGAATTAACATTTTTGATGCTGAAGTTTTCAATCTCCAAGCAGCAGCTATGGCTACTGGGATTAAAGAAGCAACAGTTCCTGTATTACTTACAAAACCTGAAATTATTGCTGTTCCAATAATTAAAAGAATAAGTAATTTGTTAGCATTGCTGCTTGATAGTGCAACAATTTTGTTTCCAAGCCAAGAAGTTACACCAGTTTTGCTCATTGCCTCTCCAACAATAAATAAAGCGGCTATCATAACGACTGTGGTGTTGCTGAATCCCGTAAAGGTTTCTTTAACCGTCAATACACCAAAAACATAAAGTGATACCATGCTTAAAAGTGCTACGACATCTGGTCTTAGTTTTCCAGAAATAAATAAGATTATTGTGATTGCTAAAATTATAAATGTTATTGTCATAATTATGGGGTGTTTGTTAGTACAAATGTACTTCAATACTGCTGCAAGGTTTCATGATATATGTCATTTATAAGTATTAATAAAGTCATGTGTTTGTTAATAAAACCTCACAAGGTAGACGGTGCTTGAACGAATACGATTTAGTAGATTTGTTTTTGTGTTATTCTTGTTTTTTTGAAGGTATAATGCATTTGGAATTTGTCCAAATTCCTTTGAGTTCATTTAGAGAAAGTAAGCGTCCTTTACAGTTTAAATAATTTCCTTTTTTATCTTTTTTTATAATTTTTAAATTGCCTTTTAGAATTTCAGTAATAATTAATACTATGTATTGCTTTTGGGAGGCTTTTTTATGAGACTTATAAATAGAAATCCCTGTGACGTTGTTTTGTAAGTCCATTTCGGAAGAAGTGGCGTCTGGTATCATTCCATCTTCTTTTTTGTTTTTTTTGAATTGTTTATAGTTGCCCCTTTCGTGTGCTTTTCCTAAACTTTTGGCTGCTCGTTTTCCTATTTTTTGAGATAAAGTAGCCATCCAAAAAGCATGACGAAAAGCATCAATTTGCCCGCCGTTTTTGTCTTGGTCTAATGTTGGCGTTTTTCTAATGGAATCTGAAATGCGTTCTGCTTCTTTAGATATTTTAAATGCTCTTTTTGCTTTGAAGGGATGAAAGATGACCCAACATTTTTCGGGGCCAGATAACTTAGAGAAACTTTTTTTTAAAGATTGCCCAATTCCAAGTTGAAAAGTCAGAAATAATGCAAGTGTAATAGGTTTTAATTTTTTCATTAAATAAAAGAAGAGATTAAATTGAAATCCTTCACAAATTTATACATTTGTCTGTATACTAACGTCAAATAAAGTTCAAAATTATGAAAGGTTCTTTTTTTGATAATTTGAAGGTGTTGAATCAATTAAAAAAATAAAACAAATGAAATACAATGCAATTGACAAGCAGTTATTTATAAGAAATAGAGAGAAATTTAAAGCTAAGATGCAATCAAAATCGATCGCTTTTTTCAATTCAAATGATATATATCCGATTAGTGCAGATAGTACATTGCCTTTTCAGCAACACCGTGATATTTTTTATTTAAGTGGTGTAGATCAAGAAGAAAGTGTGTTGTTCTTATTTCCAGATTGCCCTAAAGTAGCGCATAGAGAAATTCTGTTTGTAAGAGAAACGAATGAACATATTGCAATTTGGGAAGGAGCGAAGTTGACAAAGGAAGCTGCTATCCAAACCTCAGGTGTTAAGACGGTGTATTGGTTGCAAGATTTGAATAAAGTATTGGCTGAGGTAATGACGCAATGTGAAATTATGTATATCAATACAAATGAGCATTACAGAGCAAATGTAGAGACGGAAACAAGAGAAGATCGTTTTACAAAAATGCTAAAGAAAAAATTTCCAGCACATGCTGTAGCAAAAAGCAATCCTATTTTACAAAGAATTCGTTCGGTAAAAGAAAGTATTGAGATTGAATTGCTTCAAAATGCTTGTAATATTACTGAAAAAGGGTTTCGACGTTTGTTAGGTTTTGTAAAGCCAGGTGTTTGGGAATATGAAATAGAAGCAGAATTGATTCATGAATTTACAAGAAATAGATCTAAAGGATTTGCATACGCGCCTATTATTGCAAGTGGAAATAATGCGAATGTTTTGCATTATATGGAAAACAATCAAGAATGCAAAGCGGGAGATTTACTTTTGCTAGATACCGCAGCAGAATATGCCAATTACTCGAGTGACTTGACACGTACGATTCCGGTTTCTGGTCGTTTTTCTGAACGTCAAAAAGCCGTATACAATGCAGTGAATCATGTGAAAAAAGAGGCAACAAAAATGTTGGTGCCAGGAACTATTTGGGAAGAATATCATAAGGAGGTCGGGAAAATAATGACTTCAGAATTGATTGGTTTGAATTTGTTAACGAAGGATGATGTAGTAAATGAGGATCCTGACTGGCCAGCATATAAAAAGTATTTTATGCATGGTACTTCACATCATATGGGGTTGGATACACATGATTATGGTATTTTAACCGAGCCTATGAAAGCAAATATGGTATTTACTGTAGAGCCAGGAATTTATATACCAGACGAAGGTTTCGGAATTAGATTGGAAGATGATGTTGTGGTTCAGGAAAATGGAGCCCCTTTTAATTTGATGCAAAATATTCCTATTGAAGCTGATGAGATTGAGTCTTTGATGAATTAATTTTAGATAGGGACGTAGCATGCTACGTTCCTATCTAAAATGAAAATCAAATTTTGGAATGCAATTCGAATAGCTTATTTTTGCCATTAATTTGAATTCAGAAAACATGAAAAAAATAGCAGTAATAGGTGGAGGAAATATGGGGTTTACTTATGCGGAATCTATTTACAATTCTAGTTTAGAAGCGTCTATCGAGATTTTAGAAAAGTCAACTTCTAGAATTCAAGAAATCAACGATTTGAAAACGATTGTTGCTAGTGATGATTTTAATGTGTTGAAAGATGCAACTATTATTTTTTTAGCAGTAAAACCGCAAATTGCTCCCTTGGTTTTTGAAGAAATCAAACCTTTACTGAATAAGAAGCAGTTGGTAGTGTCTATAATGGCAGGTACGACTATTGAAAC
>Ga0105356_10006090_pt1 | contig 11298 bp, 11 predicted proteins | sample GOMGulsemesocosm_3_FD_83502 | JGI IMG/M metagenome (GOLD analysis project Ga0105356, IMG submission 83502) | Methane-oxidizing microbial communities from mesocosms in the Gulf of Mexico - GOM9D Gulf of Mexico | ecosystem: Environmental > Aquatic > Marine > Cold seeps | place: Gulf of Mexico...
GAGGTATTACAGCGTGCCGATATGTTTACCACCCACCATATCCGCCGCGAGCCTCTGTCGGTGCGTGAGCGCATGAGCATGCTGTTGTCGAGCGTTAGTGACAACAGTGAGGGTTTCACTGAGTTCACCTCTTTGTTCACCGCAGAAGAGGGGCGTATGGGAGTGGTAGTGACCTTCCTAGCGGTATTGGAGCTGGTTAAGGAGTCGATGATCGACTTTGTACAATCCGAGCCCTTTGCGCCTATTTACTTAAAACCTGCCGGCTCTGATTTAGAGATGCCGGCCAGCACTTCATCAGAATTTGATTAAAGATTATGCAAATAGAAAAAACTAAACGCATTGTTGAGGCGGTACTGTTTGCCGCGGGCAAGCCCCTTACGGTACTGCAGTTGGACGAGGTCTTTGATCAAGGCGAAGGTGAGGACCGCCCTAATCGCGACGATATTCGCCAGGCGCTGAAGGAGTTGCAGGAAGAATACGACGGCAAGGGTGTAGAGCTGCGCCAAGTGGCCTCGGGCTTTCGCTTTCAAGTGCCCCAGGGCTTTGAACCGTGGATTGCCCGTTTATACGACGAGCGCCCACCGCGCTACTCCCGTGCCCTGCTAGAAACCCTGTCAATAATTGCCTATCGCCAGCCCGTCACCCGTGGTGAGATCGAAGAGATCCGTGGTGTAGCTGTGAGCACACACATCACTCGAACCTTGCAAGAGCGTGAGTGGATTCGTGTATTGGGCCACAAAGACGTGCCGGGTAAGCCAGCGATGTTCGGTACCACTCGTGAGTTCTTGGACTACTTCAACCTGAAAAACCTGAATGACTTACCTAGTCTTGCTGAGCTGCGCGACTTGGAAAGCTTTCATCCGCAATTGGAGTTGGGTGAGACTAGTGATGCGGCTGAAGTGGTAGAAGAGGCTGCGGCCCTTGAAGATACAGACGACTCCCTAGTGCCTGCCGTGGAGCTGGGGCCGGTGGAAGAGTCAGATGAAATTTCGGCGCCAGTAGAAGAGCTGAGTGAATCTGTGGATAAAGCAGACATAGAAACAATTAGTTAATTAACTTTATGCGGATAGGTTAAAATGGCCTATCCGCAAAAAATCAATTGCTGAGAAAGCAACAAGGAGAAGCACATGTCTGAAAGAATTCAAAAACGCCTTGCACAACTGGGCCTAGGCTCGCGTCGCGAAATCGAAGGTTGGATCACTACCGGTCGCATCGTTGTTAATGGCGAGCTCGCTATTCTCGGCCAAAGTGTGGGGTCGGAAGATGAAATCAAGGTCGACGGGCGATCAATTGACCTGAGCGAAGAGAAAAAACCCTCTAAGCATGTGTTGATATACAACAAGCCAGAAGGCGAAGTGTGTACCCGCAAAGACCCCCAGGGACGAGCAACGGTATTTGATAAGTTGCCTGCGGTACACAATGGTCGCTGGATTTCAGTGGGCCGTCTAGATGTAAACACCTCAGGCCTGTTGATATTTACTACCGACGGTGAGCTGGCCAATAAACTCATGCACCCGAGCAGTCAGATAGACCGCGAGTATGCGGTGCGTGTTCTGGGTGATGTGGACGAGCCCATGTTGAAGCGCTTGACCGACGGTGTTGAGCTGGAAGACGGCCCCGCGCGCTTTGAAGAAATTGTTGCACCCAAGCCCGATGAAGATGACGAGCGCGCCAATCGCTGGTTCTTTGTTTGCCTGCAAGAGGGGCGCAACCGCGAAGTGCGCCGCCTGTGGGAAAGTCAGGAAGGTATTAAGGTGAGTCGCTTGAAGCGCGTGCGCTACGCCAATGTATTCCTAGAGAAGAAGCTGCGCTTGGGTCAGTGGCGCTATGCGGACCAGGAAGAGCTGAACGGCATGTACGAGCTGGTTGAGCTTGAGGCGCCTGTCCTAGAGACGGAGCAGGAAGAGAAAACCGAGCGCAAGGAAAAGCATACCCGTCGCACGGCAACTCCGTCTACACGGCCCCAGGCTAAGCAGCATCGCCAGCAGGAGCTGCAACGCCGTCGCCGCAATACCTCGAACCGCTCACGTTAATGCAGCCACTCTCGGCTTTTGAGCTCGTGCCTAGGCACGAGGGCTTATTAGAAGCGCCTAGGCATGAGCTGATGTACGAGGGCCAGAGCACGGGCTTTTTTAGCGAGGCCAGCGATGTGGTGGCCCAGTACCAAGTGGGGGATTATTTCTTGATTGCCACGGTACTGGAAGTGCCCAAGCAGGAAAAGCTAGAGTGCTATGTATTGGATAAGGCCTTTAAGAAAAAGGCCTCTAGAAAGTACACTGGCTGGTTTACCAGTACCTTTATGGTTACTGGTCAGCAGGTGCTCGCTGAAGACGCACTAGAAATAGAGCTGAACAAGACTATCCGCATTCACTTGCAGTTGCAGAAGAGGCTATTGCCTTGGCCGCGAGTGACGCTCAACTTACAACCGAATTTCAACTAGATTTAGAGCCCTATGACTATCATTGTTGCCCTGTTAATAATTTATGCCTTTAGTATTGTGATTGTGCGTTTGCGCAATAATGTGCACTTCGACCTGAAGCGCCAGCTAAGCGATTTCTCTACCTTTATGGTCAGCTTCAATATCCCCGCCTATATGCTATCGAAGGTGCCACTGACCCACCGTATTGAAAAAGAACACTTCCCCGACCTGCAGATGATTGAAGATAATTGGGAAGTGATACGCGAAGAGGCCTTGGCCCTATATGAGAACGGCCATATCGCGGTGAAGGATGACTTGCCCGCCAGTAGCTTCTACAAAGACGGTCGCTGGACTAGTTTTTACTTAAAGCTTTATGACCACGATATTCCCTCGGCTAAGCAGCTGGCACCGAAAACCATGGCGTTGATTGAGCAAGTGCCGAGCATGAATATTGCCTTGTTTGCCTGTCTAAACCCCGGCAAAAAAATCAATAATCACCACGATCCATTCTCCTATACACTGCGCTACTCCCTAGGCCTGAGTACGCCGAATTCGGATGAGTGCGGGCTGGTAGTGAACGGCGACGACTACAAGTGGAAAGATGGCGATAGCATCATCTTTGATGAAACCTACTTCCACAATGCCTACAATAATACCGATACCCCACGCATTATTTTGATGACGGATATTGACCGCCCCTTAAAATGGGCCTGGGTACAAAAAATTTACTATTTCTTTGGTCGCTTCTTTAACGGCTTGTTCTATATGGACAATCTAGACAGCAGCAAGTCGGGTATCGGCAATAAGTTGGGCGGGGGCTTAAACAGCTACAAGGCCTTGCTTAAGCGCTTCAAGCACTGGAACAAGCCTTTGTATACAGCGAGTAAGTTATTAGTGATTGGCCTTGTGTTGTATGCACTGGCTTCAGCAATTTTATAGGACAGTTTGAATGTTTGTATTTTCTTGTAGTGCCGAAACCAAAGTTGATCGTGAAGACATGAAGCAGGGCGAGCGCGCCCCTTTCATGGTGTATATCAATTATGCAGACCTATTTGGTGCAGAGCAGCTGTGCCAGATGTACTTAATGCGTGAAGGCTTCACGAATATTGAGTTGGAAAAGCGTAAATATATTCAGGCGGCGACGGTGGAGAAGTTGAAGTTTAAGGAAAAGGATGTGCAGGAAGCGGTTAAGGATGGCTTTTTTATTCGGATGTTTGAGGGGGAGTGAATCCGCTCCTACCTATTTTATTCAAGCTATGCGGAGGATACCCCAAAAACAATTTCTTTTATAAGCGCCCCCACACCATCCGGCTCCTGCAACGGCAACATATGCCCCCCAGCCACAGTCCTATATTCCATCTTATGCAGCTTAGCCAAGCGCTGGGCAAAATAAGGCCGAATCACTCCATCCGAAAAGCGTATTAACGTTCCAGGCACGGCGAGGGGCTTGCGCTTAAATTCCATATTGTCCGGCACGGTGCGAAAGGCGGTGCATTCGGCGTCTACCGAGTAGTGTAAATGCAACTTGCCGTCTGCCCGCTGCTCAGTCGCCGCGTCAATATAATCCCAAACCCCTTGTTCGCTAAAACCATTAAACAAACCCTTGGGGGCCAAGTTGTCAAAGCAGGCCTGTCGGTTGTCCCACTGGGTTTTGCGATATTGGGTTTTCCCTGCAGGAGTCATTTTGTCCATATAGCCGGTTTTTTTGGCGAGATAAAAGGCCAAGCTGCCATAGCTCATGGCCAAGGGCGGGTCTAGCATAATGATCTGTGAAAATAGCTCGGGGCGCTGGTAGGCGGCTAAGAAGGTCGCCATGCCACCCATGCTATGTCCTACTCCGATAACAGGGCCATCGGCGTGCTGTTCAATGTAATTAATCAACTCGTCGGCGACATTGCTCCAGTTGTTATTGATGGGGTAGGCGGGGTTGTGGCCGAGCTTGTCGATGGCGATGATGTTAAAGTCATCTTCTAGCTGAGCAAACAGCTGCTTATAGCTGCCAGCGGGAAAGCCGTTGGCGTGGGCGAAGAGGAGGGTGGGTTTGTTGGGCATAAGTTTAAGTTGATGCGGATAGGCTGTGTGGCCTATCCGCATGAAGCCTTAAAAGAAATAATCCAACTGCGCCTGAATAAAGCTGTCGTCTTCAAGCTGCTTAACAAAGACGTCTTGGCTGTCCACGGCGGTAAAGATTCGGCTTTCTACGGTTAGCTTCAGGTGATCGCTAAGGCGTGTGCTGCCCTCCACACTCAGGCTGGTGGTGTCATAGTCTAAGTCTTGAGACAGGCCGATTAAGACTTCGGTAGATTCGGCATCGTTCATGGCCCAGCGTGTGCCGAGTAGTAGGTCGTTCTGAAAAGTTGAGCTGGCATTTGTCTTGCGATCGTCATAGTTCCACTCGGCGATTAAGCCTAAGTCGATACCTCTTTCCAAAAAGTCGACAACAGTCACTTCAAAGCCCGTGGCTAAGGCGGTATAGCGCTGACGCTCTAAGCCTGTGGCTGTTTGCTTAAACCTGCCTTCGCGGCTGATGATTTCAGTTTTTAACAGCCAGCCTTCAAGACTTGCCTGCAGGTCTAAACCGGTTTGATTGATGATGGCGTAGTGCGGTGTTAGTACTACATTGGTCGGGGATAGCGCCTGTGCTTGAAATATTGGATCTCGGCTCGTACCCCAGAAGTGGGAGACCCCAATATCAAATACGTCAATGCTATGAGCCCAGCGCAGAGCACCATCCACATGTTTTTCATTGTTCTTGGCTTCGTAGCTTGTCCTGCTCGTATCTATCACTAGCTGAGGGCGCAAGCGTCCATCTTGGCCGGCAAAAGTTCGCTCGCGAAAACCGGGCAGTACAAATACATCAAATACACCGTAGTCCTGCCACTGTAGCAAGGTCAGGTTAACCATAGGCTGGCCTAGCTTATCTTCACCGTCGATATTTTCCGCGGCGTCAGTTTGGTTGACGATATCGACTAGGTGTTGGCCTTCGGTCACGCCCCAGTAAACTTTGCTGATACCCGCTTTCATCTCCCAGCCATCGCCGACCTTTAGATAGCTCAGTTCGCGAATGTCCGCATTGCTGCGTTCTTCGTCTGCGCTGTCTATACGGGCGTGTAGGTTGAAGCTGATCGAGTCACTGCTGTCGGGAATGGCGTAGTAGAACTCGGGGTCGATAGTGACAGAGGCGCTGTCGCGCTCTTGATTGGCATAGGCCGCGTCTTCTAAGAATATACGCGCTTCTGCCCCAGCGCTGCCGCGCATTTCAACATCTAGGGCATAGGCGGGGCTGCAAATGGCTGCGCAGCTGGCCGCCAGTAGGCTGATTTTTTTATACATAGGGGTTACCAAGTATGCGGATAGGCTGTTAGCAGCCTATCCGCATGGAAAGATTATCGAATTCTTTTTAAGGAGTTGTTCACGAAGTCGCTTTCTTTAAGTGATGCGTCGTTGAATACGTAGTTCTCAAACAACAGTTCAGTGGCCTTCTTTGTTTGATGGTTCTGCATAAACATACGGTGCGGGCGCCAGAACTGATCTTTGAACTGTTTAAAGTCAGAGGCGCTTAAGGTTTTCAGTAGCGAGCCTTTGCGGTCGTAGTACTCGACTTTTAAGGTGCGCAAATGCTCTTGGTCGGTCCAGGCGATTTGCTTGGTATAGCCTGAGTGCTTGTACTGTGGAATGCGCTCAGTTTTGTAGACGTCTACGCCGTCTAGTTGTTCTTCGCCGAGTAATTTGTAGCTGTATTTTTCAATTTCCTGTGAACCTAGGTCTTCAAAGGCAAATTCAGAACCCATGAACGGGCCGGACTTGTTTTTCGAAGAGATGCGTTTCACACGCTTTAGCGCAGGCAGGTATAGCCATTGATCATCTGGGTCTAGGCCGTGGCTATGGGTTAGCATTGCAGTGCCCTTAACATCGGCTGGTTCGTCAAAAATAGATAGGCTCTTGTCGCCTTGCTCTAGTTGCTCTAGAACCTTGCTGCGCAGGTTGCGGATGCTCTTTTTGCCCTTGCGATTGATTAGGGTCATCTTCATACTTGCGCTGCTGTTGCCAAAGCCCGTTTCGCGCTTGTCCGCTTCGGTGACGATGGCTAGGCCGGCTTGTTCTGGGCTAAGGCCCTCTAGGTTGAGTGCAGCTATACTGTTGGCACTAAATAGCAGTCCGGCGCTAAGTAGTCCTAGTGCAATAATGTTCTTTTTCATATCGATACTCCTGTTGATGTTAATTGTGCAAGCTCGGCAGCAAAGAGGCTGTCGAGTATATTTTTTCTGCTGGCTTCATAGTCCCATGTGCTGCTTAGGGGGGGCCAGTTGTAGCCGTCGAACATATGACGGATATGAATGTGTGCGGTTTGTAAGGGGTTTTTAATGCCCAGCTCTTCCAGGGGAATATCAGAAAATTGTAGTGAGGCAGTGCCAAAGGCCGTTGACCAGCAGCCAAATACCAATTCTTCAGGGCTGACTTCACGCAGGGTTAGCTCGCCCAGCTCTAGTGCTTCAACGACTACTGAAGCGGAGCAGGCGATGCCGTGATTTTCTAATACAGAAATTTTAGCTAGTAGCTGGCTAGATAGTTTTTCTCGGATAGAGACGTTCTTAAGAATTTGGAAGTCTTGGAAGTCTTTTGGGTATAGCTTGATAAATAGCTCGTAGGCTACCATTACCGCGAGCATTTTTTCTCGGGTGCGGCCTTCGTAAGCCACTGCGCGATCAAATAGGTCGACCATGCGCTGTAAGTTGCGAATGACAATTTCAGCGAGTATTGCTTCTTTGTTTTGATAGTCGGAATAAATGGTGCCACGGGCACAGCCTAGGGCCTGGGCGATCTTATTCATGTTTAGGGCGCTGTAGCCATGCTCGCGTAAAATGTTACAGGCAGCATCGAGTATCAACGGCTTGCGTTGTTGTATCTCTAGTTGCTTGGGGCTGAGCTTTTCTGGCATGTGCTTACTATAGGGTTAGCGGCATTTTTTGACAAGCTGTCAAAAATAAAATATTAAGTTGAAAACGCGCCAAATTATCAAGATTTGGCGTGACAGTATGGCTACAATGCGGCCATGCCTAATAATGTTGAATTCAAAGCCCTGTCTGCACTGTCCTACCTTCACGGCGAAGCCGTCGCGCAAGGAAAAATCCGTGTGCAGCCAGAAGATTTTTTTGTACAAGAGTCCCTGAGCTTCGAACCCTCCGCTGAGGGTGAGCACCTGTTTATATTTGTAGAAAAGCGAGAATCAAATACCGAGTGGGTGGCCAAAGAGCTGGCCAAGCACTATGAGGTGCGCGCGGGCAACGTCGCCTGGGCGGGCTTGAAGGATCGCAACGCGGTGACGCGGCAGTGGTTCTCTGTGCATCTGCCGGGTTTGAAGGAAGTCGGTGAGCTACCTAGTGGAGAGCAGTACAAGGTTTTAGAGCACAGCTTTAATAACCGCAAGCTGCGTGTGGGGGCTATTGATAATAACTTTTTTCGCCTGTGTGTCCGTGACTTGCAGGGTGATGCGGATAAGCTAGAAAGTCGCTTACAGAAGATTGCCAAATTCGGTGTGCCAAATTATTTTGGCGAGCAACGCTTTGGACGCCTCGGCAACAACTTGACTATGGCGCAAGGGTTGCTGGTTGAAGGCAAGCGCTACAAAAAAAATGATCACTCCATGGCCTTGTCGGCGGCGCGCAGCTACTTGTTTAATCAGATGTTAGATCAGCGTATGCAAGCCGGCATGTTTAATCGGGTGCAAGAGGGTGACGTATTGATGCTGGATAAGACCAAGAGCATATTTGTGGCTCAGGCCGATGAGCTGGAGGAGTTGCAGCAGCGACTCGATTTAGCGGACTGTCATATTAGCTGTGCGATGCCAGGGTCGGGGCGAGCTGTAGCTACAGGGGCTGCACTGAGCTGGGAGGAGGAGCAGCTAACTCCTTACGGGGACTGGCTTCAGGGCTTAGATAAACAACGGGTATCAGCATCGCGCCGAGCAGCTCGTTTAATGCCTCAGGGCTTTAGTTGGAGTAGGCCGGGGGATGGTGAATTATTGCTAGAGTTTAAGCTGCCTACCGGGGCTTATGCGACTTCTGTTTTAAGAGAATTTTTGGCTTACTAGGGTTTACTTAATTAGGCAATAAAAAAGGCGGCCAATGGCCGCCTTTTTTATTTGTGCCTCTATGTCTTAGGCATAGAAGAACAAAGGTACAAATGCTGTCAGTAGTAATGATATTGCCATTACGATGATCGGCAGTAGTAGGCGCTCATGACGCTGGTAGAAGGTTTGGCTTTTGGCTTCTTCCGCAGCGAGGTCAAACTCTTCTTCACCAACAACGTGGCGCGTCATTAAGTGGTTCAAAGCAACAGGTGGTGACAGGTAGCCTAGTTCGAAGGCCATTAGTGTGATCATCCAGAAGTGTAGTGGGTGTATGCCAGCGTTGTAGGCGAACTTGGCTAGGCCAATAGATACCAAGATGATGGCGCCCATGGGATCCATGAACATGCCAATGCCAACTAAAATGAATACCAACATGGTTACGGTCATCCAGAGGCTGGTTCCCTCTGCTAGGGTCGGCATGCTGCCATCGCCTTCTAATGGGGCGCCAACACAGATAGACATGCCCATTAGCATTAGCAGAGCACCGATGTGAGCCGTTGTTTCGTTGGTAGCGTTGCGTACTCCGTGCTCAAAACCTTTGCGCACTGAGTAATTTTTACTGATTGTTTTCTTTTCGTAAAGCTGGTCGTAAAGCAATACGGCCAACATGATAGTGGGCAGAATGATAGGCGCTGAGAACTCATCTAGCTTGGCGTCTAACAACCAGCGGTAGCCTAGAGCAACCGCTAGAATAACGATTACGTAAGGTACGATAGGCTTAAATAGCTGTAGCATTTCGGGGATGGCTTGCTTAGCGGGTGCGAACTCAATCTTTGGACGGTTGGCGATCAATGCTACGACCAAGAAGATGACGGCGGAAATCAGGAATAGCCAGAAGCCTGCGTCAAATAGGCCCCACTCGGTACCGATTTTATCAAAGTCAAAGATGCTGATGTCACCACGAGCGGAAGTGATTACTTCCTTGTTGAGTGCGGCAATGAGCACGATCATCAAGCATGGGTTAAGTACGATACCCATAGAGCCAGACATGGCGGTGGTGGCCAGGGCCAGCTGGCGGCGCGAACCTGCGCGGCGTAGTTCGTTATAGATTACCGCGCCCGCTGCAATCACGTAGATGGCAGAGCCGCCAGTATAGGCCGTTGGTAGTGCCGATACCAAAATAGCGAAGAATGCTAGGATCTCTGGAGGCATTTTCCAAGGGCGGAAAGTGTCAAAGACTAGGCTAGCGAGGCGGGTTTGCTTCAATAGCATACCTACCCAAACATATAGGCCTAGGTTAATGAATACGCCTGATAGATCCATCATCTTGTTTAGGTAGATGATGATGCCTGAGCGGTGGCCTTCGGCAAAGAAGAAGATGCCAGAAACCAGAGCCATGAAAGTATAAAGAGGGATGCTGAGTAGTGCTTTGGGGTAGCTTCCTCCAGGTTCAGATTCGGTGTGAGGTATGCGAATGATCTGCCATAGAGAGGCCATACTCAATGCACCGAAACCGATAATATAAGCCCATTGGGCTACAATCTGCATGGTGGTTAGGGCGATGCCTGCATCTAGTTGTATATCGCGATAGCGCAGGGCGGAGATGAAGATAAATGCATTACCAATCATCTGCGCCGAGAGCGATACCTGCATGTCTTTGCGCGTGCGCATAGGGCGCAGGGCGATATGGTCGCGTACTAGGGTTGAGGTGATAGCCGTGATCAATAGCATGAACAGCATGATGTAGCGGTTGGCGTGCAAGCTGATATCGCTGAGGCTTGCTACTGCTGCTTCTACGCTGCGGAAGATGGTTAGGCCGCCGGTGATCTTGCCCTGACGGTCCTCAAAGGATAAGAATTTTTCTTCACAGGACGCTTTGGCGTTTATTAATGAGGCGCGAATAATCTCTGGATCTAGAGGTTCATCGTCAAACATGCCGAAATCATCTTCTTCTGCCTCTTCGGCTTGCTCGGAAATACGCTGTTGCAACATGGCTTCGATATCGCCATTACGCACACAGTTAGGTGCAACGGGGTCTTTGCGCAGTTCGTGATAGCCTGGCCAGATAGAGTTTCCTAGGCCGAGTAATTGTGAGTGAATGAGCTCGCCAGTGCCGAAAACAACTACAGCGAGTAGTAGGATTGTGATCGGAAGAGAGGAAAACCACTCTTGGGGAGAGCGAGCTAATAGAGCTTTGAGTCGCATGCAGTACCTACGTATTTATTATCTGTGTATGTCCGTGATTAGGGTGAATTTGTGTACTAGGCACATAGCTATCTCCCCGCTTGTATATTCTGGTCAAGGTTGTGAATATGACAAAAAAAAGGCACTGTTACCAGTGCCTTTTGATGCTTTGTGTGAGTTTTTTACTCTTATTCGAGGTTTTCTGCACACTCAGCTGCTGTCGGGTTTTTCTTGCAGCGAATCTTGCGCAAAATCTTCAACATCTTGCCGTCGTAAACACCTTTGTCACGCAACGCTATGCGTGACTGACGCATCATTGCTGCGTAGCCTGGCTTGTCTTTTGGATTCAGCTTAACCCAGTACTTTGGGTCGATGGTCTTGGTTGCGCGATCTATGAACTCAAAGGCACCGTCAAAGTTCTCCAGTGACGTTTGGCGAGCATTGCTGCCGAAGTCTGCTGGGAACTTCTCGTGACGGATCAAGAACTGGAAAGTTAGCTGGCTGAATACCATATCAACCACGCCGCCTTTCTCGCCTAGACCACGATACATTTCTAGAGGCTCGTAGGCTGCTGCAGGTGCGAAGGTGATGTCAACGCTACCGTTGTTGAACTTACCCGCGAAGC
>Ga0105356_10006094_pt1 | contig 11293 bp, 13 predicted proteins | sample GOMGulsemesocosm_3_FD_83502 | JGI IMG/M metagenome (GOLD analysis project Ga0105356, IMG submission 83502) | Methane-oxidizing microbial communities from mesocosms in the Gulf of Mexico - GOM9D Gulf of Mexico | ecosystem: Environmental > Aquatic > Marine > Cold seeps | place: Gulf of Mexico...
ATAAACCAAAAATATGGGAGTGCAAGGTAATCCTCACTTAAAGTCATGCAAAGCAATAGAAAAAAACCAATATTTAAGGACATTCTATCTCTTCTTTTACAAATAGCACTGAAAATTAAAACTGCCAGTATAAATAATAAATATAGAAAAGATAAAACCAAGCCGAATTGATAACCAATGTAAAGTAAAGCATTATGTGGAGTAATCCCCATATTTATAGAAGGATCCATATCTACACCTTTTCCTAATAGTATAGAGCCTTTAGTTGCTGTTAGCTCGGTTACATATTTAACCCATATATTTCCTCTAGAACTTGTACCTGTTTCGCCTGTGATTCCATATGTAAGACGTGAGTATACTAAGTCGAATAAGTCAAATGTAAACAAAAGTAATCCAATAGAGAAAACAATTAATGATGGAATTATAATTACTCTGCAATAATTTTTCTTGATTAAATGAGTCACTAATAAATAAATAATCCAAGCTCCAATACCTGCTCTAGATAATGTACAAATAAGAGATATAGATATAACTATTTTAGCGGGCATTTCCCAAGAACACTTCCTGTTAAAGTCAACTAATATATAGAACAGGAGTAAGCAAAAGCTCCACCTATTTGGATCCAAAACAAAGCCATTATAACGTACAATAAATGTGTCATAAAAACCAAATGAAAGCATAGTATTTATAATCCCTCTTCTACCTACACCTTCACTTATAGTATAAGACATGGCTTTTCCATCTACCAAATTAACGCTTAGAAGTAGAATCACGAAGTTTATAAGGCCAAATAAGCATAAAAAGAAAATAACCTTATTAAAATAATCTGTGTATATCATAGACTGAAAAGCGTTAATTGATGAATAAACAACTAACGGTATTAGAAAGAAAAAGAGAATTAGACTTAGAGTTGAAAAAGATTGTACAGTATTAAATAAATAAGATTTTAAGGTTATCGATAACAGTAGCAAGAATAATATTATAAATACAGTAATTAATTGGTTGATCTTTACCTTGTAAAACAAGGGAAATAAGATTAATGCTCCCATTAAATAAAAATAAAACGTAGGTATAACGATTTGTATATTTTTAACAAATATAGAAATTATAAAAAAAACGAATAACATTTTTTTTAAGTTACTTTCTTTTATATTAGAATTTACATTCATTTATTTTAATTAAACCGTTTAATTATTATTTTCAAAGTTAGTAAGCATTTGCCTATTTTGATCTATTTCTTTAGAACTAAATTAATAGTAATAAGTGTTATTTATCGATTTTACTTTTACTTTTGTATTTACTATATAGATCGAGAAGACTTAATGGAGTTAATAGCCCAATAAGAATCGCTAATAGGTCTTTAGTTGCAAGATTTGCTATATATTTGAAAGCATCCTTTTTTCTGTTATTGACCAAGCACTCCATTGATAGAATTCTAATATATTGCTCAGAGTTCACCCCCCTAACACTATCAGTGTTGATTCGATATTTAATACTTGGCTTTTGAATGAATTTAAATAATATTTTATTTTCTTTCATTCGTAACCATAACCCTAAGTCTTCATAACCAAAATCTTTCGTTAAATACTCATTTGCGTTTTTAAAGGCTATTTTAGTATAGATTACACTAGGGTGATAAATGAAGTTCTTATAAGGGAGAGACGATAGTATCTTTTTTTCAGTTAAGTTGCTTCTTGATAAACACACTGAATTGTCATTTATATCAATAATATGAGCAGTTGTTGCTATCATATCTACATTAGGAGTTTTTTTTATAACGGTCAAAGCATCGCTTAATCTATGAGGGTAACATATATCATCCGCATCCATTCTAACGATATAATCATACTTAGATATTGTAATCGCTTGATTAAGTGAATAAATCAACCCTTTATTTTCTCGACTAATAAGTTTTATCCTGAGATCTTTTTTTGCCCAATTTTTTATTATATTAAGTGAATCATCAGTTGAACCATCATTTATAATGATAAATTCGAATTCTTTAAAATTTTGTTGGATGACACTTTCTATGGCGGTGTTAAGATACTTTTCACCATTAAATACAGACATTACTATTGAAAACATATTTTCTCTTTTAAAATGGAACATTAATCAGAATTACACATAAAGGTAAAACTATCTATATTTTCAACTAGTCTAAAGTTTAACCCATTCCGGTGGTACAATGCTTCCTGATTGTGCTGCCATCTTGCTATCTGCAAACCACCTTTTAGGTGCTATAATAGTTTTCTTAGAATTACGATTAAGCCATGCCCCCCACCAGCTAAAACTACTATTAGCAATTATGTTATGTTCACATAAACTCATTAAATAAATGTCTTCGTGTGGTATTCTTTTTTCTTCACTTTCAATATAAATACAGTTTTTTACTTTTAAGTTTTCTTTTGCCCAGGCAATATCATCAGAGAAAATAAAATAGTGAATGTCTTTAAATTTTTCCGTCATTAAATCTGTAGCTTTTTCATAGTAATCTAAACTACATGCTCCATGTACATCATTTGATTGTTTATTAAATATATAATCACCTCTTCTAATATGCAAAGACACTGTGCTTTTATGTGAAGTGTTGATTATATTTGCTATTTTCTTAGTATAATTTGATACATCACCTTTGATTGTAAATTCTTGCAGTAATATATGCCTAATATTTTCAAAATATTGCTCAGATTGGAAGTAACCGATAATATAAGCTCTGATACCTATATTATTAATATTCATATCATATTCTAGTGATTTCTCGAAAAAGAAATAGCTAATTAACTTATCTAATTTTAGTCTACGAACTAATCTATTAACCATATTGTTTATTTTTACTAGATTCGACGATATGCTAAATCGGTTAATTTCTAGCTCTCTCAATGTACATGTATCATAGGCATTAATATCTAGAGCTAAAGCTACGTTCCGTTCATATGCTAATGACCTTGCAGTTGCATACTGAAACATTTGGTTTCCTAATCCACCGTTTAATTTAATTATGATCACTTTAAAACCTTAAATTTAATCTTGTACAAAGTTTTTTTAATGCCATTGCTTTTTATGTGATTAATTGTTTTTTTTATGTTTGTGTACAAGTAACTTTTATCAGAAAGTGATGTTGGCTTTTTACTTCTTGTTAGAGGGAGTGATGTATAATAATGTAATTTATCAAACATTTTATTTTTATCAATTTCATTAATCTCTATTTTATTTAAGATATACTCCACATGTTTTATTTTATCTGGGCGTGAAGCATACCATTCTTGATATTCAATATATCTAAGTATTGTTTCATCTATAATAGATGGTACTTTAACTTGTGAGTCATCTCGACTAATTGTTCTGGAGTTTTCTATTACAGAAGAAAACAATGCACTTTTAATGTTTACATTCTTATAAATAGGTAATTTACCATATAAATCAAAACGGAAATGGATCTGACCGTCTTTAATAATATCAATATATAATTGATAGTTATTTTCAGTAACTTTAATTTGCAAAGTCTTATCTATTTTTTTTTGTAATTCACCCAGGATTAATTTACTAAATACTTGTAAATTATAACAAAATATATCTAAATCTGAACCTTCTTTATATAACGGGTATTCATTTGGTAATTTTATTATGCAATAGCTCTCATCGACTATAACGTTCATAATATCACTTAAATTTAAGTGTTGTTTTAGCTCAATAACTGACAAACCTTTATCTCCTTATGACCTTGTTTTATATGGTTACAGGCTCTGTGAACCCCATCTAAAATCACATGATTTCCATCCACTTCTTTTACTAATACAAAGGATGTACTGTAGGGGGGGGATAGATACTCGAAATTTTCGCTAAGTTTTTTATACCTTGATAAATTATAATCCTCTTGCAATGGCCCGCCAAGGTATTTCCTTATATAACTATCATAAATACTCATATCTTGAGTTAATCCTAGATACTGAGGAGATTCTTTAACTGGTATGATACTAGTGTCAAAAACATCCCAAGACTCACCTATAATAATGTTGCAATAAAGCTTCCTAATATCCAACTGCTTAAAGCATACCTCTGTAATTCCTTTTAAGTAATACGGACAATCAATCACAGAATCATTATTCCTAAATAAATCTACGCCTTCGTTATAACCAAGGTAATTAAGCATATGACTTGTTTGCTCTTGACAATCAGTAGCATGAATCACATGGTTATGAGATCTTTTTCCATTATCGTAAGGATTATATTTATCTCGTAACTTTTCTTTAAATGTCTTTAATCTCATAGATTCTGGGTGCCTAAAGTCACCCTCGTCTAAAAAGTCCTCATCCGGATTGAAATTTTCGACAAAAATAAAACAAACTTCATTTGGTGTACTCATGAGGTACTTGGTCTTAGCTTTTAAATGCCAAAACGGAGCATAATCAAATGAATACATTTCCTTAACAAAATGTTTAATGTTTTTGGGTTTGTGCTTCTGTATTTTAATTATTTTAAAATTATCATTATCTCTAATATCATTTAAAATCTCATCAAAATACTGCATCCCGTGACCCCATATTAAAATAGAATCAAATCTTGGTTTTGTATAATTAGTTTTGTGCATTAAAAGCACCTCGTTTGGTTATTAGGCATCTTCATTATTTACTTAAAGAAGAAGTGCCCTCATTTAAGTTTGATATAAATTTATACGCCCGGAATGGGCCTATGACACCAAAGATTAAGAGCGCTATTGCTGAACCATACGCCACACCTTCAACGCCAAAACCAAACCATTTAACGAAGATAATTGACAATGGGATATTAATAAATATTGCGGAAATTGATGCAATCAATTGGGCTTGTAAATCACCTACACCATTGAGTAATGTCGAAAAATTTGAACACCACAACCTTACAGCAGTGAGGGTGAAAACCCCAATAGCTAGACCATCTACCATAATGTCAGATTTCCCTAACCAAAAGTTTAGAATAGGACTGATATAATTTAGAATTAATAACATCAACACTAATAGACAAAATGATATACCTAAAGATACCTTCAATTGGGTTATTATCTTACCTGTTTGTTTTTGTGTATAAAGGTAGGTATATCTACTCCACATTGGAGAAAAAACAGCTCCTTGAATAAAGATAAAGATAAAAAATATTTTATTCGTCAGATTGAAGTTGGTAACACTTGAAATGTTAAATAAATGAGCAATTAAAAATGCATCTGTTGAATATAACAAAACAGCAGATAATTGAAGCAATAGGAATTTAAAACCAACATTTAATAACCCTTTGAAAACAGGGAGTTTACTATCACTTATTGAAGGTTTTAACTCTGGATTAGACCCCTGTAGATATAAGTATCCAATAAGATTGGAAAAAAATGCAGAGATAAAGTATGCAATTGAAACATAGAATAAAAATGAACATTGTTGCTGGTATAACTTTTGGATAATGTAAAGGATAAAGCAAAGAAAAAGAAATGGAATAAGAAAGTCCGTTTGGCATCGAAAGACGGTTTATTCATTGCGTAAAAAACTGCGCTATTTAACATAAAGTACACGTTCACTATTACGGCACAGATAGAAAAAGTAACAACTCCTTTCAGTTCGAAGTCCAGGCTGACATTCAAAATAAAATTTAAATTAATAAAGTAAATAATAGTAAAACTTAGAAGTAAGAAAGCTGATAGTAGTATAAAGAAATACACATATGAGCTAGATATTAATTCTTTTGCCCGAATTAACTCCCCTTTAGCTAACGCCTGAGAAAGCGAATTTCGTAACGAATTTGCTATTCCTGCATCGGATAAGCTAAGCCAACTGGTTACACTTATAATAGTTAGCCATAAGCCCATCCCATCACTATTTAGAATATTTGCTAATAATTTAATACTGTAGAATGACAATAGCATTGCCATGCCTTTATAGAACAGTATCTCTATCGATGGAGCCATCAACTTTAAGCGATCATACATAAGACAGTATTTTATTTGATAGTTTTTTAAAGAAAGACGTTTTAGGAATTGAATTAATAATTTGCGAGATAGAGTGACTTGTCAAAATATCTTGTTCTGAAGCAATAATTTTAGAATCTGGATCAAAGGGCATATTATCAATCAGATTTTTGAGATCGTGATCTGTATAAGCGTATACCTGTCCTTTTGTTGAATCAAAAGAGTTGCCTGCATAAATTGACGCATTTAAAGATGTAATTTCTGATTTATTTCCTTCTTCATTCCATTCTCTAAAAAGTATATAACCATTTTTATTTAAACCAATATTAAAGTTATCATGCAATATTTTATAATATAAACTTACACCTTTTCGATAGTTTTTATTCTTGCACAAAAGGTCAAACACAGTGAACCTAGCCACAGTGCCATGCCCTGTTCTCCCGAAATACTGAAAGAAATAATCAAATTCAGGGTAAAGGGCTATGAATGGATTATAAAACCTACGAATGTGACTAATTCCTGCATCAATATTATAATAATTATCAAAAACCGTATCATAATTATATAGTTTAACCGCATCAGAAAAACTACAGAAGAAACATTCATCAGCAAGGTAAAATGGTTTGGATATCTCAAACCATGGAACCCAAACTTTACTATTGAAAGGACTATGTAGGGAGGTGACCTCATAGTTCTTTAAAATAATTTCTTTAAGATCATCTTTTGATATAAACAAATCTGGACGGCTTTTAAAAATGAAGCTATCTTGGTCTTTTATTTTATTCAGACCGAAATGAAATGATTTCATTTGATAAAATGCACTACCACTATTAATTTTTGGCGGTTCAGGGGTAACTATGACCACATATTTTCTTAAATAGTTAAGGAAGTCGCTATCTATTTTTTCTAACTCACAACCCCATGTTGATAGTATTATTTCGTCAACAATTCCTTCTTTCTGTAATAAAATAAACTCATTAATTGACTGGGAAAAAGTAACAGGTGACTTTATTTGACCTGTTATTATTACGCTAATTTTGTTCACTACTGATCTCTAAAGAGTTAAATAAAATTACAGTTAAAAGGCAACCGCTTTTTGTGATATTGCTAATTTAAGAAACAAACCTAGGTCACTTGGTATTCCTAAGCCATACATGCCATTAGCTTCTTCACCAATATTATATATACCTATGTTTTGATCATTATTTGCCATAAAACTATAAACGGGTGCTACGTAGAATTCGCCATTACTCCTGATATCTTGCTCAACCATATAGTCAGCAAAGTGACAAAAATCACTTCCTTTAGCAAAGTTATAAATGCCTACGGTTGCTTCATCTGATATCACAACTTTTTCAACTACTTCTGAAACAGCACCTCGGCTATCAACTTTTGCATAAGACCATTTTGGATCGTCCGCTTTCATCGTTAACATACTGCCATCAAGGTTACGTTGTTCCATATCTTGTAAATAATCATTAATATTAACATCAACCCATTGGTCTGAATTAGCAATCATTAATGGCTGGTCATTATCAAAATACTCTCTCGCCTTTAGTACAGTAATAGCTGCACCTTCGGTAATTCCATTAATTGTAACTATTTCAAAATTTTCACAGGCATTAGCAAATATAGAGTCTAATTTATAAGCCTTTACATGTTCTTCTTGGCAGACAAAAATAAAGCGGTGTTCACAACTGGGTGTTAGGTTATTAATTACTACTTCAATCATGTGCTTACCGTGCACATCAATCAGTGGCTTAGGGTCTGTATAACCTGCATCCGCAAAACGACTGCCACGACCTGCCATTGGTACAACGATGTTTAGCATATCAAACTTCCTCTAAATATTTGTCATTTAACGCGCCAGGTAATTTAATTACAGCGGTTGTTGTATCTTCTAATGCTTCAAAATCTGTATATTCGCCAGGAGATATCTTAACAATATCGCCTTTACTTAAGGTTATACCTTTCATTAGCGCTTTGCCTTGTACAATCACAGTGATTTCTGTCGCAATTTTATGGCAATGAGAAGCTTCTTTGTCGCCTTTTTTAAACTCCTGTATGGCAAATTCCACATCAGTGGTATTGAATAATGTAGGCTCAAACCCCCCAACAATCCAACCACGTACAAATTGCTCAAGATTTGTTTTATCCATTATTATTCTCATGTAGGTAAGCATTCATTGAGATCATTTTGTTGTCATTATCCCACAGAATCACATCTGTACCGATTAAAACTGTATCACCTAGGGTTAATTCGAATTCGATAACACTTCTCTGACGATCTACCAAAATATTATTACTCTTAAACTGCAATTTTTCATTAGCTTGAAATAGCTCAGAAATATAGGCGACTGCGCTATCTTTACCTTTAATATTCACTGATGGATCGTTTAATAAAAACTCTTCTGAAAAAAACTCTGCGACACAATTAATAGAGCGACTATCAAAGGACTGTATATAGTCTAAGGTTCTACTATAAAGTGATTGATTAACATTTAAATTAATGGCTGTAAGCTGTTCGCCATAAATATCTAATGAATGTTCGTCGTGTATATGAAAGTACTGGCTCTTGTCTATTGGAAGAGCTAATACTTCGCCTTCATTTAAGATCACTTCATTTAATGTATGAGAAATATAAAATAGACCGTTGCAAATCACATCATTACGGATCATATTCTTTGCCGACTCTATAAATATCCGAGCGTTCTTAAAGAAGTAAAATCCAGCAATTGCATGTTTACTGATGGGGAATTTTTCAGCGGCCTGAGAAACAATGCCATTGTCATCTCTTTTTACAAAAGACCATTTGGGATGAATACTTTCAAAAGTTAATACTCCAGCATCTGCCTGCTCAGTAATGAACTTGTCAATGAAAGGTGCTAGATCTAGATCCAATACCTGTTCAAAGCTTGATATAATTAATGGTTCATCTAGATCTAAATGTTCAATTGCAAGCATTGCAGAACAGACTGCACCTTGGGTTTCATCATTTATGGCGCAAATTTCAATTGAGTCATCTAGCAGTGGTAGAACTTTATCCAACTTGTAGTCGGATATCTGATTTTTTGGTACCGCCACTATAATTTTTTTATTATAAGGCAGAGTAGTAAAAGATTCTGAAGAACGTTCGATAAGCAACTTACCATTAACATCCGTAAGCACCTTAGGGAAGGCGTTGCTGTGTGTTACATCAAATGTATTTTTACCGGCCATTGGTATTAGTATATTAAGCTTCACCTTCCACCTCCTTGATGAATGAGGTTAAATTGTCATAGTTAACATCATGGATTGTGTCAACCTTTAGCACATGTGCCCCCGACGCATAAGCAGCTTTTAAGCCATTTTCATTATCTTCAACAATGACACACTGATCTGGCGTTAAACTAAGTTTTTTAATTGCGGTATCATAGATTTCAGGGTCAGGTTTAGCACTTTTAACATCCTGATTAGACAAGAAGAATTCCAAATATTGATCAAGTCTCGACTTGTCCATCATTACTTTAACGCTGTTGCGGATTGAATTTGAAGCAACTGCTAATTTATAACCTTCTTCCTTTAACTTTGACAACGCGAACTGATGATGAAAGATAGGCTTACAATTTTGATGAGTAATATCCATAGTATATTGTTGCTTCATTTCATTAATGAAGTCATGTAATGACTCTGGCAATGTATATATTTTTGATAACATTTTTAACTTTTGACTGGTAGACAAACCGTCGTAAGTAGTTAAATGGTCATGACGACTGATAGACATGCCAAATGTAGTTAACGCTTTATTTAGAGCATCGTAATGCCAATCTTTTGCATCGATTAGGACACCGTCCATATCAAAAATAACAGCTTTTATTTTTTTATTCTGCATAGCTAAAAAACTCCCTAGCATCCATTGGTTTATCCGTACAAAGTCCGATGCACTGTACTCGACCTGGGTTTAATTTTATATATTTTAAAAGTTCATTCCAATAGTTTTCATACTCAAAACCATGTAGTTCAGGAGAAACTAGCACCACTTTTTTATTTGAATTTAAAAAGCGGTCTAATGAATCAATATCAAGTTTATTCGATGAAAAGTTATCTAACCAAACCCCTGCCGATTCATCAAGCAAAGCGGGATGCAATTCAATGTCAGAGTACCGCGTATAGAATGTTAACTGACTTCGTGAGTAACCCAAGGTGTCAGGGACTGACATGTCGAAAAAGAAGTAGTCTGTATAACTACCTAGGTCTTTCTTTGATAGTTCCTGTAATCCATCAGACTTAATATTTAGTGATAATGTTTGAGGTGGAAACTCTTTGACAATTGCCATAAAATCGAGAAAGCTAATGCAGGATTCATTGGGAACGTCGTGACTAATCACTATATTACCCTTAAAGTCCCTTAGATCTGTTTCGATGCCGAAGCCATTTTCAAGGGCTAATTTAAAAGCATCTACAGAGTTTTTATCACTACTTTTAGTCCAGAAACCACGATGGGCGATTATGTTCAACATTATTCCCGTTCTCTTAGTCATATAACATACTTAAAGTTAAATCTAACTTCTTCTAAAAATATCTTGATTATCTTTAAACCATTTATAAGAGGTAGTTAAGCCTTGCTCTAAATCTACTTTATATTTCCAGCCTAAAATCTTTAATCTATCAACATTCATTAATTTATGAGGCGCACCATCAGGTTTTGATAGATCGAACTTTATTCCACCTTCACAGACTTGTTTATCTAACTGGTGCACTACCACTTTGTTAATATCATATATCAACAGTCTATTAAGTAGGTGAACCTAGCTCATTAAAATACCACAACGGTTATATACTTATTATCTAACAGGTTATAATTTAATCTGTATTTAAATACTATCTGGTGAGTTAGAATTTATTTTCTTATTTGGGTAATAGTACTAGCCTGGCCTCGTTTATTAAATACTTGTCTTAAAATGCCGTATTAATACTATTAATACCGAAAGTATCCCACCAAGCATAGTACCTAATACTACAATCAACGCTCGCTTAGGGCCATTTTTCCTATCTGGTACTTGCGCAGGATCTATTGTTTTAAATACATATTCCTTTTTAACTTGAGCTAACATCATGTTTTTTGTTTGTTCTTCAATAAGGGTATAGAATACCGTTTCCATATTACTTATCTGAGTTTTTTCTAGCTGCTTTGTTAAATAGACTATCGAGTCTTGCGCTTCTTCTTTTTCTTGTTTTCGAATAAATTGATTTATATCGTCAATCAATAACGTCAACCATTGCTGAGCGAGCTTAGGGGAGAAAAATTCAATATCAATTGTTATCAACGATGATGTTTTGTCTTGAGAAACTGATAGCAATTTAGAAAAGGCAGTATACGCTTCC
>Ga0105356_10006095_pt1 | contig 11292 bp, 13 predicted proteins | sample GOMGulsemesocosm_3_FD_83502 | JGI IMG/M metagenome (GOLD analysis project Ga0105356, IMG submission 83502) | Methane-oxidizing microbial communities from mesocosms in the Gulf of Mexico - GOM9D Gulf of Mexico | ecosystem: Environmental > Aquatic > Marine > Cold seeps | place: Gulf of Mexico...
AAGGGAATGTCTTTATGGAAAAGCTGCTCTTGCAAATTTTTAGTGCCGGTAGAAACAACAATCTTTTTTGGGTGTTTTGGATTGAGTGATAAAAAAGCAGGGATCAAATAAGCAAAGGTTTTACCAGTACCTGTGCCCGCTTCAACAATCAATGATGATTGTTTATCAATAGCATCAGCAACATCAAGCGCCATATCCGTTTGCGCTTGGCGAGGAGAAAAGCCTGAAATTGCTTTGGCTAAGGTGCCTTCTTGAGAAAAGGCTTGGCTAACTTTTGAAGCAGTCATGTTAGGGAAAGAAGGCGTTGATAGAAATTAATAACGATGAGTATACTTAACTAGGACTTAAGCATAAAGGTCTAAGTGTTTAGTCTTGCCCTCATTTTTTCCCTTAGCTGAATCGCTTTCATCCAGTTCGCTATTGATGTCCTCATCACTTTGAGCACTTTGTTTTTGCGCTTGCTGTGAATTGTCCTCCTGTGAGTTGTGGTACTGATCTTCTTCGCTAGTGAAATAATACTCATGGTTTTCAAGGTGATCGGGATCTTGAGTCAGCTTGCTATTAGCAGCTTCTTTTAATAAAGCTTTAACCTTTAAACTTGCCGGTTTAATAGGTACAGGGACTACACGTGTTAATTGGGTAGTAAAAATATCCATCTTTATATCCTGTTCATGTTGCTAAACTGTTAACTATCTTTCTTATTATCGACCAAAACTAAAATAGCTTTAGTTTTGTACTGCCCATCACAATGGGCATTCTAAATAGAGTAATAACTTTAACAATACTCTATATAGCAAATAGTAATAAAAAACTCGTATTTATTACTTGCAGCTAACTTAATTAAGCAGTAATGTAAATAACAGTTAAAGAAGTTACCCCTTATATGCTGTTAAGTTAATTATACAACAGCATAATAAATAGCGAATACAAATAGAGAGTTTAGAAATGATTATTAACCTGAATAGCCGACATCACCATCATCATTACAATTAGCCCATTCAGCGTTAGTAGCAAAAACACTGAAGGGCAAAGGCCTTTCAGTGGACTTAAGTAAACATTTATACAAGCAAGCAAATAAGCTTCTATACTAAAAATGATATTACTAAACCCCCGAAAGAGTCTTTACTCTCTCGGGGGTTTTTCGCATTTTAGCGCACTAGAAATTGTATATACATGACGAATTTTAAAGATTAAAAAGATAGGAAATAACATTATGACTACACCAGAGCCAAGATTACGCATTGCCATGCAAAAGTCAGGACGTCTAAGTGACGACACGCAAAAGCTACTTAAGCTTTGTGGACTAAAATTAAACCTGAGCGATAGAAGATTATTAGCCCACGTGAGTAATATGCCTATTGATATTATGCGTGTTCGTAGTAGCGATATTCCTGGCCTAGTAATGGATGGCGTCTGCGATTTAGGTATTGTTGGTGATAATACATTGGAAGAAGAAGAGTTAGATCGCCAATTGAAAGGCAATAAGTCTGACTACATTCGTACTACTTCATTAGATTTTGGCGGTTGTCGCTTTTCAATTGCTATGCCTGAAGAGTTTGAATACACAGGTTTAGATTGTTTAAACGGACTACGTTTTGCCACAACTTACCCACAATTATTAAATCGTTTTGCTAAAGCCAACGGCATTAATGTTGAGTTTTGTTTGTTAAAAGGCTCAGTTGAAGTAGCACCACGTGTTGGTTTAGCTGACGGTATTTGTGATTTAGTTTCTACAGGCGCAACACTTGAAGCTAACGGCCTTAAAGAAGTAGCTGAAGTATTTCGCTCAAAAGCATCACTAATCCAACGAGCTGACGCATTAGGCGAAGGTAAACAAGCCATTTTAGATACCTTAATACCGCGTATCCACGGTGTGATGAAAGCTAAAGAAAGCAAATACATCATGCTGCACGCACCAAAAGATAAAATAGCACAGGTTAGTAAATTAATGCCTGGTACTGAAACACCAACCGTTTTACCACTGGCTGAGCGTGATGACATGGTTGCAGTGCACGTCGTTGCCACTGAAACATTCTTTTGGGAAACCATGGAAGAGTTGAAAGCTCTAGGCTGTCACTCCATCTTAGTGATGCCAATTGAGAAAATGATGGGCTAATACGCGTCATATTTGCAACTTCAGCTACATTGTCAGCGTTGTTCGTTACCGTCACTTAGCGCACTAAGCTCAGGCAACTCACAACTTGACGGCTTTGCTGAAGTCGCAATTATCTAACGTATATTTTAAAAAGTCATATTAAAAGTAAAATATTAATACCGAGAAATAATTATGATTAATCAACTCATCAATTGGCAAGAGCTTTCAGCACAGCAAAAACAGTGTGCGCTTGCACGACCAGCAATCGCTGATAGTGCATTATTATCAACGCAAGTTGCTAACATTTTGGCGCAAGTAAAAAGCCAAGGTGATAAAGCTATTGTTGCCTTAACAGAGCAATTTGATGGTATCGCATTAAGTACTTTGGCTGTAAGCCAAGAGCAAGTAGCACAAGCGAAACTAGCATTAACGGCTAAGCGACTAAAGGCAATCGAAACGGCGTACGCTCAAATTTACGCTTTTCACTGTGCACAAAAAGCTAGCGATATCACAGTTGAAACAACACCTGGCGTTAAGTGTACTTTAAAAACTGAATCTATTGAAAGTGTTGGCTTATATATTCCTGCAGGCTCTGCGCCATTGCCTTCAACGGTGTTAATGTTAGGCGTGCCAGCAAAACTTGCTGGTTGTCAACGTACGGTCCTTGTTTGTCCTCCTGATAAAAATGGTCAATTGGCTAATGAAATTTTAGTCGCAGCAGACCTTTGTGGCATCACTGAAATTTATACTGTAGGTGGCGCACAGGCAATTGCAGCCTTAGCTTATGGTACAGACACAATTAAAGCGGTAAACAAGGTATTTGGACCTGGCAATAAATATGTGACAGAAGCTAAGACTCAGTTATCACAGCAAGTAGCTGGTTTTGCCATCGATATGCCTGCAGGTCCTTCTGAAGTTTTAGTGATTGCTGATGAACAAGCAAACCCGGCATTCATCGCAGCCGATTTATTATCACAAGCTGAACACGGTGTTGATAGCCAAGTAATACTACTTAGTGATAGCGAGTCTTTGATTAAACAGGTATCTACAGAAATAGAAAAGCAAGTTGCGTTATTATCACGTCGTAAAATTGCTGAACAGGCGTTAACTCAATCTAGATTAATTTTAACGAAAGACTTAACTCAAGCTGTTGAAGTATCAAATCTGTACGGGCCTGAGCACTTAATTATTCAGACAGAGAATGCACAATCATTGCTTAATAATTTACGCAATGCAGGCTCTATTTTTGTTGGTGCTTTTACCCCTGAATCTGCAGGTGATTATGCTAGTGGTACTAATCACGTATTACCAACTTATGGCTACTCAAAAGTTATCTCAAGCTTATCCTTAGCTGATTTTTCTCGCCGTTATACAGTGCAAGAAATCACTAAATCAGGCTTAGCAAGTTTGGCTGAGTGTATTATTGAATTAACTGATGCTGAAGGGTTAGACGCACACCAGCGTGCGGTGACAATCCGCTTAGAGCAAGGGGCTTAAACATGGCTAACGCAGAGACTGCTAAAACAGCTTTAACTACTGCTGAACAATTAGCACGTACAGAGTTAATTGATATGGTGCCTTATCAATCAGCACGCCGTCTATTTTCTAGTGCTGATTCTGTTGATGAAAAAATTTGGTTAAATGCAAATGAAGCCCCTGGTAATGGTCAATATCAATTATCAGCTGAAAACATTAATCGCTATCCTGATTTTCAACCAACGAGTTTAATTTCAGCTTATAGCGAATATTCAGGCTTAGAAAAAGACCAAGTATTAGCGACAAGAGGCGCCGATGAAGGTATTGAACTTATTATCCGTAGTTTTTGTAAAGCTTACCAAGACAGTATTTTAATCTGTCCGCCAACTTATGGTATGTACGCAATAAGCGCAGAAAACCATGGTGCATCAGTTATCAAAGTACCACTAACACCTAATGACTTAACACTAAATTTAGATGGTTTAAAGCAACAAGTAGGTAAAGTGAAAGTTGTCTTTTTATGTTCACCTGGCAACCCTACAGGTAATTTATTACCACAAGAGCAAATTATTGCAGCAATAAAACTATTTAAAGATAGCGCTATGGTAGTGGTTGATGAAGCTTACATCGAATTTAGCCCTGAATACTCTAGCGCAAACTTATTGAGCGAGTTTGATAATGTCATTGTCCTTAGAACCTTATCAAAAGCTTTTGCTTTAGCAGGGTTACGTTGTGGTTTTACTTTGGCCAATCCAGATGTTATCACCTTATTAAGTAAGGTAATTGCTCCCTATCCAATTTCTGCTCCAGTAGCAGAGATTGCTAGTAGTGCATTAACAATTGGCTTAAGTAAGATGAAGAGCCAAGTACAAGCAACTAACTCACTCAGAGATCAATTAAACCTATGGTTAATCCAACAAACTTGGTGTAAGCAAGTATTTGCCAGTGATGCTAATTTTGTCTTATTTCGCTGTCAAAGCGCAAAAGATAAAACTCAGATATTCGATCTTTTAGTCTCAAATAATATTTTGATTCGAGATCAATCCAAACAATTACAACTGGAAAATTGTTTGCGCATTAGCATTGGAAGTGAACAAGAAATAACAAAACTTCAGCAAGTTTTGTTAGCGCAACCAGCAGCCTAATTTAAAAAACATATTGAAGAGCATTTTATGAGCAATACACAAGAGAAAATATTATTTATCGACCGTGACGGTACTTTAGTTGAAGAGCCTACCATCGATAAGCAGCTAGATAGTTTAGAGAAACTTGTCTTTGAGCCTAATGTCATTACTGAACTGTTAAAACTACAAGCTAAAGGTTTTAAGTTAGTGATGGTATCAAATCAAGATGGTCTAGGAACAGATAGCTTCCCACAAAGCGACTTTGACTTGCCTCATAATAAAATGATGGAGTTTTTTAGTTCACAAGGAGTGAACTTTCAAGATGTACTGTTATGCCCACATTTTGATGAAGACAACTGCAACTGCAGAAAACCAAAACTTGGCATGGTAAGCGAGTACTTACAACAAGGTCGTGTAGATTTCACTAACTCTTATGTAATTGGTGACAGAGAAACCGATATGGGGCTTGCGGCCAATATGGGTATTGTCGGTATAAAGTACGATAGAGAAACACTCAACTGGGCACAAGTAAGTGATCAAATCATTGAGCAACTTGAACAGCCAAGAGTTGCCACTGTTACTCGTACCACCAAGGAAACCGATATTACCGTGACGGTAAACCTAGACAAAGCTGGCGCGAGTAATATTGAAACTGGCTTAGGCTTTTTTGATCACATGTTAGATCAAATAGCGACCCACGGCGGCTTTAACTTAGATTGTAAAGTAAGTGGTGATTACCACATTGATGACCATCACAGTGTTGAAGATACTGCCTTAGCCCTTGGCCAAGCGTTAAGGCAAGCACTGGGTAACAAACGCGGTATTAATCGTTTTGGTTTTGTAATACCTATGGATGAATGCAGAGCTGAATGTGCTATCGATTTATCAGGCCGCCCTTGGTTAGAGTTTGACGCTGAGTTTACCGCAGACAATGTTGGTACCATGTCTACACAAATGGTGTCACATTTTTTCCGCTCGCTAGCTGACTCAATGTTAATTACTCTACACCTTTCGACATCTACAGGTAATTGTCACCACCAAGTTGAAAGCTTATTTAAAGTATTTGGCCGTGCTTTAGGTCAAGCCATAAAAGTAGACGGTGATGCAATGCCAAGCTCTAAAGGGACCTTGTAATGATAAGGGCTATGAATGTAATTGTAGATACTGGCTGTGCCAATTTATCTTCAGTGAGGTTTGCTGTTGAGCGCTTAGGTTATGAAGTTACCATCACAGATGATGTTGAGCTAATTAAACAAGCAGACAAAGTTATATTTCCAGGTGTCGGTAGCGCTAAACATGCTATGAACAATATAAAGGCTAAAAACTTAGTCAGCGTATTGCAACAATTGACTCAACCTGTACTTGGCTTTTGCTTAGGCATGCAGTTAATGACAGAGTCATCAACTGAAGGTGTTGATAAAAATACTGTCCCCTGTTTAAACTTAATCCCTACTACAGTTGAGCCATTAAAAGCCCAGGAAAAGCGTTTACCACACATGGGCTGGAATACCCTGAAAAGTGTCTCTTCTCACCCTATATTTAAGGGGGTGACTGCAGGAGATTATTTCTATTTCGTACATAGTTTTGCAGCACCTATTAGTGAATACACCATAGCCAGCTGTGAATATGGCAGTGAATTTTCTGCAGCGATCGCAAAAGACAACTATATTGGCTGTCAGTTTCATCCTGAACGCTCAAGTGCATTGGGCAGTAAGATTATTAAAAACTTTCTCGAATTAGAGCCACAGGAGCTTATCAACTTATGATGATCCCAGCGATTGACTTAATTAATGGTGAAGTAGTTCGCTTATACCAAGGCGATTATAAACAGAAAACCAATTATCAATATACAGTACAAGAACGCCAACAAGCTTATGCAAAATCAGGTGCTACGGTAATGCATTTTGTTGATTTAGATGGCGCAAAAGATAGTACTAAACGTCAACTTGAAACCTTAAAAACGGTAGTTAAACACCCCTCTATGATTATTCAAGTAGGTGGTGGAGTACGTTGTGAAGATGACGTGAAACAACTATTAGCGTTAGGCGCTGATCGAGTCGTTATTGGCAGTTTAGCTATCAAGCAACCTGAGCTAGTTACCCAATGGTTAAAAACGTATGGTTGTGAAAAAATCGTATTAGCGCTTGATATAAAAATTGATGAACAAGGTAATAAAACATTACCAACTCATGGCTGGATAGAAGATAGCGGAGTCAACTTAGAAGACTTACTTGCCCAATATCAAGATGCTGGTATCAAACACGTATTGTGTACTGATATTAGTAAAGACGGTACGCTTACAGGCACCAATGTTGATTTATATACTGAGGTTTGTGCTAACTACCCTGAAATAGACTGGCAAGCATCGGGAGGCATTGGCTCTCTCGACGATATCAAAGCATTAATCCCAACGGGTGTTAGTGGCGTCATCTTAGGCCGTTCACTATTAGAAGGTAAATTTACCCTTGAGGAGGCTATAGCATGTTGGCCCGCAGAATAATTCCTTGTTTAGATGTTAGAGACGGTAAGGTTGTTAAAGGTGTTCAATTTCGTAACCACGAAATTATTGGAGACATAGTTCCTTTAGCGCAAAAGTATGCCGAAGCGGGTGCTGATGAACTGGTCTTTTATGACATCACTGCGAGCTCAGATGGACGGGTTGTTGATAAGAGCTGGGTCAGCCGTATTGCTGAAGTGATTGATATTCCATTTTGTGTTGCTGGTGGAATTAAAAGTGAAGCCGATGCCAAAGAAATCTTAATGATGGGCGCGGACAAGATCTCAATTAACTCTCCTGCCCTTCGAGATCCTGAGCTTATTACTCGTTTAGCTGATGTTTTCGGCCAACAGTGTATTGTGGTGGGTATCGACAGTTTTTATAACAAAGAGACTGACCAATATCAGGTGTATCAATTCACAGGTGATGAAACACGTACACAGAAGACCGATTGGACAACCTTTGAATGGATAAAAAAAGTAGTTAGCTTAGGTGCTGGTGAAATTGTCCTTAACTGTATGAATCAAGATGGGGTTCGTCAGGGTTATGATATCGAGCAATTAAAACAAGCAAGAGCTGCTTGTAACGTACCTTTAATCGCATCTGGTGGTGCTGGAGCTATTGAACATTTTAGCGATGTTTATCAGCAAGCTGATGTTGACGGCGCACTCGCAGCATCCGTTTTTCATAAAGGCGTTATTGCGATTAAAGACTTAAAAGATTATCTAAAAGAACAAAATGTTGAGGTGAGACCATGTTAGTAAACAAAGACAATATTAATGAGTTGGCATGGAAGAAAATGGATGACCTCATTCCTGCCATAATTCAACACGCAGCAACTGGCGCTGTTTTAATGCAAGGCTATATGAACCAAGACTCGTTAGCGGCGACACTTGAAACAGGTAAAGCAACTTTCTTTAGTCGCTCTAAACAAGCACTATGGATAAAAGGGGAAACCTCAGGTAATTACTTAGAAGTTCAGCAAGTATTAACTGATTGCGATAGTGACAGCTTACTGATTGCTTGCTTACCCATTGGCCCTAGCTGTCACCTAGGTACAGAGTCATGCTTCCCTGAGCAAAAGCTTTCACAGCAAAACTTTCTCAGTCAGCTTGAGCAAGTGATTGAACAAAGAAAAAATGATGCGCCAGAAGAAAGTTATACCGCACATTTATTTTCTCGAGGCACCACTAAAATAGCGCAAAAAGTTGGAGAAGAAGGTGTCGAAGTAGCGCTTGCTGCTGTAGCTGAAACTAAAGATGACTTATTAGGAGAGTGCGCAGACTTGTTCTACCACACTCTTGTATTGCTTGCCGATAAAGATATTGAGCTCAGTGAAGTAATGGCGGTATTACAACAACGCCACAATAAGTAGCAGTATAAAAAGTCCCTTTATATAGCTTGAACGCTATTATGCAACTTTGCTAAATAACGGCATCCTTGTTATCTTAATAAGACAAGGATGCTTTTATTTAACTCCAGTGAAGTAGTTTATAATCGGACGGCGTTCTTTATGACAAATTTTACTTACGATCGACATCGTAAGGCACTTGCTAAAGTAATTTTCTTACTTGCTCTTCTCGGTAGCACATACTATGCGCATGCCCGCCAACATAGTGTCCTTATTTATATCCGTGATGACGTTTACGTAGACTATCAGCAATTTGTTGCAGGTAAAGATGTTAGCTCAATAGATAACTTCTCGGGAAGCAATATCCGCCGCGATGTCGTCGATATGATTATTGCCCAACAAGCACTGAAACTTGGTGGCTTTAATCATAGTTTTAGCTATGCCCCTGGAAAAGTTAATTTTCGCAATACTAAAATGTTACAAAACGGTAAGCTACTCATTAGCTTTGACTCCTACTGGTTGCAAGATGCAATGCCCCTTGCCAATACAGTGTACATTTCTGATGAAGTCATTCGAAATGGTGAGTATGTTGCGGGTGTTTATACTAGCCCTAAAAACGCTAAAACATTATCAATCGATGAATTGAGTGATCTTGAAGAGTTAACAGCCGTATCAACACCACAATGGCGAACTGACTGGCAAACGCTACAGCAATTACCACTTAGAAAACTAATTAGGGAGGATTCTTGGCTATCCATGGTTCGAATGGTGGATATCGAGTGGATAGACTTTGTATTAATGCCTTTTAACTCAACACCCGACCAAAGCTTTATTATGGATAAAGTACATTTAGTTCCAGTTAAAGATATTGGAGTGATTCTTAAAGACTCTCGTCATTTTGTCATAAGCAAAGCACACCCTAAGGGTGAAGAAGCCTATATAGCTATGAATAAAGGTATTAAGATCCTACGATCGCGAGGCGCTATTGTTAAAGCGTATACTCAAGCTGGATTCTTCGTTGATAGAAAGAAAGTAAAGGTAATCAATAAATAAGTTACCGTCAGAAAATCACTAACTATTAACAGAATGACAACATAAAATTAATTTTATGGTTGAAGCTAACGAGTTGTTCATTATAATATCGAACTGATTTTTATCAATATACCATAAAGAAGTACAGCTTAAGGAAGGCTATGTTTAAGCGAAGAGCAATAAAAAAATATGGAAACCAACTTTTGCCAAAACTGCAAAAGCGCTACGGGGAGCAAACTTTTTATAGCTCCAGCCAAGTCAGAGCAACCGTATATCAATGTAATTTTAACCCTAATTACCTACCTCTTGGTTATATTTTGTTTCTCGATTCATGTGCACTAAATAATATTATTGCGGTAGAGTTTCCAGAGCTATGTATTAATAAATACAAACAAGAAATAAAAAGCTATCTCGATGAGCGTAAATATTACGGTTACTTAAAACTATTAAGTATATAGGCATCAAATTATCATGACGGTAACAACCACTTGGCAAGCTAAAGCATTTACACAATTATCACTCAATCAACTGTATGATCTATTGAAATTGCGGGTCGATATTTTTGTCGTTGAACAAACTTGTTATTACCCAGACTTAGATGGTGATAAAGATCAACTCGATAGACACCCAAACACAATTCACCTATTAGGATATCAAGAAGGGGAGCTTGTTGCTTATCTGCGTATTTTACCTAAAGGTCAAAGCTACCAAGACTATATTAGTATAGGTAGAGTAGTTATTGCTGTTAATGCAAGAGGAACTGGTTTAGGTCATGAATTAATGAAAGAGGCATTATCACTTTGCCAAAAACATTACCCTTTTGAAGATATCAAAATATCCGCTCAGCAGCATTTAAAGTCATATTATCAAGAGCATGGCTTCTCTCAGGTATCTGAAATGTATTTAGAAGACGGAATCCCACATATTTCAATGCTTAGAGCAAAAAAGTAATAAGTTTTCTTAAACTAACAAACAAAAAAACTCGCCTAGGCGAGTTTTTTATTATCTTAAATAGCTAGTCTAGCTAAATAGGCAAGAGCTTTAAGCAAGTTGTGCTGATAATAACTCATTAACTTTTTCAACAGCTTGGGTGCCATCAATAGTTAAGTATTTACAGTTACCAGAGTTAGCTTCTCCTTGGTAGAAGTCTACCAAAGGTTTAGTTTGCTCATGATAGATAGCCAAACGCTTACGAACTGTAGCTTCTTCATCATCTGGACGAATTGATAAGTCATCACCTGTCACATCATCTTTGCCTTCAACCTTAGGTGGGTTGTAAACAAGATGGTAAACACGGCCAGAACCTGAGTGAACACGACGGCCAGCCATACGCTCAACAATCACTTCATCAGGTACATCAAATTCAAGTACGTGGTCAACACTAATGCCACTTTCTTTCATTGCATCAGCTTGTGGAATTGTACGTGGAAAGCCATCAAGTAAGAAGCCTGCTTTACAGTCATCTTGTGCTACACGCTCTTTTACAAGACCGATGATTAACTCATCAGAAACCAACTGACCTGCATCCATAACAGCTTTGGCCTTGTTACCTAGCTCTGTACCTGCTTTGATAGCGGCACGAAGCATGTCGCCCGTTGAAATTTGTGGAATACCAAATTTAGCCATTAAAAATTGTGCTTGTGTGCCTTTACCAGCGCCTGGAGCACCTAATAAAACAATGCGCATATTATGAAACCTTAAATTGGGGGTTGAAGTA
>Ga0105356_10006096_pt1 | contig 11292 bp, 7 predicted proteins | sample GOMGulsemesocosm_3_FD_83502 | JGI IMG/M metagenome (GOLD analysis project Ga0105356, IMG submission 83502) | Methane-oxidizing microbial communities from mesocosms in the Gulf of Mexico - GOM9D Gulf of Mexico | ecosystem: Environmental > Aquatic > Marine > Cold seeps | place: Gulf of Mexico...
GTAATTTGTATATCAAAACCAGAGATTACACCAATGCCGAAAGCACGATCAAACAGTATATTTATTTAGCGGAACAAAGTCAAAATAGCCCACATAAAATCGCAGGGAATATTAACCTTGCTATACTCAACCATAGCAAAGGGGATCATTCATCTGTAATTCAAATCACAGATCTAGCATTAAAAAACCCCTCCTTAAATACTAAACAGAAACAAAATCTTTTAAGAATAAGAAACAGAAGTTTAATAGCTTTAGGTACATCTACTCATTTAATCTCAGATAGTTCAGAATATAACACCAACTATATCAACTACGAATTAGAGCTAAGTAGAGGTAATTATAAAAAAGCATTGGTCTTTTTTAATAAAGCTAAAAAACTACTTAATACTGAACAATCGCGAAGAGCATCCGCAAAATCTTTTTTAGAAGAAGCTCAATTACATTACAAATTAGAGCAACCAAATGAAGCACTTAAGAACTTATACAAAGCAACTAAAAGTCTATTGCCGAATTTTAAGAGCAATTCACTCCCTCCAAAAGAACTTCTTTATGCCGAAAACACTTTTATTGATATTTTTGAATTATTAGCTGAATTACAAGAGCAACCAAAAGAAAAATTACAATGCTACGATTTGAGTTTTTATGTATCAGAACTACTCTCCGCCAAAACAAACACTCAAGAAACAAAACTTCTAAACCTCACAAACAACCGAATTCTTAGTGAAAAATGCATTGCACTTTGCTATTCGGCATATAGCAGTTCTCAAGACAGCACATTTTTAGTTAATGCATTTTATTATGCCGAACAACATAAAGCAACTGTTTTAAAAGATAAAAGTTTAGTCAAGTCATTATTTCAACAATTTCCTAAAGACACCTTGCTTCAAAAAGAACAACAGCTACTTCAAAAACAGGAACAACTAACTAGTCAGTTAGTAAATCTGCCCCTAGAAATATCAGAAAATAATGCATTAAGCAATCCTATATTCAAAGATCTAAGCACCGTTAATTTAAATCTGAAACAAATCAGAAAATTGATTATTGAAAAATATCCAAAAGCTCATAAAAGTAATTTTACAATTACTGAACTTCAGCAAAAATTGGCTGTAGATAATGCGATTATGATTGAATATTTTTATGGTAAATCAAACCTATATCAATTCATTCTTTCGAATAACCGCTTATCGTTTTACAAAATCTCATTAAATGAAGTCGCTCAAAATTCTATTAATACATTCATTCGTCAATTTGACCATGCTTCAAAAATAAACAATGACATAACTGGGTTTACAGAAAACGCCTTTAAAACTTATAGCCTCCTTAATCTAATCGAGGTGAGCTCACACAAAAATGTTATCATTATTCCAGATGGCTTACTTAATTTTATTCCATTTGAAGCTTTACTCACTGAGGAAACTTCACTAAGAATTTATTCAAAAATGCCTTTTATGGTAACATCACACCATATTGCATATAATTCCAGTGTGCAATTTTATCTCAAACAAAACGACAAAATAAAAAGCAGCAATTTATTAGGGGTTTTTCCCGTATTTGAAAACTCCAATCAAGCATTAAATCATTCCATAAAAGAGGCGGAAGCTATTGAGGCCAATATGGATGCCACGCTATTTATGCATGATCAAGCTTCGGTATCAAATGTCATTACAAATGCCCCTAAATACAATATTCTTCATCTATCCACCCATGCTACTAGTGGTACATTTACAAACCCAGCACGTATAGAGTTTTATGATAAAAGCATGCCTCTAAATGAATTATATGGTTTAAACTTAAATACTGAATTGGTGGTATTAAGTGCCTGTGAAACTGGTGTTGGCCGTTTACAAAAAGGGGAAGGCGCCTTAAGTATTGCAAGAGGGTTTCAATATGCTGGGGCAAAGCGTTTACTATTTTCTCTTTGGCGCATAAACGACTTGTCTACCTCTCAAATAATGCGTTCATTTTATAAAAACTATAGCGGTTCTAGCTCTGGTGTTTTATCCAATCATAATTCGAAAATATCATATTTAAACAACGATGCTATTAGCAACATTAAGAAATCTCCCTATTACTGGAGTGCTTTTGTTTACTATGGAGATTTTTCGGAAAATCCGTCTTCTAATTTTTCAGCTATAACCACAATCTTATTGCTCATAATTACTTTGATAGTATTACTTTTGATTTTTAAATTTAAATCTAATGCAAAAATCTCTAAAACATAACCTTATTGCTCAAGGTTATGTCTCTATAAAATTAAGGTTCACTAAAACCAATCATTTTGAACTTAAAGCCACCATTAATGGTATTAAAGGTAGATTTATATTAGATACTGGGGCTTCTAATTCATGTATTGGATTTGACTCGGCAGACACTTTTAATTTAAAAGTTCAAGACTCGGATGTAAAAGCTGCTGGAGCTGGGGCAATTGATATGCACACACAAGTATCAAAAAAAAACAGTATTAAAATTGGGAAATGGAAACAAAAGAAAACAGTATTTATTTTGTTTAATTTGTCTCATGTAAATACGGCTCTTAAAAATCATAAATCAAATCCAGTACATGGAATTATTGGAGCTGATTTATTGAAGAAAGGAGCCGCTATAATTGATTATAACAAAAAACGACTCTACTTAAAATTATAATATAATTCCCTATTAATTAACAAATTGTACCTATATTTATAATCTTAATCCCTTCGAAGAACTAAAATATGCAAGCATCTATTGTCATAGCTGATGATCACCCCCTTTTATTAAAAGGACTTCAAGATTTTCTAACCGAAAAAAAATATAATGTAATTGGTAGCGCTTTGAACGGTAAAGATGCGCACGAATTAATTGTTAAACACAACCCCGACATTGCTATTTTAGATATTAGAATGCCATATAAAACTGGCATTGAAATAGCTAAGGCTTGTAAGGGTGTTGTTAATACAAAAATCATACTACTAACTTTTGAACGCAATGGTCAATTGTTTAAGCAGGCTAAAGACCTAAATGTTTATGGCTATTTATTAAAAGAGTCTGCACTAACAGAAATAGATAAATGTATTAGCTCTGTTACAAATAACACCCCCTATTTTAGCCCTGGAATAGAAAATTATTTTTCTGAGCAATCATCAAGTTTGAATATTGAAATATTGACTCCTTCAGAGAAAAGAATCCTAAAATTAATTGCTCAAAATAGAACTGCGAAGGAAATTGCAGACCTGATTAACATCTCTAATCGAACAGTTGAGAAACACAAAAGCAACATTATCAGGAAGTTAAACATCACCGCACATCAAAACAGTCTACTCATTTGGGTAAAAGAGAACCAAGATATGCTTTTATAAAAAATACGTAACGTTACGTATTGTTTGGTACTAATTAATTTAAGACATTTACAGTGCTATTAATTAGTTCTTAGGGAGAATTATGGAAGGCTCTGGGTTTAATCGCTCAGAGCTTTCACTTTTTTGAGATATTATTAAATATTATACACTAATAAAATCAGCGTTCAACAGACTTAATAGCACAGTTTCTCAAACTGTTGTATGTTTTACTTAGGTGTATCTTAAATTATTAGTTAGTTTTATAAAAAAAAGTGCAATCGTATGATTGCACTTTTTTATTATCTATTGACTTAACAACCTATAGTTCCAAAGCCTTGTTTATATCATTATCCATTAAGATCTCAATTGGATTTTCAAGAGCTTCTTTTACTGCTACAAGAAAACCAACACTTTCTTTTCCATCAATAATTCTATGATCATACGATAAAGCCACATACATTATTGGACGAATTTCAACTTTTCCATCTATAGCTACTGGTCGCTCAACAATATTATGCATCCCTAAGATAGCACTTTGAGGAGGATTAATTATTGGAGTAGATAACATACTTCCAAATACGCCTCCATTTGTAATAGTAAAGGTTCCTCCTGCCATTTCATCGATCGTTATTTGTCCATCACGTGCACGAATTGCCAATCGTTTAACGTCGGCTTCTACGCCTCTAAAGCTTAGTTTTTCTGCATTTCTAATCACAGGAACCATTAATCCTTTAGGTCCAGAAACAGCTATACTAATATCGCAAAAATCATAGCTCAACATTTCCTTTCCATCTATCATTGAATTCACGGCTGGATACATTTTTAACGCTCTTACGACCGCCAATGTAAAAAAGCTCATAAAGCCTAAACCTACACCATGCTTCTCTCTAAAGGTCTCCTTATATTCTTTTCGCAATGCAAAAATAGGTGACATATCAACCTCATTAAAGGTGGTTAACATTGCGGTAGTATTTTTAGCCTCTACAAGACGTTCTGCGACTTTACGACGTAACATAGACATTTTAGAACGACTTGTTCCTCTGCCTTCTGTATTGATTTCAACCCCCATAGACGGTACTGCTTTTACAGCATCCTCTTTAGTAATACGTCCATCTTTCCCTGTACCACTAACGTTTGAAGCAATCATTCCTTTTTCTGCTAAAATCTTTTTAGCTGCTGGACTGGCAGTTCCTGTGGCATAAGTTGTTTCGGTAGAAACCGATTTAGCAACCTCTACTTTTGGAGCTTCAACTTTTGCAACGCTAGATGAGTCGCTTCCTTCTGGTTTTGTAGCGCTTGTATCAATTAAACATACAACAGCTCCAACTGCTACGGCGTCACCTTCTTCAGCTTTTAAGGTAATTGTACCACTCGCTTCTGCTGGAAGCTCTAGTGTAGCTTTATCACTATCAACTTCAGCTATAGCTTGATCTTTTTCTACATAATCCCCATCCTCTACTAACCATGTTGCAATTTCAACTTCGGTGATAGATTCTCCCGGTGACGGAACTTTCATTTCTAAAATCATTGTATACTATCTTTTAGTTTTATTTTTTATTATCGTTGGTTGTTTTTTGAAATATCAAACACATAATCTATGACTTGTTGATGTCTGCGTTTCGATCGTGTAGAACTACCTGCAGAAGGCGCTCCATACGCTCTTCGTGTAGCAGCTCTAAACATTTTTGCTTCCTCCAAATGCATTAACAAATGGCTATATGCACCCATATTTCTAGGCTCTTCTTGTGCCCAAACTACATCCTTAACGTTCGAATATTTATTGAGCACTTTTTTAATATCTTCAACTGGTAAAGGAAATAATTGTTCTATTCTAACAATAGCGACATCATCTCTCTCTGATTTTTCTTTTTCATCTAATAAATCATAGTAGAACTTCCCTGTTACAAATACTAATGTTTTAATCTGATCTATTTTCGCTTCTACGTCGTCAATTAACATCTGAAAACCACCATTTGCAAATTCATCAACAGAAGACACTGCTTTTGGATGACGTAATAAACTTTTTGGTGTAAAAACAATAAGTGGTTTTCTATAACCCGCTTTCATTTGTCTTCGCAATAAATGAAACATATTTGCTGGTGTTGTACAGTCGGCAACAAACATATTATCTTTTGCACATAACTGAAGGTAACGTTCCATACGTGCTGATGAATGTTCTGCTCCTTGGTTTTCATAACCATGTGGTAATAGTAAAACCAACCCGTTTTGGGTTTTCCATTTATCTTCTCCCGATGAAATATACTGGTCGATCATAATTTGAGCGCCATTACTAAAATCACCAAATTGTGCTTCCCAAATGGTTAATGTATTTGGACTTGCCATAGCATATCCATAATCAAATCCAACCACACCATATTCTGATAACAGTGAATTATAGATAAAAAACTCACCTTGGTTATCGCCTATATTATTAAGTAGAATAACTTCTTCTTCACTATCTTCAACCTTTACTACGGCATGACGGTGAGAAAATGTACCGCGCTCAACATCCTGTCCTGAGAGACGAACATCAAAACCTTCGTCTAATAAAGTTCCATAAGCCAAATGCTCGGCCATTGCCCAATCTAACCTATTTTCATCAAACATGGTTTGTCTTGATTGTACAAGACGTTCAATTTTACGAATAAACTTTTTATCTTCTGGTAAACTTGAAATTACCTTTACAATTTGTCCTAATTTATCAATAGAGAAGCTCGTACTAATAGGCGCCATCATCCCCTCTTCTTCAACTCTATTGAATGATTGCCATTCTTCTTGCATAAAAGGCGTAATTACCGTTTTATCCTGCTTTCTAGAATCTACTAATTCTTCTTCTAATGTCCCTTTATACTCCGTCTCTAACTTCTTAACGTAAGTTCCGTCTATAATGCCTTCAGAAAGAAGCTTTGCTGCATAAATATCTCTAGGATTTTTATGTTTAGCAATTGTTTTATATAATTTGGGCTGTGTAAATCTAGGCTCATCACCTTCATTATGCCCATACTTTCTATAACCTAAAAGGTCAATAAACACATCTCGTTTAAACTGCATTCTAAAGTCTAATGCAAATAGTACTGCATGTACAACCGCTTCAACATCATCAGCATTAACATGAAGTACAGGAGATAAGGTTACTTTACCAACATCGGTACAATACGTACTAGAACGTGCATCTAAGTAATTGGTTGTAAATCCTATTTGATTATTAACTACAACATGAATGGTTCCATTGGTTTTATACCCATCAAGTTTCGCCATTTGAATCAGTTCATAAACTAATCCTTGTCCTGCAATAGCAGCATCCCCATGAACAATAATTGGTAATACTTTACTAAAATCATCAGGATAATATTTGTCTTGCTTCGCTCTAGTAATCCCTTCAACTACTGCGCCCACCGTTTCTAAATGTGAAGGATTTGGTGCAATATTCAAATTAATTTTATTACCATTATCGGTAACACGTTTACTGGTTAAACCTAAATGATATTTTACATCCCCATCAAAAATTTCTTCTTCATAATCTTTTCCATCAAACTCACTAAAAATATCTTTAGCCGATTTTCCGAAAATATTGGTCAATGTACTTAATCGTCCACGGTGAGCCATTCCCATTACAAATTCTTTCACTCCCTTTTCTGCAGCTTTTTCAATAAGTGCATCAAGAGCTGGAATTAAGGACTCTCCGCCTTCTAATGAAAATCGTTTTTGACCTACATATTTAGTATGTAAGAAATTCTCAAAAGAGACCGCATCATTTAATTTATCTAATATATGTTTCTTTTGATCTACAGTAAACTTAGTATGGTTGTCGTCACTATTTAATTTATCTTGAATCCACTGAATTTCATTAGGCTCACGAATATACATATACTCCACGCCTATGGCTTCACAATAAATAGTTTCAAGATTTTTTCTAATCTCACGAAGTGTTTGTGGGCCAATCCCAAGTATATCTCCAGCATTGAAAACTGTATCCAAATCCTTTTGAGATAGTCCGAAATTTTCAATCTCTAATGTAGGTGCATATTGTCTACGCTCTCTAACTGGGTTTGTTTTAGTAAATAGATGTCCACGACTCCTGTAGCCATCGATAAGTTTTATAACCTGAAACTCTTTTTGAACATTCTCAGGTATTTGAGTTGTTATGCCTTCAGCGATTTCTCCAGTCATGCCATAGCTTTCGCTACCAAAGTCGTATCCTTGAAAAAAGGCTCTCCAACTAGGCTCAACAGCGTCTGGATTTTCTAAATATAAATCGTATAATTCAGCAAAGTATGCTGTATGGGCTGCGTTTAAAAAGGAATATTTATCCATTATATATTTTGAAACTTTCTCGTTTCAATAAATTTTTGTCAAAAATACAACTTTTACTAAAATGGAATACTCTTTTTGTGTATTTATACCTATCACTCTGAACATTTTAAGCAATATCTAAAAAAAAAGAATCTATCCTTAAAGAATTCATAATTACAATCGCATAAAACCTCTACTAAAGTGGCAAAAATGAGGTTCCAGATTTTATTTCTAAAGAAAAGTCTTTTATTGTTTTATTCTGAAGGTTATTAATAAAATTATACTTTACTGGACTTATTAAATGATGTAAGGGACAAGGCTTATCAAGATTACACTTTTCTAAGCTGAGCATACATGAATCAAGTCGCTTTTTTCCATCTATAACATCTATAACATCCATCAAGGAGTTTTGCAAATTTAAAATACTTAAGAAAAACCCACCTTTTGGTCCTTTTACAGAAGAGATAATATCTTCTCTGGACAGCTCTTGAAGTAATTTAGCAAGATAAGCTTGTGGTACATTAATAGGGATAGAAATATCTTTTACCATGACTCTTTTCTCTTCGCTAGAATTTAGAGCCAGATACAATACTGCTTTAATGGCATATTTCGATGAATTTGAGAGCATAAGGCTTTGAAATTTGTGTTTTCAAAGATATAAAAGATATTTTTGTCCTAAATATGATTTTTGTCATGTTTTAACAGGTGTTAAGATCATAATTTTGCCTCATAAAATCAAATAACATGAAATCAACACTAAAAATTTTATCTTTTTTCTTCGTTCTATTAATGCTTAGCTGTGGAGGCGGTGAAGAACAGAAAAAAGAATCTTCAAAAGTAAAACTTAAAAGTTCAACGACTACAAAAAAAGTCGACACTAAAAAAACGGAAACTAAAGCTTCAAAAACAATAGACCTTACTTCTAAAGGAGTTGGTCCTATCCAATCTTTAACTCTTGCTCCAGAAGTAGACCAAACAATGGTTACTCACGGTAAAGATGTTTTCAAAAAAATGTGTACTGCTTGTCATAAAGCAACCAAAAAGTTTATTGGTCCAGCACCTAAAGACGTATTAAAAAGACGTACACCAGAATGGGTTATGAATATGATTTTAAATCCTGAAGAAATGGTTCAAAAAGATCCATTAGCTAAAAAGCTACTCATTGAATTTAACGGTTCTCCAATGGCTAATCAAAATTTAAGTGAAGCTGACGCCAGAGCTGTATTAGAATATTTCAGAACATTAAAATAGATAATATGAAAACTAACTTTAAAATGTTGCTTAGTGCCATGGTTTTATTGCTATTTATAAGCTGTAAAACTGATGCCAATCAGCAAGAAAACAAAAAGGCTTCGAATAACGTAGAAGCCAACGAACAACCAAAAACAGGGCAAGCATTTATTGCAGATGATGGCTCTAAACCTAGCGTTTTACACATCGCTATTGGGTCACCAGACCATTCAACTTTAGTTGCTGCAGTACAAGCCGCTGGGTTAGAAAACTCTTTAGTTAATGCAGGTCCATTAATGGTATTCGCTCCTACAAATGAAGCTTTTGCAGCTTTACCAGAAGGGACAGTTGAAACCCTATTAAAGCCAGAAAACAAGGACAGACTAGCTTATATATTAAAGCACCATGTTACCCCTGGAAATTACTCGAAAGACTTCCTTAAAAAGTTCAAAAAACTAGGGCAAGCAAGTAACGAAAACATCAAAGTAGAAGTAAAAGACGGAGAAGTTTATGTTGGTGGTGCCAAAATCTTAGCTAGTGTTAAAGCTGGTAATGGGATTGTACATGTTGTAGATAAAGTAATATTACCAAAAAACTAAAACAAACTAATAAATAAAATAATGAAAAACACTTTAAAACTAGTTGCTGGATTATTTAGCGTTGCAATGCTCTTCACGAGCTGTAATAACAACAGTGGCTCAACAAAAACAAGTAGTGCTTTAAGCTCAAGCGCTGCCGAAAAAGTATATGTAGCACCAGGCGAACACGATGAATTTTACGCGTTTATTTCAGGTGGTTTCAGTGGACAATTGTCCGTATATGGATTGCCTTCTGGACGATTGTTTAAAGTAATTCCTGTTTTTTCTGTAGATGCAGAAAAAGCTTATGGATTTAACGAAGAAACAAAACCTATGTTAAATACATCACATGGTTTTATCCCTTGGGATGATGCGCATCATCCAGACATCTCTCAAACAGCTGGAGAATTAGATGGCCGTTATGTATACATTAATGGTAATAATACACCACGTATCGCAAAAATTGATTTAACAACCTTTGAAACTACAGAAATTATTGAAATTCCTAATAGTGCAGGTAACCACAGTTCTTCTTACGTTACAGAAAACACAGAATATGTTGTTGCAGGTACACGATTTGGAGTTCCTGTTCCTCAAAGAGATATTTCAATTAAAGAATATAAAGGAAACTTTAAAGGGGCATTGTCTTTCTTGAAAGTTGATCCAGAAGATGGTGGAATGGAGATTGATTTCCAAATTTTAATGCCAGGGTTTGATTATGACAAAGCGCATCCAGGACGTGGAGATTCTCACGGTTGGTTCTTCTTTACGACATATAACTCAGAAGAGTCACATACATTATTAGAAGTTAATGCATCACAAAATGATAAAGATTTCATCGCTGCTGTTAACTGGAAAATGATTGCTGAATATGTTAAAAATGGAGGTGGTACAAAAATGCCCGCAAACTATGCACATAATGTTTATGATGAGCATACACACATGGCAACTTCAACAATGAAAAAAGAAGTATTAGTTGTAGATCCTACGGAAGTACCAGGAGCACTTTATTTCTTACCAACACCAAAATCACCTCATGGTTGTGATGTTGATCCTTCTGGAGAGTACATTGTTGGTAGTGGTAAATTATCAGCAAATGTTACTGTACATTCATTCTCTAAAATGATAAAAGCTATTGAAGATAAGAAATTTGCTGGAGAAGCTTATGGAATTCCAATTCTTGATTTTGAAGCAGTTAACGCAGGAAGTGTTAAACAAGCAGGTTTAGGCCCATTACACACTGAATTTGATGGTAAAGGATATGGTTATACTACTTTCTTTATCTCTTCTGAGGTAGTGAAATGGAAATTAGGAACATGGGAAGTTATCGATAGAAAACCTACATATTATTCTGTTGGTCACTTAATGATTCCTGGAGGGAACTCTGGAAAACCATTTGGAAAATATGCTCTTGCAATGAATAAAATTACTAAAGACCGTTATTTACCAACAGGGCCAGAAGTGACACAATCTGCACAGTTATATGATATTACTGGTGAAAAAATGGAATTACTCCTAGATTTCCCTACAATTGGTGAACCACATTATGCAGCAGGAATTCCAGCTGATTTAATTAAGCCTAATTCTAAGAAAATATTCAAATTAGAAGATAATCAGCATCCATATGCTGCGAAAAATGATGATGAAACTAGAGTAGTTCGTGATGGTAATACCGTTCATATATACATGACTATGATTAGAAGTCACTTCTCTCCTGATAATATTGAAGGTATTAAAGTTGGTGACAAGGTATATTTCCACGTTACTAATTTAGAACAAGATTACGATGTACCGCATGGTGTGAGTATGATTGGAGCTAATACATCCGAATTATTGATTATGCCTGGACAAACAGAAACGTTTGCATGGGAACCTAA
>Ga0105356_10006097_pt1 | contig 11290 bp, 11 predicted proteins | sample GOMGulsemesocosm_3_FD_83502 | JGI IMG/M metagenome (GOLD analysis project Ga0105356, IMG submission 83502) | Methane-oxidizing microbial communities from mesocosms in the Gulf of Mexico - GOM9D Gulf of Mexico | ecosystem: Environmental > Aquatic > Marine > Cold seeps | place: Gulf of Mexico...
AGTTTACCTACTATAAGAGAACGCAAAGCAGATATCGAAATGATCGCTATATATTACATTGATTTTTACAGTAAAAAATATGGAAAAGTCATTAAGGCAATGTCAAATGAAGCCTTAAGTGCCGTGGAAAATTATCCCTGGCCTGGCAATGTAAGAGCATTAAGGCATGCTATTGAAAGAGCGGTAATTCTATCTGAAAGCCAGCAACTTAAACCTGCTGATTTTCAATTGAATGACCCACAGATTCAAACAAATACTAATTTAGCAATGACAAATGAGATATACCCAGAGAGTAACGATTCAAGTAATGATTTAAACTTAGAGCGTATGGAAAAAAACATCATTGGCGCAGCGTTAAAAAAACATCGATACAATATTAGTCATTCCGCTAAGGAATTAGGTTTAACGCGTACAACTTTATATCGCAGGATGGAAAAGTATGGTTTTTAAAAAGTTCCCTTTGGTCATAGTCAGCACATTAGTATCGATTATGGCGACTTTAATGGCCTTGAGTTACTTTTTTACAATGTCTGGCTACTATGCGATGACATTAATTATCACTATTTTATTAATAAGCCAATGCATATTCATTTATCGCTTTGTTGTTAAAACCAATACCGAGCTAGCACGATTTTTAAATGCTGCTCGCAATTCAGATTTTTCACAGCATTTTGAATTTAATCACCTTGGCGCAGGGTTTGAAGAACTAGGACAAACACTCACTGATATTTTAAAACAATTTCAAGTAAACAGAGCAAAGCAAGCGGAAGAACTCAGTCATTATAAAGCAATTATTGAACATTCTCCTGTACCTTTAATTAGCATCCATTCCCAAGGAAAAGTAACTCTTTGGAACAAAAGTGCTCGACGATTATTTGGCTCAACCTCAGTTCATTTAACTAGCGATTTGAAACAATTTGGTGAAGATTTTTTTCAATATATATGTGCTCTACAAATAGGTAAACGTCAATTAGTAAGTTTTAACGTTGATGATATGGAACAGCAACTTACTATTTCAGCCACTCAAATAACCATTGCTGGCAAACAAGAAAAATTGATCAGCATGCAAAATATTCAAAATGAGCTAGACGACACGCAGTTGAAAGCTTGGCAAGATTTGGCTAGTGTTTTAACCCATGAAATTATGAATAGTATTACCCCTGTGACTTCTTTAGCGAAAACGGCTGTAGTTCTCTTAAATAATATTAATGACAAATTCATTAACATTAATGAATTTAACCAAGGAAAATTGACTGAATTAGGAGCGGAGTTGCCCAAACTTACTAATGCTGTGCAAACAGTTGCTCGCCGCAGTGATGGTCTAATGGAATTTATTGGTAATTATCGGCGCTTAACTAACTTACCTAAACTCAATAAACAAACTGTTGAAATTGCAAACTTATTCAAACAAGTAAGTAGTATTGCCACTCAAAACTGGTCTGTAAAAGACATTCAATTACAGTTTAAGATTACGCCCCCATCGTTAAAGGTTAATATTGATATAAATATGGTTGAGCAAATATTTATAAACCTTTTACAAAATGCTGAACAAGCGGTTGAAAAGATTGAAAAGCCACAAATAAGCTTACAAGCATTTTTAAATAAGCGAGGTCATGTAGTTATAGAGGTAGCAGATAATGGGACAGGTGTTTCCAAAGAAATTGAAAAACAAATTTTTCTACCTTTTTTTACTACTAAACTTACTGGTTCAGGTGTTGGATTAGCACTTACAAGACAGGTGATGATAGCTCATGGTGGTATGATAAAACTGGAGAGCACTGCTTTAGGTGGTGCATTATTTAGATTGACTTTTTAAACCTTCTTTTTGTTTATTCAAAGGCTATATAAGCAACTATCAGATACTATCAACTTATCAAATTTTAACTCCAAAACACTGTATAGGCTTTCTAACCCAATCCGAATAATTAGCAAGTTAGTAAACATATGAACAATCTCTATAGAATAAGCATTAATGCTATCTCAGTTAGTGCGCCATAGATTCATTAATATAGCTATAAGTTGAATTCTATTTCCTATTAGCAACAAAAAAAGCGAACCATTTCTGGTTCGCTTTTTACTATTCAATTACTCACAATTTCAATTGAAGATCTACAACTGATCACAACACTTAGAGTTGGAAACTTTTCTGAATTTTACTATCTGTAGATACAACAAATTATGATTTCAATAAAATCAATTAAAGTTGGAAACTTCAGGCTTTTATCGCCTAATAAACTTACAGATATAAACACTTAAAGATGGAAACCAATCCAAGTATATAAATCAAGTTGCCAGACAGCTTAATGAACGGCCAAAAAATGCACTCGAATATAAAAGCAGAAAATTTTAATGCCGTTTTAGCAAGTTAAATAAAATTAATATCCGCTATTTTACATACTTGACCAGTTACAGACACATTGTAAAAATCACTTTTTTTAATTTCGGCCATAACCTTGATTTCACTTGGTCTACCTAAGAATCTCCCTTGTTCAATTACAAAGGAGTCTCCAGCTCGAACCATTTTATGTTTATATAAAAAAGCGCCTGCTGGTCCAGCAGCACTACCGGTAGCAATATCTTCTACTTTACCTTGGTTGTCCCAAGTCCTACCCTCGAATGTTTTTGTATCAAGAATATAAACAAACTTAGCTCCATGCTCAGCTAGTAAGTTCTCTAAATTATCATTACAAATTTTTACGCACTCAATGCCACTTATAATTGGAACAATCAGATAAGGCAATCCAGTTGAAATCACTTCTAGTGGATAACTAGGAATATTAGTCCAATTCAACTTTAAAGCAGATAAGAATGTTTCGGATTCTTCTTTTGTTAGTTCTTTGATAAATTCAGGTCTCCCCTGCTCCATCGATGCTTCAAAGTAATCACCTGATATTTTCGTTTTAAGTTTTACTGATTTTTTATTAAGTTTCACATTCCACGTCTGAGGTTGTTCGTCACCATACTCCTCATGTAGATGTGCAGCTAAACCAATTAATGGATGTCCAGCAAAATCTAACTCCTCATCAACTGTAAAAATTCTTGCGCAAAAATTATTGTTTTCTCTGGTAACGAAAATCGATTCAAACTGGCGCATCTCTTGAGTTAGCGAAAGCATTTTATCTGTTGATAAATAGTCAAAATCATAAAATATGGTAAGCCCATTACCTGATAATTTTTTATTAGCAAAAACATCAACTAATTTACATTTCATTTAATACATAACTCCGATAATAGGTTAGTCAAGCGTCATAATCTAAGGCTTGATAGTGATTTTTTCTGTAACTGATATCGACAAAACCCTCAATGAAGATAACGTTAAAAAATAGTATTTGAACTATAATGAGTTTACAGAAGTAGATCTCCTTCAAAGCGTAACTTCTCAACTATCAATTCATGAGTGACGGCGTTGATACCTGCTTTAATAAACGAGGCTAATTGATATTCAGGGTAATTCTCGACCATTAATTGCTCGAATGATTGCTCTTGTTCGTCATTTAATAATTGGTTATCACTCATCATTGTCAAAAGATTTGATCTATAGTGACCAATGTACTCAATTTGTGCCTGAACTAGTTGATATGTATTACCTGGAACGCCATGACCAGTATATAACTGTTTAACATCTGCTAGCTCAGTTAATAACTGATGTAAGACCTGCAACCATTTTGTACTATTACCATCATTCATAAATCCGTGCATATTGTTGAAAACTACGTCTCCGATGAAAACAACCGAGTGATTGCCCCCCAATGTAAAAAATAAATCACTGCTAGATTCCGCAGCGTCCAGATCTCTAAAACGATAATCTAGCCCATCTAAACTGACGATTTCACCATCTTTAACTAATTGGTTTGGCAATATTTTATGCTCAGGCCAATCTTGACCAAAATATGGTTTCCACTTTACTTCTTTTGAATCAACAGTGTCTTGGATGCAGTCTCTTACTCCCTTGGTGCTGATAACGGGGACTTTATTAACCCCCTTGATAACAATATCAGTGCCATTGTAGTGATCAGGGTGTCCGTGAGTAATAATAACCGCGATTAATGGCTTATTAATGCTATCTATGTGCTGACGCAGCAATATAGCATCAGAATTAATCATCATTGTGTCAACAACAACGAGGGCGTTCCTCGTTTCTATAATATAAGCGTTAGTAAAAAATGTTCGTTCGTTTGATGTCAGCATATGAATAACATATCCTTCGTCATCATAAGCGTAATGGCTATATTTCAGTTTGTTTTTTAGTTTAATGACGCTCATTACGTTTTCCATTATTTATGTATGTTGGCACTGTCTTTATTGAAGAACCTATAAGTTCCCTCAACTACTTTTTTCAACGCTCATTAATTACGAATTAGCTTCAAGCTAACAACTTGTTCAATCTGCGCCATAAAGTTTCTGGTACATTAAGTGCAAGTACATATCAGAACGTTAACGTCATTTCTTAACCGATTGTTATATGCACATACTTTTAATTAATTCTTTTTGCTTATTAATTTCACTAGCCTTTTTTTCTGTTTCAGCAATAGCCAGATTAATTTTGGCATTGGTACATTTTTCTGTCAGTTCTTTACTCATCAAATAGTTTTGATCTTTTTGTTGTTGAGCCATACCCTCAACACCGTTATATTCGGTTCTGTATTCAGGCTCTTTATCTTTTTGATAGGATGGTGGTTGAGTTGACTTACACGCAACTAACAACATGATTAATGATAATATTATTGATTTACTAAACATTGATTGGTTCCCTTTTGGTATATAACACGTTAGTTATTAATTAGCGTATTATGCTTTAATTTCATTATTATTAGTTACTTCATGCCTATTTACAAAAATTGACGCATCGAATTAGTAAATTCAGCATGCTCACTAATTACGAAATAGCTCTAAACTTAATTCAACCTCACTCCCTAACCAATATGCATACTCGGTATGATCTTGCAGGTTGTCACCCGTTAACGCATGTATTAATACACTTAATCCTTGACGGTTTTCTTCAAGCCACAAGATAAACTGCTCAAAATCATTTGATGAAAAGGTTATTTGGCAACTCCACTTAGGGTGAGGGCCTATAGGCTTTTGATGCACTCTACCAACTTTCAAAGTAAATAAATCACCTGCCTTTTTGCATAAATCTATAGCAAATTCTAAAGTTTCTTGTTCAAAATAAACATGGGCATGGTAATAGGAATGAATATTAACCGGAGGTTTTAGCTTGTTCATTTATTTATTTCCTTCTTATCATTAGTGATCAGTGGTACATGAAATTTGAATGACTATTTAATGCTGCGCTAAGCGAACAGAAAATGGTTGTACAAAAGTAGTTTGGTTAAATACTTTCAATGGATTTATGTGCGTGAGCTAAGGTTTTCGATTCATCTCGACCAAGACCACTACTGTCAATAAATGTGACATCAGTAATGCCAACAAACCCCAATATATGTCGTAAATAACTGGAAATAAAATCAAATTCAGTGCCTAATTTTGTGCCGCCAGAAGCAATAATAATATATGCCTTTTTATTCTTTACTAAACCAATGGGTCCATTATCACCGTATCGAAAGGTTAATTTAGATCTAACAACTTGGTCAATCCACGCTTTAAAAGCTGCTGGTACTCCAAAATTATAAATAGGAAGACCAATAACAATTAAGTCAGCATTATTGAGTTCGTCAACTAGCAGATCAGAAATTTCCAAGTATTTGTTTTGCTCGGCAGTTCGTTCGTCTGCATCGGTAAAATTAGCTTTAATCCAATTTTCATCAATTAAAGGGATACCTTCAGCCAAGTCTCTGATCGTTACTTTCCAATTTTGTTCACTGGTATTATCTTCACTAAGATCTAGCTCGCCAGTAAGTTTCTTAATTAACTTACCTGATAAACCTCGACTAAAAGAGCCTGTTTTTCTCATACTTGCGTCGAGTCTTAAAATACTTTTAGCCATGTTTTCCTCTATTCTAATATTGATAAATTGTTGAACAAAATAAACACCTGCCGATAACTAAAAGAACTTAAACAGGTGTATACGTATATTTTCGTTAAGACAAAATGGGGTTTATATTAATGCCGCCATCTATATTATATTCCCCGCCAGTAATGAATGAAGCATCATCAGAAGCTAAGAATGTAACAAGTTTTGCAATATCTTCAGGTTGTCCAAAGCGCTTTAATGGAATTCTATTTTGCATCGTTGCTGCAAATTCATTTAATTGCTCTTCTGGCATACCCGTTTTACCAAAAATAGGGGTATATGTTGGACCTGGATTTACTGAATTGACACGTATTTTTCTTGGTGCCAGTTCAGTTGCAGATGTTCTTGTATATGAGTTCAACGCTGCTTTAGAGGCCGCATAAATAGCAGTATTTGGCATACCCGTATAAGCATTAATAGAGGAAAGATTAATAATAGAGCCGCCCTCATTTATAATGGGTAAAAACTTTTCAGTGGTAAATACCGCGCCTTTAAAGTTAATTCCCATCTGAGTATCAAACATCTCTTCTGTATTTTGGCCTATTGGCGCAGGACTGAAAATACCGGCATTGACAAATAACACGTCAACATTGGCAAACTCATTTTTTACTTGCTCTACTAATGAATCAATAGCAGATAAATCCATAACATCAGCAACGATGCCTTTAACACCCAGTTCACTGGCCGCACTAGCCACTTTATCAGCGGACCTACCCGTGATGATCACTTTCGCGCCAGCATCTTTAAAATGTTTTGCCGTTTCATAACCAATACCACTATTACCACCAGTTACTACTGCAACTTTTCCCGTTAAATCATTCATGTTTATATTTCCTTAATTTCAAATCAATTCTGTACCAGTCGGTACTGATATTGACAATCTAAACCGATCGGTTCATAATTGCAAGCATAAAATTTATAAATTTAAGGTTTTACTATGACAGCAGGCCGTAATCGCAGTTTTGATAAAAACAATGCACTTGAAAAAGCCATGTTAATATTTTGGAAAAATGGATATCCAGGCACCTCGTTAACTGACCTAACAAATGCTATGGGGATTAATAAATCGAGTTTGTATGCTGCTTTTGGTAATAAAGAAGCATTGTTTAATCAAGCAATTGAATTTTATTTAAATAAGCATGGTGTGGTGCATTCCGTTGAGTTATTTAAAAAAGGAGTGGGTTTAAAACAACGCATTAAAAACTATCTCGTCTCGGGTGCCAAGATGATAACTAATTCAAATTTACCCAAAGGCTGCTTTATTTGTCATTCAACCTCGGAAGTTACAGGTTCGAGCTTACCTGAGAATTCAGCGGTAATAATTAATGCGATAAATCAACAAACCCTATTAACCTTGACTAGTTTTTTTGAAAAGGAGCAACAGGCAGGAAACTTGATTAATGAGAGTCAGCCATGGGTACTCGCCAATTATCTTTTAACGTTGCAATTCGGTTTAGCTGTTTCAGCTAGAAACGGTAGCTCTCTAAATATGCTTAAAGAGACCGTAAATATTTCTCTTAACCTGTTCAATTAGCCAATGAATAATATGCAAAAAGGATACTGCTATGCCTTGACAGCAGCAGTTATTTGGACAGGATTTATTTTGATATCTCGTCTAGGAGGTATTATTGAGTTGGGCGCGTTTGATGTAACCGCTATTCGTTACATTACGTGTTCAGCCATAGTTTTACCTATTTGGTGGTTTAAATTTCGCTTTAATTTATTGAATATTAAATTAATTCCTTGTGGTCTTATTGGTGGTTTAGCCTATGCATTATGTATCTTTCAAGGCTTTCAATTGGTTGGGGCATCGCATGCTGCGGTATTATTACCGGGACTAATGCCATTATTCATCATGGTGCTAGCATTTTTAATTAATGGTGAGTATAGTTCAGTAGAAAAGTGGCTTGGGATAGTCGTAATTACCCTAGGAATATTCACCTTGTTTTGGCCAATGTTAAGCAACTCACAGGGACTATCAATTGGACATCTGTATTTAGTGGCCGGTGCTTTGTGTTGGGCTGTATTTTCAGTTTTGATTAAGGGTTGGGAGATCAGCCCTTGGCAGGCAAAGGTGAGTTTGGCTGTTATTACTTGTGTATTGTATTTACCTTTTTATATCGCTTTTTTGCCTAAAAAACTTTCTATGGCAATCTTGCCAGATATTGCATTACAAGCTTTTTACCAAGGATTTATGGCCACCATCGTTTAGATGGTTTTTATGTCAGAGCGGTTCAGATTATTGGTCCATCATCTATGGGCGCGATGATGGCTAGAGTTCCTTTGTTATCAGGTATATCTGCCATATTTATTTTTAATGAAATTGCGACATTAGAACTAATCAGCGGGTTGACCTTAGTGAGTACAGGCGCATGGTTGGCTCATAAAAAATGGTTCAAAACGTCAAGTTCCAACATTAATGCCACATTGTCTTAAAACAGGAGATCAATATGCCTTACGTTAATATTAAAATTACTGATGAAAATGTAACTCCGCAACAGAAAGCGGCTCTTATCAAAGGAGCCACACAATTATTAGTCGATGTGTTAAATAAAAACCCAGCGACTACAGTTGTAGTTATTGATGAAGTGAATACTGACAATTGGGGAGTCGGTGGTGAAGTTGTAACAGAAATTAGGCGCACTAGTATCTAATAGAACTGCATTATTTAAGCGCTTTCACCGTTCAATTAATAAAGGTAATCAATAAAGCTTTTGACAGCCCTATTGAATTATCCAAGAGGTAAATATGAATAAATCACTTTTTAAAATACTATCTTTAGTTTCCGTTCTTTTTTGCTCAATATCAGCTCCTAGCTTTGCTGATGATATTGATGACTTCATTCAAATTGAAATGAAAAAGCGAAAAATTCCTGGCTTACAGCTTGCTGTCATTCAAAATAATAAAATAATCAAAAGCACTAGTTATGGCTTAGCGAATATTCAAGACGCTGTGCCCGTCGATAATGACACGCTAATGTCAATTAATTCTATTACAAAGGCCTTTACTGGCGTAGCTATCATGCAGCTAGTTGAACAGGGAAAATTGGACTTGTCGAAAGACATAGGCAGTTATTTACCAAATTTACCTCCAGCTTGGCGAGCGCTAAAAATACCGCAGTTGATGAGCCATACTTCGGGCTTGCCGGGTATTTTGTCAAACTCTATAGGAGGGTTAATTTCAGACAAAGGTGCTGATGCATCATGGCAGCTAGTACAAACATTGCCAAATGAGTTTGCAGCCGATAGCAGATTTAAATATAACCAAACTGGCTATATTGTCATTGGTAAAATCATTGAGCAGATAACTAATCAACCTTTCACTGACTTTATAACAGAAAATCAACTGCAAAAAATAGCAATGAAACGTACTGAAGAGGCTGGTTTTGAAAACTTGAACAACGTAGTCGCACACTCAGCCAGACGTTATAAGTATGATTACAATCAAGATCTAACCAATCTTGAAAAACAAGAGTTTTCTCCAATGCTTTATCCTGCTGTTGGCATGAGTTCAACGGCTACTGAAATGGCTAAATGGATAATAGCATTACAAAGTAAGGCTTTTTTACAAAAGCAATCAAGTTTAACAACGTTATGGGAACCCGCGATTCTTGATAGTGGACATACCCAAGCCTTCAATAGTGTGCAAAACGGTTATGCATTGGGGTGGCCGATAGCTGTTCGTGACAAGCATCCTGCGGTAGCGCCAAGTGGAGGCAACAGGTCTGCATTTTTCATCTACCCACAAGACGATTTAGCAATAGTCGTTCTAACCAATTTAGCAGATGCAGTGCCTGAATATTTTATCGATGATATTGCAGGATTTTATATTCCTGAAATGAAAAAAGAGAATGGCTTTGGCTTATCACCATCTGTTAAGGCGCTTTGGTTAGAATTAGAAAAAGAGGGCTATTACAAAACAACAAGTATTGCGAACTCTCTACAACAAACTAAAAGCATTAAGTTTGTTGAAAATGAAATCAATAGTTTTGGTTATTGGTTGATTGCGCAAGATAAAATTCAGCAAGCCTTAAATGTATTTATGTTAAATACTCAATTGTTTCCAGAAAGTTCAAATACCTTTGACAGTTTGGCTGAAACTCATTGGCGCTTAAACAATATCCAGCAAGCCATTAATGGTTATGAAAAAACACTTCAACTGGAACCACAAAATGAATATGTAAAAGCGCAATTAGCTAAACTTGAAAAAGTATCGAATAAATAATTTAAGTTACAGCCGTCTTTGTGAGGCGGCTTTTGCTACCTAATAAATGTCATCAAGGTGAAAAAATAGCGTTCTGAGATAAACGCCACTGGCAGCAATGAGCTTGAAACAGGACTTAAAGAAAGCAGTTTTGGTACTTCTCACAGCACGTAATGAGCATAACCTGAAAATGTAGACCTAGTTAATTACATCAAACTTCTAGTTCTTACTCAATAGTATTAAAGGCCTTAATAAATGGCTTATGGTGCTGACTAAATCGTATATGGCCTTCAGCATTCATACTAGATAAATTAGTAACAACTATTTTTAGCATTTTTACTCTTAGACGGATGTTGCATTTTTACTTAAGAAAATGATCACAACAGTTCTAGTTGGAAACTTTAGACTTTAACCATCTAACAAACTTACAAATATAAACACATAATGATGGAAACCAATCCAAGTACATAAATCATAATATATGGATAAAAAATCCAGTCACCTTATGACAACTAATGCGACTTAGTCGAAGTTAGCTAACAAGCCCCAAACAACTTTTCGGATTATATTTTGTATCGATAATGCCAAAATCAGGTGCGCAGTAAGGAACACCTGGATTTTTTGTTAGCTTTAAATTTTGATGAACTAGCCTTTTTGACGTTTAGGTTACCTGTTAATCGACAACAGAGGCAATATCGGCGTTAATACCTTGGCAGTTAGCACAAAAAAGCAGCTAAATGTATCAACTTTGTAAAACCTTCATTCTTATTATTGCAGCACCTTCTATTATGGACTAACGTAAACAAACTAGGATAATGTTAGGGGATAGCGCGTGAAAGATTTAAAACTTCACTCATTTTTATTGACTGCTGCGATCGGGCTCTTTTTGGCAACTGGTGCAACCGCAAAAGAAGGCCATGATGTAAAATATATGGCATCAGATAATTCGCCTGTCATTGCCACATTATTTAAATCCAAAGTAGCTAAAACCAAAGGGACTATATTCTTATTCCACCAAGCGAGTGCTTCTGGTTTGGCCGAATTCGAAAATATAAGCCCTAAATTAACCGAACAAGGGTTTAGTACGCTAGTCGTTGACCAACGTTCTGGTGG
>Ga0105356_10006098_pt1 | contig 11289 bp, 8 predicted proteins | sample GOMGulsemesocosm_3_FD_83502 | JGI IMG/M metagenome (GOLD analysis project Ga0105356, IMG submission 83502) | Methane-oxidizing microbial communities from mesocosms in the Gulf of Mexico - GOM9D Gulf of Mexico | ecosystem: Environmental > Aquatic > Marine > Cold seeps | place: Gulf of Mexico...
CCTGACTTATCTCCAAAATATTTAGCGCTACAAAACAAAAAATTAAAGACTATATATCAAGCTTTAATCAATATTAACAACAAGCAGCTTAGCGCGACAAATCAAATAAATCGTGCAGTATTGTTATACACCTTAAAAAACCAATTAGACAGCTACCAAAATAAAGAACATTACATGCCATTAACAGCTGAGTCCGGTTTTCATGTATGGATAGCCAATATCAGCCAGCAAGTAAATTTAAAATCTGAGCAAGACTATGATGATTATTTATTAAAATTACGCGCTATTCCACATTACTTTGAGCAGCAAATAGCTTGGATGAATATAGGTATTCAAGAAGGTATAACTCAACCTAAAGTGGTGCTTAAAGGTTTTGAAAAATCTATTCTTGCATATATTAAGGAGGATGTGACCAGTAGCAAGTATTATCAACCTTTCAAAAAAATGCCAATTTATTTATCATCAAATAAGCAGGAAAGCATCCAACAGGAAGCTAAAGCAGTAATCAGTCAATATGTAATGCCCGCTTATCAAAAATATTATAATTATATGGTGACGCGCTACCAACCCAATGCCCGAAATAATATTGCGGCAACGTCACTTCCCAACGGGGAAAAATATTATCAAAATAGAGTTGAGCATTACACAACTATTGATATTTCAGCAAAACAAGTGCATGAAGAAGGTTTAAAAGAAGTAGCACGAATTCATCATGAAATGAAAAAAATTATCGAGCAAGTAAAGTTTGATGGGGACTTTGCGGCATTTATCGATTTTTTACGAAATGACCAACAGTTTTATGCTAAAACCCCAGAGGAATTATTAAAAGAGGCTTCATTTATTGCCAAGCAAATTGATGCCAAACTGCCTTCTTTATTTAAAACCTTGCCAAGAACACCTTATGGGGTGATTGAAGTGCCCGCTAATATTGCTCCAAAATATACTACAGGCCGCTATTCCGGACCAAGTCGTGATGACCAAGCAGGAAACTATTGGGTTAACACTTATCGTTTAGACAGACGGCCCCTATACGTATTACCTGCTCTTACTTTACACGAAGCGGTACCAGGACATCATTTACAAATCTCTATCGCAAAAGAAATGAAAAATGTACCTAAATTTCGAAATCGCACCTATATTTCTGCGTTTGGTGAAGGCTGGGGACTCTATGCTGAGTATCTTGGTATTGAAGCGGGCATTTATAAAAATCCCTATCATAATTTTGGTCGTTTAACATATGAAATGTGGCGTGCATGCCGCCTTGTTGTTGACACGGGTATTCATAGCCAAGGTTGGTCTAGACAAAAAGCAATTACCTACCTAGCGAATAATACGGCGTTATCATTACATAATGTTCAAACAGAAATAGATAGGTATATCTCATGGCCGGGGCAAGCTCTATCCTATAAAATAGGTGAGTTAACGATTAAGAGATTACGTTTAGAGGCTGAGAAAGCATTAGGTCAACAATTTGATCTTCGTGACTTTCACGATAGAATATTAAAAAATGGTTCTATTCCTTTAGACTTATTAGAAACAATAATTCATCAATATATTACAGAGAAAAAAATAAAAATGTTTGAAAAGGGTAAGGGAAGCCACGCAAAGTACACCGGGGAAACAGACAGAAAGCTGTTAAAATAGAAGAGCCCCCACTACATCTAAATTTGGCAGTCCCGCTGTCATAGGTTTCCCTTTAGACCGGTAACTTTGCGTCTCTAGCTTTCACTAGATTTGCCCTTATCGAGCTTTAGAAGCTCAAGGACATTATAAGCTCTGCTTTATAATTGTAAACAAAAAACTAACACTCAAATGGAAACCGCGCTAAAATAAAGAACATACATTAATCTAACCCTGTGTTTTTACTCATGTTAATAATAAAAAAAACATTGTGCATTTTTTTAAATTTACTTATGTTTTCATTATTTAGCGTAAGTATTAGTACTTTAGCTAACGATAACTTATCCACCCAAGAAAAACTTATCCATCAAGTAGAAAATCTATTCGAACAAAATGCTGAAACCTTAAATTACCATAATGTCATTGAACTCAGTAATACCATTATTAATCAGCGCATTAATTATCCTAGTGAGATTGTTGCTAAAACTTACCTATTACTCGCCAATGTTGCCAGCAATAAAGGTGAGTTAGAAACCGCCTTACAATTTACCAATGATGGCTTAGCAATAACCTCTCAAAATCAAGCGACTAAACTACGCTTACAAATTAGTTTGGCCAAAATATTTTCAGCTAAAAAACAATATCAACAATTATTAATGACTGTACAGCAGGCAATGAATACTCTACACAATGAAAAGAACACCACCTATCTTTTAATCGCGCTTAGTTATAGAAGTGTTGCTTTTGCCATGTTAGGACAGCATGCGAAAGCTCTAGCTGACCTTCAAGAGGTTGAGAGTGTTATCGAGAGAAGCCCTACTTTTTCAGAGCATATATCCTTATTAACCATTTTAGCGAATGCTTATTATCATTTAGGGGATTTTCAAACCGCACTTACGGTACAATTAAAAATATTAAAACTTAAGTTTAATTTAAATAGATTAAATAATATTGACCAAACATATTTTAACCTCGCTAATGCATACTACCGTTTAAACAGATTTAATGATGCATACACTGCCTACTGGGAGGCCAAAAGTTATGCAATAAAGAAAGGTGCACCTATCTACATTGCTTATGCCCGTCAGGGGCTATCATTAACTTTACTTCGTCAAAAACTATATAACGAAGCGAAAACAGAAATTTTACAAGCTAAAGAATTGTTTTATGAAAATAATTTATCAATTCCATACTTAGAAAGTATTATTACCTTAGCGCAAATATACCATATAACAAAACAAGAAGAGCAGAGTTTTAACTTATTACTACAAGCGGAAAAATTAACAGTTAATATTAATTTAACTGCAGATTACATTGTTTTTTACCAATTTTTAGCAGGTATGTATTTAGTTAAACAAGATCTAAATAAAGCTTATAAATGGCAAAAAAAATATACTGAAGCTATTTTAGAAAATATATTATTTACCAACAAAGTACCCGAGCATGATAGCCACTCTACCAGTAGTATAACTCTTAAGCCAAATAACAATAAAAACATGCACGCCAGTACAAAAGCACGAGAATTAGCAATAAAGCTAGCAGAGCAGAGCGAATTAACCTCCTCTTTTTCTAATAAATACCGTAAGCAGCAACTATATATTTTAATATCAACAATAATAACTTCCTTGTTATTGATTTTTATTATATTTTTGTGGTTTAAACAACGTAAAAAAAGGTTACAAATAGAGTATGAAGCTTTAGAGAAGCCAAACTATATACTCGCTAATTCATTACAAACCAAACAGCTGTATCAGACCAATTTTAATATGGCTCGGAAATATAATTACCCGTTAGCACTTGGTTACATTTCAATTACCAACTGGCAAGAACTAGCATTTAAGTTTAATGAAAAGACGGTAGCAGAAGTTAGCAGGGGAATTGCCCGTCTAATAAACGAACACTTAAATGAATTTGAAAATGCGGGGTTAATTCATGATGGCGAGTATTTATTATTTTTCCCTCACCAAAATAAAGAGGATGTCACTATAACTATAGGAAAACTCATCTCAGCATTAAAATTAAGGTTTTTTGCCAATTTAGGTGAGTTTTCCGTTATAATCGCCTATTCAATAGAAAGTCCAGACTTTCAAGATATTGACCCCTATGTTTTTCTATCACAATTGAGTGACCCTATAAAACTGGCCTAAAAAATTCGGTGAATAAATGTTAGCTGTATTACTTATTACTGTTCTATTTGTTGCTCTTAGTATTTATTTCTTTTTTCGCGCCGAAAAATTACAACACTCATTACTACGACTTAATCGTGAAACAAGCAACAAATTAAAAGAAAACACCGCACTGACGAAGTCCATAGCGCTTATCGCAAGCTATCATGAAGAGTTTGCAAAAAGTAGATTGCAGAAGTTATTAACTAATAAAGAGCAATGCTCAGGAAATATTGAATTAATTAAACCGCTCATTAATAATTATGCAATTATTTTTAGTGAGTGTTTAAAAGAAAAAGGAAAATTACCGGTTGCCACTAAAAAGTGTTTTGAAAATCAAGGCGCTCACGACTATAAAGAATTTGTCAATAAAGTAATAAAAAATGATGAAAAAATTCAGAGGTTATGGTCAAGTAATAATATTGTCGGCTTTATTTCTTTAGTAGAGGCACTTTTAGTAAAATATGAGTCAGTCGAGACAGACAACGTTTCAATTCAAAGCACCCTAAAAAGTTCAGAGGACTATAAAAGTTAATTTCCTAATTTCTAATTTGAATATCTGGCGAAGTGTCTATTTCACCCTCGCTAGAGATAGTTGCTGCGCTACCATTGCATAATAATATAGCTAGATTACCAGCGTTACTGTTTCTAATATAGGTAAGGTCATATCCAAATTGAGACAAACTGCTGGCAGCAAATTTTTGTGCCAACGAAAGCTTTCCCCACAAAGTATCTACAATTACACCTTGCTGTCTTCTTTCTAATAAAACTTCTCTTTGGGCAAATGCCTGCATGCGAACCTCAAAATTTAAATACCAAGAAAGCATTCAAATTATCACCAAGCTTAAAAATTAAGCGAATATTCTGGTAAAATATCTTACTTTGCTCTATACATCAACAATTATTTAGCGAATAATTCCGCTATTATTGCTGGTAATACCTGATTATCCGGTGTTTGTATAAGAATTGGAGTCCTATTGGTATAATTAAAAAAACCGATAGTAAAACTGAGAAGTAAACTATGAGTATTGTGTTGAATGAATTATTAGCTTTATTGAAATTAGAGGTTATTGAAAAAGGTATTTATCGTGGACAGAGTCAAGATTTAGGCTTTAAAGCTTTATTTGGTGGTCAAGTAATGGGGCAAGCATTATCAGCAGCCCAAGAGACTGTTGGACCAGACCGTTTTGTACATTCACTACACTCGTATTTTTTACGTGCTGGTGACGCGTCAAAGCCAGTGGTTTATGAAGTAGAAGATATCCGCAATGGCATGAGTTTTAGCACTCGCAGAATTAAAGCAATACAAAATGGTCAGGCCATATTCTATATGACAGTATCTTTTCAGTGCCCAGAGAAAGGTTATAATCATCAGGATGTCATGCCAACGGTACCCCATCCCGATGAAGTACCTTCATTCAATGATTTCCTTTCAGCCCATCAAGATGAATTACCTTGGGGGATGCGTGAAAAGTTTTTAGCTGAAAAACCCATCGAAATACGACCTATTCAGCAATATAACTGGCTCAAACCAGAAAAAACAGATTCTAACTGCCAAATTTGGTTAAAAACCAATGGTGATTTGCCAGATGATTTATGCATCCATAGTTGTATGCTAGCTTATGCATCAGACTTCCATTTTTTACCAACAGCATTATTGCCACATGGCGCTAGCCATTTACTGCCAAATTTTCAAATTGCTACCGTTGACCATGCTATGTGGTTTCATCGTCCATTTCGTTTTGATGATTGGCTTTTATATTCTATAGATAGCCCTTCTGCGAGCAATGGACGGGGCTTAGTTCGAGGGCAAATATTTAATCGTCAAGGTGAGTTAGTCGCATCCACCATGCAAGAAGGTGTTATTAGGCAAAGGTAGCTAGTCTCAAATAATTCGTTTGAGTGTCATTGCCACCAAACGAATTATATCGCTCTTAATCCTTTATCATCTCTATTTATTATCTAGATGCTGAATCCTTCCAGTCAGAGCCACTTGGGTGCTGAAATATGCGAATATCAAAATGTGGCGCTATAGCGAAAAGATGATCAAATATATCAGCTTGTATTGCTTCATATGCAATCCAGTCAGTCGTATTAGCGAAACAATATATTTCTAAAGGTAGACCGCAGGCAGTAGCGGGTAATTGCCTCACCATACAAGTTAAATCATTACATATGTTATTATTTTGGTTTAAATACATTTCAATATACGCACGAAAAGTACCAATATTTGTCAATTGACGCATATTTATTCTGGTTAATGAATCATCTTGAGCCATACTAGAATCGAATGATTCGTGATCTACAGCAAGTTGCTGCTTTTTATCCGTTAAATATGTTTTCAATAAGTTAGTATTCACTAAAGAATCTATTTTTTCCAAGCTATAAAAATCAATACTGGCGATGTCTATAATTATCGTACGTTTAATCCTTCTTGCGCCGGTATGATACATATTACGCCAGTTTTTCAACGAATCACTGATCAATGCATAGGTAGGAATTGTGGTTATAGTTTTGTCAAAATTTTCTACCTTTACGGTACTTAAGCCGATTTCAATCACATCGCCATCTGCGCCATATTTTGGTAATTCAATCCAATCTCCTGCCACCACCATTTTGTTAGCTGAAATTTGAATACTAGCAACCAAGCCTTTAATAGTATCTTGAAAAATTAAAAGTAAAACAGCTGTAAGTGCACCTAAGCCACTCAATAAATAAACCGGTGAGCGATTAATAATAAGCGCAATAATAATAATAGTCGCCACTAAATAAACAACTAACTTAATGACCTGAATAATAGAGTTAAGTGGAAGATAACGCTGCTTCGCACTCTCACTATAAAAGCTTTTACTAACATTCAGTACAGCGCTAATAGACTGAGCTATTTGAAAAACCAAAAGCACCTTGGCAAAAATTACTAACAAACTAGCGAGTAATATACCTTCAGGTAAAATTAACGGCGTTAAAAACAGCACTAATATAAAGGGTAATAACAAGGTTATACGACTTAACACTTTATGCTCAATTAAAGCATCATCCCAAGTGTTTTTTGTTTTTGAAATAAGGTTGGTAACTATCTTGAGCAGATAATTTTTAGCTAAATAATAACTAACGGCAGCAATAAAGAATATGAAAAATAAACCAATACTAATAGCACTCGTGTCAATATAGCTAGAATTTACGCCCTGCTCTATCAACCATGTCTTTATTAGCTCATTCATTTACCACTCCTTTAACGTTTTTTCTGTTCATTTTGTATCATATTATTAAGTCTGGCATCTTTATCATGCCAATACTGTGTTAGCCATTTTTGAAAATAAATCTTAAAACTTCGATCATTAAAATAATCGCCACTTAATTCCTTTGTTATTTCAGTGGTATGCACCTCAACCTGCACATTTTTAACGCTACCACATAAAAAATCAACAAACGTTGGGATACCCTCCGGATAATATATAGTGACATCAACAATGGTGTTAAGATTTTCACCCATAGCATCAAGCACAAAAGCAATACCACCCGCTTTCGGTTTAAGTAAATATTTAAAAGGTGAATTTTGCTTATCATGCTTTTGTTGAGTAAAGCGTGTACCTTCAATAAAACTCATCACACTAACGGGCTTATGTTTGAACTTAGCACAGGCTTTACGAGTCGTTTCTAAATCTTTACCTCTTAAATGAGGATTTTTTCTTAAAAAGGATTGGCTATAACGCTTCATAAAAGGGAAATCTAACGCCCACCACGCCAAGCCAATAATAGGAACATAAATCAGCTCCTTTTTTAAAAAGAATTTGAGAAATGGAATTTGACCATGCAAAGCGCGCTGCAACACCATAATATCAACCCAGCTTTGATGATTTGCTAACACTAAATACCAATCCTTTCGATTTAGCTCTTCTAATCCCGTTACCTGAATTTCAACCTTTGTGAATAGTTTTTGCTGAAGCGTATTGACTGCAACCCAACTACTCGCCATTAAATCTAACAAATAACTAAATATTTTTTGAGAAAAGCTTATAGGTATTAGTGCCTTAAACAAAGCAAAAATCAAAATAGGAAGTAACCAGAAAATGGTATTCAGGGTGTATAGAATCAGCGACAAAAAGCCAATAAGTTTAGCTGGGAGAAAATTAAGCATGAATAACTTTTAACTACAATTGCGATAATGGCCTTATTTAATCATGCTTTAAGTTGAGACTCAAACTACTTCAATTAGGTGATTTCACGATTTTTTCGATAACTATGCAATTAAGCTATTAAAAAGCACAATATTGTCTACTGTTTTAGCCTGTTGCATTAACAGTTTGGTTGTAATTATGGCTTCAATGCCGCATGCTAACTAAGGTTTTTATATAGGAGTAATAATGGATTTTAATCGAGCTGTAATCAAAGTGGGTAGTGCCTTAGTTGCACCAACTCAAGAAGGTTGTAGCGGAAAGTATACCTTAGCAATAGCGCAATTTATCACTAAGTGCCAACAGCAAGGCAAAGAGGTCATTCTAGTTTCTTCGGGTGGCGTTGCCGCAGGTTGTAGTTTGATACAACATGGTTCTCCAAATTTATCACTTTCCACTAAAAAAGCCATGTCTTCTGTGGGACAAATGCAAATGATGGCTAACTGGCAGCGTTTTTTTGACATCCCTTGTAGCCAAATTTTAATCACTCAAGAAGATTTAGCCGACAGGCGACGTTTTATTAGTATTAAACACACTATAAGAATTCAGTTAGACAATGGCATTTTACCCATAGTAAATGAAAATGATACCATCGCTAGCGCACGTTCATCTGTAGGTGATAACGATAATCTTGCCGCATTAGTTGCACAAGTGTGTGAGGCTGACAGCTTCTTTATTTTAAGTGATATTGATGGTGTTTTTACCAAAGATCCTAATGTGCATGACGACGCTGTTCTCATTCCTGAAATTGAAAAAATTACGGACGAAATTTATGCCATGGCCGGTGTGAGTAGAAATCACCTTGCCACTGGCGGTATGAAAACCAAAATTCAAGCGGCAGAAAAAGCCGTTGAAAATGGAATAAATACTTATATTATCAATGGTACTCGTAGTGAAGTTTTTGCTTCTTTATTGCAAGAAAATAATCCCGGCACTCGTTTTTCTGCTGATAAAAATATCATTACGGCGAAAAAACACTGGCTTAAACATAGCCTGAGAAGCCAAGGAAAAATATACTTAGATACCGGCGCCGTCAATGCCTTAATAAATAAGGGTGCATCATTATTACCCTCAGGTATTACGTCTGTTAATAATAAATTTGAAGCTGGCGATTCGGTTGATTTAATAGATTTTAAAAGCAAGAAGCTAATAGCTAAAGGTATTAGTTTATATAACCACCATGATTTAAAACGTATCATGGGTAAGCATAGTGATGAAATTACGAGTATTTTGGGCCATGATGAAGGCGATGTTGTAGTACATCGTGATGATATGGTTATCTTATAAATCACGCTAACCAACACCATTGCAAAGAAAATAACAAATAAGAGTGAATAAAATGTCCGCATTCAATATGGCAGCAATGGCTGCTCAAGCAAAAAAAGCGAGTCGAGTTGCCGCGCAATTAACGACTTTAGAAAAAAACACTTTGTTGCATGCTATCGCTAATTCGATTGAAGAAAACAGCGAACTAATCATCAGTGAGAATAGTAAAGATATTGATACTGGTCGAGCTAAAGGATTAACTGATGCAATGCTTGATAGATTGTTACTCACTACACAACGCGTAAAAGATATCAGCTCTGCCATTAGAGAAATAATCACTCTTGCAGACCCTGTTGGTGACATTGCTAACTTGTCATTACGCCCTAACGGTATGCAAGTGGGAAAAATGCGTATTCCATTAGGTGTTATTGCGATGATTTACGAAGCGCGTCCTAATGTAACAGCAGAATCGGCAGCACTATGTATAAAATCAGGTAATGCTGTTATTTTACGTGGTGGCTCTGAGGCAATTCACTCTAACTTAGCGTTAGCGAACTGTTTACATCAAGTGATTGAGCAGCAAGGCTTTGATAAAAACGTGGTTAGTGTTATTCCTGATACCAGTCGTGGTGTTATCGAACAGCTACTAAAACAAAAGGAAACTATTGATTTAGTTATTCCTCGTGGTGGCGAAGGTTTAATTCGTTATGTTACTGAAAATAGCCAAATTCCAGTTATTCAGCACTTTAAAGGTGTTTGTCATTTGTTTATTGATAAATCGGCAGATTTAACAAAAGCCGTTAATATTTTAGTCAATGGTAAAACACAAAAGCCAAGTGCTTGTAATGCCTTTGAAACAGTATTAATACATCAGGGTATCAGTGAAAAATTCTTACCGTTGGCCGCCAAGGCACTTGCCGAGGCAGCACAAGTGAAAGTACATGCCTGTGAAAACAGTATTAATTACTTTGACGGTGCGCAGCTAGCAACAACTGAAGATTATCATGCTGAATATCTAGCACAAGAAATTGCCGTGAAAGTTGTCAACAGTTTTGATGATGCCGTAAGCCATATTAATGAGTACACCTCAGATCACACTGAGGTTATCGTTACGCAAGATATATCACGTAGCCAAACGTTTATTCGTCAAATAAACTCATCGGTTGTCATGGTCAACGCCTCTTCGCGTTTTTCTGATGGTAACCAATTAGGTTTAGGCTCTGAAATAGGTATATCAACCAGTAAATTACATGCTTTTGGGCCAATGGGATTAGAAGCACTGACAACAGAAAAGTTTGTCGTTTATGGTGATGGCCAAATTAGGGAATAACTCTCTCCTTTACTCATAAAATGACTAAATACTAAAAAACTCATCTTTGCTATCGCATTGGTGAGTTTTTTCTTTTATGCTACGCGACCATTTTTAATGTTCGAGTAATAAAAGAGTCAATGATAGGTTTTGATTACGGCACATCCAACTGCAGTGTCGCTAAAATGCATAATGGTCAACCAGAAATACTACAACTCGTTAATGGTAGTAAAACCATAGCGTCTAACTTATACGCACCTGATCGTGACGTTATTTGTCATTGGTTATGCCAACAGCTTTCAGCTGAGCAACAAGCAGCATTCAAAAATGTACGTGCGCCACAATTACAAAAAAGCCAAAGAGCATTACGTGAACTAGCTTTTGACGGCATTGATACTGAATTAGTATTTGGCCAAGCGGCACTTGCTAAGTATTTGGAAGATCCTGAAGAAGGCTATTACATCAAATCGCCAAAGTCCTTTCTAGGTGCTAGCGGCTTAGCTCCCATGCAAATTCAACTCTTTGAAGATATGGTTGCCGCTATGATGAGCAATGTAAAAACCTTAACCGAAGCAAAGTTAGGCCATACAGTTGAGCAAACCGTCATTGGCCGCCCTATCAACTTTCAAGGACTACACGGTGAAGAAAGTAACCGTCAAGCCATTGCAGTATTAACCAATGCCGCCAAGCGTGTTGGCTTTAAAGAGGTTGAATTTCAATTTGAACCTGTTGCCGCAGGCTTTGAGTTTGAAGC
>Ga0105356_10006100_pt1 | contig 11288 bp, 14 predicted proteins | sample GOMGulsemesocosm_3_FD_83502 | JGI IMG/M metagenome (GOLD analysis project Ga0105356, IMG submission 83502) | Methane-oxidizing microbial communities from mesocosms in the Gulf of Mexico - GOM9D Gulf of Mexico | ecosystem: Environmental > Aquatic > Marine > Cold seeps | place: Gulf of Mexico...
AAAGCTACTAGTACTGATCTCTCAACCACTCGAAGGTCTGTTGCATTTGAGTTCTAATGGCATCATTTGATTTCTTAAAGTGGTTGTTCATAAAACTAAACACCAATACTTTTCCTGATTTTGTGAGCAAATACCCACTTATATTGTGGTTGTTACCCACCGTGCCTGATTTTGCATATACATAAGGACTGTCTGTGCCGGCATACCAATTTTTTATGGTTCCAAATTTACCCCCAACCGGGAATAGGTGAAACAAGCGTTTTTGTGGAATGTTTTTATAAAGTTTCGTTAATACGGCTACCAAAGACATGGGGGTAAACAAATTGTATCTGCTAAGCCCAGAACCATCAACCCACCGTGGTGGATGTTTTAACTCTTTTAAATGCGTTTCTAACATATATTTCCTTGCCTTAGAAGAACTCAAGGTATCTGATAAGGTTGAGGATGCCAATATTAAAAGTTGCTCTGCTAAAAAGTTATCACTGACTTCCATCATGCGTCTGTACAAACTATCTGAAGGCACACTATATGCAATGGTTGCTGGTTGTATGGCTGATGTCTGTATCAAGGATACTTTGGTAGGCAAAAGGGCATTCCATAAGCTGCTTGTTAAGCTCTTATCCATCATCATCGGAATCTCTGTTGTAGACTTTTTATCTTTCTTAACATAGAAATTATTTTGATACTCATCTCTTCCGTAAAAATTGTCTGTAATCTTTATTTTTTGTTGATAATAGGCTGGTTGTACAACAATGGAGTCTTCATTCTTTACGGTCACCACATTTCCATAAATTGGAAGGGCACTTCGTTCTGCGCTATAATAGGCATCGAAATCTTCCCAGGCCCAACCAGGCCCGTAGCGTTTGTCTGTAGTGTTGTTGGCAATTATATTGATCTTTGCATAATTTTTGACCAATTTTAATGCCGTACTGTCTTTAAAATAATTGTGCAAAAAAGTAGGGTCTCCGGTTCCTTGGATGGTAATGGTATCTTTATCTATAGCATATTTAACAGCAGGAATTGAATCTGACAACAAGGTTAATCCTGTAAACAGTGTAACTATTTTGGTATTGCTGGCGGGTGTAAAATACTTCTCTCCATTGTGATTGAACAGTACTTTAGCTGCTTTTACATCGTAGATATACATGCCCGTAAACTGATTATCATAAAAAGAACCAGCCATTTTTTTTGAGAGAGATCTCGATAATTTTGTGCTTGCACAGCCGACTATAAATAGTACAAGTACAAAACCAAAGAACACTTTTTTACCCCTCATTTTTAGAATGATTAATTAACGTTTCTAAATTACAATTATTTTTAGAATGTAACCTATAAATGGTTAACTTTGCAAGCGTATGAGCACACAGTTTTTATTTATTGGAGGTCCAGAAATTATTGTCATCGGGTTGATAGTAGTTATGCTTTTTGGTGCGGATAAAATTCCGGAAATAGCGCGAGGATTAGGAAAAGGAATGCGTCAATTAAAAGATGCGACCAATGATATTAAAAAGGAAATCAATGAAACTGCCGATAGGCAAGGAATTGACACGAATATTGCAAAAGACGTCTCTGAAGAAATTAATAAAGTAAAAGATGAAATTACGGGTCCTATTAAGAGGAATCGCTAATCAAGGTCTTATAATACTTGAAAATTGGTAGATTTTTCAAATCATTGCTCGTTTCTCGAAGATCAATTCAGTCCAAACGAAACCCCTACTATTTCACCCTACTTATTGTTAATCCGTCTCTAATTGGCAACAAGACTGTTTCCAATCTATCATCAGCATTTAATAATTTATTATATTCCAGTAAGATTTTTGTATCGATATCTTTTGGATTTAACGGCTCCACAACTTTACCACTCCACAACACATTGTCTGATAAAATAACGCCACCGGTATTCATCTTATCTATAATTAAATGAAAATAATTGATGTAGTTCGATTTATCTGCATCAATAAAAACCAAATCGAATTTCTCATCAATGGTAGGAATAATCTCCAAGGCATTGCCCACATATTGTTGAATCTGATTTTTATATCCCGATTTTTCAAAATACGCTGTCTGTAAGCTACACAATTCTTCGTTTTTATCTATGGTATGAATGGTTCCTTCTGGATGCATGCCTTCGGCCAAACTTAAAGCAGAATAGCCGGTATAAGTCCCTATTTCTAAAATGCTTTTAGGTTGCATTAATTTTGAAATCATAGACAACACCCTTCCTTGAAAAGCACCACTTAGCATGCGTGGATTTAACACTTTTTGCCAAGTCTCTCGGGTTAATTCCTGTAAAATAGTTGGTTCTTCTTGACTATGTTTTACAACATAATCATCAATATTATCTGGTAAAAAATGCATCTTTTTTATGCTTCTAATTCTTGAAGTTGTCTTTTTAGCGTCTCTTTTTCTTCAGAAGACATGCATTGCTTTTTTTCTTTGCAATCTCTAGCTTTCATTTTGTAGACCTTAGACATTTCATTGTTCTGTTTGGTATACATTGAGCAGATTTTACAAACCAAAAAGTGAAAATTCAACTGAATTTTTTGAAAGACTGTAGCTTCTCCATATTGACTTTTGTCGCAAATGGTTGTCGCTTCATCACACGTTATTTTCAATTTTTTAAACATTTTCTTAATTGTTAAACCAGTTATCTTCCATACATCTTCTTAACTGTGTTCGGGCCCTATGGATAATTACCCAAAGATTTGACGCAGTAATATTTAACTCCTTACAAATTTCTTCAGTTTCAAATTCTTGAATGGTTTTCATTCTAAAAACCATGGCGTATTTTTCTGGCAAATGATCTATACATTGATCAATGGTAGATTTCAACTCCTCAGACTCAATATTTTTATCGGCATCATTGTCCCAAGTTTGCGGCACTCTCTCTTCCAGCCAATTCCCTTCACTATCGCCGTCTTGGTGAAAATTCATTCTAACCTCGGCTTTTCCTTTATTAGAATTTATTTTGCGATAATAATCAATAACCTTACGTTTTAAAATAGCAACCAACCAAGTACGTTCAGCGGCTTTTCCTTCAAAGTTTTTGGCAGATTTTAATCCTGCAAAGAACGTTTCTTGCACTAAATCTTTCGCAATATCACTATTATTTACACGTGTAACCGCATAATTAAATAGGTAATCTGCATATTTATCAATCCAGGTATTAGGATCTAAGGTATGTTTTTTTTGATTTTCTGACATTCGAATTAATGAGGCTCAAATATATTCATTTTTATAGAAGTAATCTAATCTGTTTTTCTATCTATGAGTTCTTTGAGTGTTACTTTATATATTCGTCCCAACCCATTTGGTTCCAACTTTAGTGCACGGGTTAGTTCATCCATGTTTTTTTTAGACGAAAAAGAATTTTTCAAATTGTTTCTCTCACTTGTAAAATACAAGGTATTTGTTGCAACATCAACAAAAGGGCAATAGTCAATATTCGCAGAATTAATAGCGGTATCTAAATGTTTTGCTGGCATCCAACTATTATCTTTTCCTTTATAACTAATGTATAAATCTCCTCTTCCCAAATCATCTTTTCTTCCATAAGAGGTAAATAAGATAAACGATTCATCTGGAGCTACGAATGCATTAAACTCGTATTTTTCTGAATTCACTCCGGTTCCTAAAGAAACGGGTTTTGTATAAACTCCATTTACAAAGCGACTCACATAAATATCTTCCTTTCCTTTAGCATCTTTATACGCAGCGGTAAAAAACAAATCGCCTGTATTTGTTACAGAAGGATAATATTCATCTGCTTTTGTATTGATAGCAGATCCAATATTTTTCGGGGCAGACCAATTACTGTGCAATGAAGCTCTTTCTACAACCCAAATATCAACGTCTTTTTTAATTTCTTTAGATTGATTGTTTATTCTGTTAGAAGCAAAAAATAATTGCAGTCCGTTTGGAGACAAAAAAGGTTCTAAATCTTTATACATTCCAGAAAAAGAAACCACCGCGGGTTTTGTCCATTTATTCTGTACTTTCTTTATATATGCGATAAAAGAATACTCCTTTTTATAGCTTTGTACCGTAAAATAAATTTCGTCATGATTTGCGGTCATTGCAAAATCTCTTACATGTGGAAATGCTCCAAATGCTTTTGGAAATACACGTTCAATTTCTTGTGCAAAAATACTTGAAGACAGTAATACTAAAAGGATTCCTATTTTTTTCATCTGTTCAATTATCTAGTAGTGTTACAATTAGTTCTTCTTCTGGTATCAATCAAATAAATGATCTCCCAATTTCCGTTGTTGTTAAATAATTGAAATGAATTGACACCACAATGGCTAAATTTCCCTTTATTATAAAACTCATAGGGCGTCCAAACAGAAGCTAAATTTCCATCAACATGAATGGTATAAGCTCCTATTTTCTCATTATAATCATCGGTAGGTTTCACATTTTTGGCAAAATTCAGTAGCGTTTTATAGACCTCTTTGGTAGTTCTTAACACCTTATCGCCTTTTTTAGTGGTAAAAGTTGTTTGTGCTATTATATCTTTATGAATGGTCTTTTTAAGCAACAAGGTATCGCCTTTATGAAATCCTTTAAAGAAGTTTTCTATGGTTGTCTTGACTGCTTTTTCTTCTTGATTTTTTTGGGCATAAGAAGTAATTGTAATGCTTAATAAAAGCATCAGTGCTATGATTTTTTTCATGGTGTTGTTGATTCGGTAAGTAAATCTATTCTTTTAGTTCATTTCACGAAACTCATTCTCAAAATATTAACAGAAGATTAACGCGCATAGAAAAACAAAAAACGAACGGAATAATTGCGTATTTTTACCAGAGTTTTAAAACACAAATATGTCTGTAGCAAAGAAACAATATAAAAGAGTAACAACGAAGTCGCTAGTAGAAATGAAATCTAACGGTGAAAAAATATCTATGTTAACGGCCTATGATTACACCATGGCAAAAATAGTAGATGGAGCCGGAATTGATGTAATATTGGTTGGCGATTCTGCTTCTAATGTGATGGCTGGTCATGAGACCACCTTACCAATAACACTAAACGAAATGATTTATCATGCAAGTAGTGTTGTAAGAGCTGTACACAGAAGTTTAGTGGTTGTAGATTTACCTTTTGGAAGTTATCAATCTGATCCAAAAGAAGCCTTGCGTTCTGCCATTCGAATTATGAAAGAATCTGGAGGTCATTCTGTAAAATTAGAAGGAGGAAAAGAAATAAAGGAATCTATCAAGAGAATCTTAAATGCTGGAATTCCAGTAATGGGACACTTGGGGTTAACACCACAGTCTATTTATAAATTTGGAACATACACGGTTAGAGCAAAAGAAGAAGAAGAGGCCGATAAATTACTGGAAGATGCTTTATTGCTTGAGCGCATTGGCTGTTTTGCAATTGTTTTAGAAAAAGTTCCTGCAGCGCTAGCACAAAAAGTTGCCGAAAGCATTTCGATTCCCGTAATTGGTATTGGTGCTGGAGGTGGTGTTGATGGCCAGGTGTTGGTAACCCATGATATGCTAGGAATGACACACGAGTTTAATCCGCGTTTTTTACGTAGATACCTCGATTTATATTCAGGAATGACAGATGCTTTTAAACAATACAACACCGATGTTAAAAGTCAAGATTTTCCAAATGAAAGTGAGCAATATTAATTTTAATCTTTATTCTTTAAATGTCCTTTTTTCAAAAACTAATTGAATCTTTAGGCTTCTTAGTTTTTATTCCAATTTTTAGAATTGTTTTCAACTTTATGTTGAAAAAAATGGAAACGTTTTTCTTAAAGAAAAACCCTAAAAGAATTTCATTTTTTTATGGATACGCAAAAATTGTAAGATTCATAGTCAAATATATAATCCCAGTAATGATAATTGCTGTCGTAATATCAATTTGGATAAATTAATCTCCTTCATGAAAATCCTGCATCTAGATACCAATCATCCATTACTACTACATCAATTAACCGAATTCGGGTTTACTAATGATGAAGATTATACAAGTTCAAAATCTGACATTGAAAAGAAGATTCATCTATATGATGGAATTGTACTTAGAAGTCGTTTTTCGATAGATAAACAGTTTCTAGACAAAGCAACCAACCTAAAGTTTATTGGCAGGGTTGGCGCTGGATTAGAAAATATTGATTGTGACTATGCCGCACAAAAAGGAGTCTCTTTAATTTCTGCTCCAGAAGGCAATAGAAATGCCGTAGGAGAACATGCATTAGGTATGCTGCTCTCGTTGTTTAATAAATTAAACAAAGCGGATAGTGAGGTTAGAAATGGCAAATGGTTGCGGGAAGAGAATCGCGGAATTGAATTAGACGGAAAAACTATTGGCTTAATTGGATATGGAAATATGGGGAAGTCTTTTGCAAAAAAACTTCGTGGTTTTGACGTTGACGTTTTATGTTACGATATCAAACCAAATGTAGGAGATAAAAACGCCACCCAAGTTACACTAGAAGAATTGCAACAAAGAGCAACAGTATTAAGTTTACACACCCCAGAAACAGCAGTAACAACTAATATGATAGATGCGAATTTCATCCATCAATTTAGCAATCCTTTTTGGTTGATAAACACCGCAAGGGGAAAATCTGTGGTTACCAAAGACCTAGTTGCTGCCTTGAAAAACGGAAAAATTTTAGGTGCAGGATTGGATGTATTGGAGTACGAAAAAAAATCATTCGAGAAGCTATTTACCACTCAGATGCCAGAAGCATTTCAGTACTTAATTGCTTCTGACAATGTATTATTATCTCCACATGTTGCGGGCTGGACTATAGAGAGCAAACAAAAATTAGCACGAACAATTGTAGATAAAATCAAACAACAGTTTCATTAATCGATACAATCATGAAAAAAAGAGTTACAGGAATTGGAGGATTATTCTTTAAGACAGATGATCCTAAAGCGACAAAAGACTGGTATAAAAATCATTTAGGCTTTAATACCGATGATTGGGGTTGTACCTTTTGGTGGAAAGATGAAAACGGCAATAAATGCTCTACACAATGGAGTCCTTTTAGCAAGGACACCACCTATTTTGAGCCTTCTAAGAAAGACTTTATGTTTAATTATAGAGTCGAAAATTTAGTTGAATTGTTAGAAGAGCTGAAAAAAGAAGGCGTTACAGTCATTGATAAAATAGAAGAATATGACTATGGAAAATTTGGATGGATTGTAGATTTAGACGGAAATAAAATTGAACTTTGGGAACCAAAAGACGCTGCTTTTTTGTAGTTTTATAGTTGAACCATTAAAAATAAAAAATGCAAGTAGTAGACGAAAACGGAAACAATATATCAAATCAATCAAGCAAAAGAGTGGTTGCAGGTATTTTAGGAATTATTCTAGGTTCATTAGGAATTCATAAGTTTATTTTAGGATACACCACTGAAGGAATTGTGATGTTACTGCTAACGGTTATAACCTGCGGATTGGGTGGCTGGCTTATAGGATTAATTGGATTAATTGAAGGCATTATTTACCTCACAAAATCTGATGAAGATTTTATTCAAACATATCAAACAAACAAAAAGGGTTGGTTCTAAATCAATGCTAGATGCTCATAAAAAAAGCCAAACTTAATAGTTTGGCTTTTTTATTATACTTCTTTTGCTGCTTTTGCTGCTTCTTGTGCTTCAGTCGATTTTCGTTCTAGCTCTGCTTGAAACTCTTCCATAACAGGCTTCACGGTACTATCGGGAATATCAGAAACTCTAATATACATTAAGCCATCTACGGCATTGTTAAATTTTGGATCTACATTAAAGGCCACCAATCGTGCATTTTGCTTGACATATTTCTTAATTAAGACCGGAATCCTTAATGCTCCTGGTTCTATTTCATCAATAATCTTGTCAAACTTCTGCATGTCTGCTTTTGTTGCATCAAAAACAAAATCTTTGTCAGCATCTTTTAATTTTACTTTAAACTCTTTCTTTGGAAAAATATATTGCGCGATATATGGATCGTAATAATGAGATTTCATAAACTCAATCATTAACGATTTTGAGAATTCAGAAAACTGATTACTGATACTAACTCCTCCCATTAAATATTTATACTCAGGATATCTTAATGTAACGTGTACAATTCCTTTCCAAAGTAAAAATAAAGGCATTGGTTTTTGCTGGTATTCCTTTACAATAAAAGCACGTCCCATTTCTATGGTCCCTTCTAACATAGAATACAACTCTGGTTCAAAACGAAATAAGGTATGTATGTAAAAACCGGAGATGCCGTATTTCTTATAGATGTCTTTTCCCAATCCCATTCTATAGGCTCCAACCAACATTTTTGCCTCTCTATCCCACAACAAAAGGTGATGGTAATATTTATCAAAGACATCTAAATCAATAGATTTATTTGTCCCTTCACCAACATCTCTAAAGGTAATTTCTCTTAAACGTCCTATTTCTTGTAGCAAATACGGAATCTCTTTTGCAGCTGCAAAAAACACTTCGTAATTCTTACTCTCTAAAAGGCGATTGTCATTATCTCTTAATTTGTCTATTTCTTTGATAAAGTAACGCACATTTTTCTGAGAGATAATTTCTTTTGGTGCTTTTGGTATTTTTAGGTTTTGCGTGGAAAGAATATTCTGTGCCTTTTTCTCAAAAGGATTCGCTAACATGTACGTTTTCTTTCTTATAAATTCATAGAAAGAAGGAATATCTTCATAGGTATTTTGATCTTTTACAGAAATTGGCTTTCCAATACGAACTTTTATAATTCGATGTTTTTGAGACAACAATTCTGAGGGTAATTTAGCCGTTCTAAAGGTGTCACTAATCTTAGACAACACATAAAAAAGGTTACTATTCTTGGCGTGAAAGTAAATAGGAATTACTGGAACTTTTGCTTTTTTTATAAGCCTTACAGCACCTTCTTCCCAAGGTTTATCAACCATTAACTTTCCGTCTCTATACGTAGAAACTTCACCTGCTGGAAAAATCCCTAATGGAAACCCGTCTTTTAAATGTGTCAACGCATTTTTAATTCCTGCAATACTAGATTTGGCATCCTTATGGTTTTCAAAAGGATTTACGGGCATTACATAAGGCTTTAAAGGATCAATTCTATGCAATAAGAAATTAGCAATTATTTTATAATCTGCTCTTTGCTCAATTAATAACTTCAGTAATAATATGCCGTCAATGCCCCCTAATGGATGATTTGATACTGTTATAAAAGGGCCTGTTTTAGGAATTCTTTTTAAATCTTCTTCGGGGATTTCAAATTCGATTTTAAATTCTCCTAAAAGACCATTTAAGAAATCTAGATCAGATTTATGCTTATGGTTATTGTAGATTTTATTTACCTTAGAAATTCGTAAAACCCTCATTAACAACCACCCAACAAAGGTTCCTAAAAACCCATATTTGGATACGCCTAATACATTCGCAATCTCTTTAGATGTAACTAAACTCATATATTCAAAATTGACATAACTACAAACTTACTGTAAAATTACTGGTTGGCATAATTATTTTTTTCTACAATGGCCAATTGCACTGTCTCTCTACTTGTTTGCTGCAATAATACATCTCCTTTTTTGTGAATTTTTTTAATAGAATCATCATCAAAATGCCTCACTGTAAACAACGTAATATTGGTATTGTACTTTACTTTAAAACTTGGATGGAGTTTTTCATAAAATTTAGAAAAATTTTGATACCCATCTTCTAAGCAGACTGAAAAGCTAATTGCAGAGTTCTGAATCAAATTAACTTTCAACTTAAAATCATGTAATAATTTAAAAATATAGCTAATATTTTCTTCCACCATAAAAGAAAAATCGTTGGTAGAAATAGAGACTAAAATCTGGTTCTTCTTAACTATAAAACAATGTGTTTTAGGATGTAAATCAATTCCTTTACTCACCTTTGTCCCAGTATTTTCTAGCGTTTCAAAAGAACGCACATGTAGTGGGATTCTTTTATTTTCTAGTGGTTTTATTGTTTTTGGATGTATCACTGAGGCACCATAAAAAGCCATTTCTATCGCTTCTTGATAGGAGATATTTTCGAGCAAAACAGTCTCTTCAAAAACCCGAGGGTCTGCATTTAAAACACCCGGTACATCTTTCCAGATGGTAACGCTCTCTGCCTGTAAACAATAGGCCAGAATTCCTGCTGTATAATCAGATCCCTCTCTTCCTAATGTAGTGGTATTGCCTTTTTTATCGCTGCTAATAAAGCCCTGCGTGATATAGAGCTTATCTCTGTCTAGTTTTTCTAAATTTAATGCTGTCTCTTCCCAAGCTACTGTCGCATTTCTATAATTTGAATCGGTTGTTAGCACGGTTCTAATATCTAACCAGTGATTAGAAATTTTTTCTTTTTCTAAAAATGCACTAATAATTTTAGTCGACAACAGCTCTCCGTAGCTAACCACCTGATCATATATATAATTGTAATCTTCTACAGTGTTTTGATCAATGAATTCCTGTAAGCTTTCAAACAACCTTTGTACTTCAATAAATATAAGATTTTCTTTTTCAAACAACGTGGTTACCAAGTTTATATGGTACTCTTTTACCACCTTCATTGCGACAGGTACATCCTCTTTTTTATACAGATAAGCATGCACTACTTCTTCAAAAGCATTCGTCATTTTCCCCATTGCAGACACAACCACTAAGGTATCGTTTGTTCCTTCGTGGTCTAATACCTTTAGCAGGTTTCTAACACCCTTTGCATCTTTCACAGAGGCACCACCAAATTTAAAAATCCTCATTAACTATTTTCTATAAAGTTCTTTAATGCATCTTCTCTCATATGTACAACTTGCCAATCATCTAAAACGGTTGCGCCTGTACTTTTATAAAAATCTTTTGCAGGAATATTCCAATCCAACACATCCCAAGTGATTCTTTTACACCCTAAATTATACCCATATTTTAATACGTCTCTATACAAAGCGATTCCAATTCCTGAGCCACGTTTTTTATGAGTTACAATTAAATCTTCCAAGTGAATTATACGGCCTTTCCATGTAGAATATCGTTCATAAAATAATGCGGCTCCGACAATAATGTTGTTTTCTTCAGCGACAAACACATCAAACTTAGCGTTTTCAGAAAACCCATCGTTGATTAAGTCGGCAACGGTTACTTCTACTTCATTGGGTAATTTTTCAAAAATTGCCAATTCAACAATCAATTCTAACACAGAATTCATGTCTTCCTTTTCTCCTTTTCTAATGATAAAACTCATAATTATTCTTTAAGTAAAACAAATTTAAACGATATTTGTGCAACTTTTACATTTATTTGTTATGAACACAAAACAT
>Ga0105356_10006101_pt1 | contig 11284 bp, 12 predicted proteins | sample GOMGulsemesocosm_3_FD_83502 | JGI IMG/M metagenome (GOLD analysis project Ga0105356, IMG submission 83502) | Methane-oxidizing microbial communities from mesocosms in the Gulf of Mexico - GOM9D Gulf of Mexico | ecosystem: Environmental > Aquatic > Marine > Cold seeps | place: Gulf of Mexico...
GACGACTATACCTACAATACCAGCAGCCTGATCACAACGATCGATGACAAATGGAACGTTACACTCGGCTATACCGAACGCGTCATTGATGTCAGTGGTGGCAGTCAAACAGATGATCATCTGTTTCAGGTAAGTGGCGGTTATGATTTCGGAAACGGCTTAACGCTGGATGCTGGCTGGCGATTTGTTGAAGAATCGAACCATGACCATGACACCTTTGGCCTGCTGGGGCGTTATCAGTTCGGTTTATAAGCGTCTTCCTCATTCCGGGTCTTCGCCGTGTTCGACCCGGAATGACTAATTTAAGAAACTTGCACTGGTTTTACCTGCGCTGTTTCTCCCCTATAATTCGCGGCCACAGGAGACAATAGACCGATGCTTGATTTAGCTTCACTACCCGATAATGCGGGCGTCATCATTTGCGGCCATGGCAGCCGCGCCAAGATTGCCGAAGAAGAATTTGCTTCACTGGCGGCAGGCCTGCGGGCCCGTTACCCCGGCATAAAAGCGGAGTATGGCTTTCTGGAATATTCTGCGCCGAACATTCACATGGCGCTGGATAAGCTGCTTGAGCAGGGTGTTGAGCACATTTACGCGGTGCCGGGCATGCTGTTTGCCGCGACGCACGCGCAGAATGATATTCCCTCTGTGTTGACAACCTATCAGGAAAAACACCCACACCTGACCATTGAGTACGGTAAGGAGCTGGGCCTGCATAACGAGATGATCCTGGCGTTTCAGCAACGTATTCTAGAAGCGGTTGGCTTAACGGAAATACCGGAAGTCGGCGCGCTGTACGACACCATGCTGGTTGTTGTTGGCCGTGGCACCTCAGTGGTTGAAGCCAATGCGGAAGCCTGCAAGCTGACGCGCATTGTTGCTGAAAACCTGGGCTTTGGCTGGGCGGAAACCGTTTATTCCGGCGTGACCTTCCCTTCTGTGGGTCGCGGTTTGGAAATGGCGGCTAAGCTGGGCTTTAAGAAAATTGTAGTGGCGCCTTACTTCCTGTTTGGTGGCCGTTTGATCGACCGGATTTATGCCTACGTGGATAAAGTCGCTGGCGAGCAGCCGGACATTGAATACTTCAAAGCGGATTATCTGCGTGACCAGTCGCACGTAATCGACACCTTTGCGCTGCGTATTAATGAAACCATCCGCAGCGAAGAAAAAGGCGGCGGTTTGATGGCGTGCTTCAAGGAGCGTCTGGCTCGTGGTGAAATTGATGTACACCACCATCATGCCGAGTATCAAGGTGAAGCTGCTGATCCGCAGGACGATGAAGCTCACGCCAAGACTCACGAGCATGGGCACAACCACGAACAGGGTACGCAGCATGAGCATTCTGACCATGATCATTCAAATGGCCAGGCTCACGCGCACTCGGATCGTAATCATACCCATGATCACGACCATAGCCACTCACATGACCACGGAGGTCATTCTCACGGGCACGGACATCACCATGCGCCCTATCGTCACATTGCTCACCCGCATGGGCCACGCACGATGATTGATGAAAATGTGTGCTGCTGTTTTATGGGGCAGTTCCCACAGGAAGTTGTAGATGAGGAGCGGGCTGCTCACGCGGCCAAAGGTGAAGAGCCGGGGGCTGGCACGCCTAGTTGTAAGAAGTAGGGCTTTCAAAAGCTGGATACCGGGTCAAGGCCCGGTATGTCGATGGTGGAACTTACCCCCCTTGTCATCCCGAACGGCTAAGAGGGCTCTTGCTTGGCGGCTTAAGATCTCTCCCGCTGGTCGAGATGGTAGACTTGTCGATACCGGATCAAGTCCGGTATGACGTGGCCTTCACAATCTGCTCTTTTAACTCCGCATAGCTTTCCGTAACAGGAAACTGCGGATAGGCAGCTTTCACTACATCAGGGCTGCGAAACAGAATACCTGTCTCCGCTTGATCCAGCATGCTGATGTCGTTGTGGGAATCACCAACGGCAATCACTTGATAATCCAACTGTTGCAACGCAACCACTGAGTGACGCTTGGGGTCTGTTTGGCGCAATTTGTAATCCACCACCACACCCTGTTCATCACACACCAAATGATGAGCCAGCAAAATAGGCCAGCCTAGCTTTTGCATGAACGGTTGGCTGAATTCGTAAAAGGTGTCGGAGATGATGACCACTTGATAGCGTGGTCTGAGCCAATCAAGAAACTCCACAGCACCAGCAAGCGGTTCCATTTCGGCAATCACGGCCTGAATTTCTTTAAGACCTAGTTGATGCTCATTTAACAGCCGCAAACGCTGTCGCATGAGCACGTCGTAATCAGGAATTTCGCGAGTAGTGGCACGCAGTTCTTCAATACCGGTACGCTGGGCAAATTCGATCCAGATTTCCGGGATCAGAATGCTTTCCAGATCCAGACAAACTATTTGCACCGCGCCCCCTGCTAATCCGCTATGACGTCAAGCCAGCAAAACGACAGGCTTCACTTTTACCCTGCAACCAGTTTACGGCTTACGTTCTACTTTAACTTTAACCTGGCTAATGTCAGCAATAGTCACCGGCAGAGTGGCACTACCGCCCCCCATGGGCACGTCGATAAAGATGCGTTCATCATTAATCACCTTCAGCACACCCTCAAGTTTACGGTTATCCGCCGTGGTAATACGCAATGTCTGATGCATCTGCGCGGCCAACATAGTCGGCTTGATTTCGATAAACTGAGGCCAGGATTGCTCCTGCTGCATTGGCTCAGGTTTAGACTCCACCGCGACTTCGTTCGCTTTGGGTTGTTCCACCAGCGTTGCCATGGTTTTCTTAAATTGCTTGTCATCCCAATCAAATTCAATATCACGAATCACTTCGTCGCCCATGTGGATTTCCAGCCCCAACAAATCAGGAATATCACTGGGTTTGAACATATCCAGGTTAGCCAGCTGCTGCATGCCACTTGGGCGCATCACTAGTATCAGCCCACCTTCTGACTTCAGATAATAGCGGTATGCATCAAATACTTTTTCGCTCAAGCTGACGCCCTGCTCGGCCAGGGCGGATTTCAGCATGGCCATATGAAGAGTAACGAACTCATCAGTGGTAATATTTTGATCGGCCGCGCAATGCTTCAGAAGACGAGTGTTGTAGCCTTCATCATCGATTTTGATGCTGATACGTTTCAGCTCAGGTTGGCTCATCATCGCAGCAGCTGACAACGCTGCTATCTGACCAAGATCAAAATTCACTCTGCTGCCAGACATTTCATGCCAGCGGAATTCGCTATCAACAGCCATATGCTTGCTTGCTCTATCCCAGCGATAACCCAGTTTTATAGAGCTATCCAGTTCGCTGTAACCCAACTGCTGCAACACCTTCAATGGATCTGCCTGCTGCAACTCGCCGCAGCCTAATAAGGTGTAGTCTCTGAATGGGTGCTGGCTCTGCGATTGCAGTATCGTCATATAAGGTTTCAGGCTCTGCAGATCCATGCGCACGTGATTCAATCGCAATCCCATACGTTCAGGCAGCTGCTGTTTTTTTAAGTCATCACCAATAAACAGCAAGCTTTGCAAATCCGGGAATTTAACACCCACTTCATCAATAGCCAGCTCAAGACCGTTGCCGTAGGCTTTAACCTTAACGCCTTGTACTTTCACTTCGCCCTCAAAAGTACTGCCTACACCCTCATAGGTTATCTGTGCAAAGGGGCTTAAGGCGGCAATGACATTATTAAGCTGCGCGGTAACTTTATAATAAATAAAGCCCTTAACTCCGCCAATAACCGCAGCAACCAGAATAATCAGTAGAAGTACTTTTTTCATCGTGTTCTCGACAAACAAGAAATTTGGGAAGGGCTGCTATCTAAATAGCCCATTGAAGAATAAGTGTAGCCGATTACAGCAGATTAACGAGGCCTGTAGCTTCGCTGCCAATTGGTGAATGGCACTCTACGAAGTTCAGTCTTTATCAGGCTCGAAAAAGTTAAGCGGCTGCTCAACAACATCAGAAACCACTGGCTTTTCTTTCACTCGAGTGGGGATTTCGTAAGCTCCGCCAGCTATAGGCATTTCATCCTCATAGCCACAGACCACACACTCACGGAAATTCTTCTCGTCCTTTTCGTACATGACGATTTTGTCCATTTCCGCACAGCGTGGACACACCGCACCAGCAATAAAGCGTTTTTTCATGACAATGCCGTGTTATTTATTCAGGAAATCCAGATATTCAGACACGCCTTGCTCAACGGTTCGGAATGGTTCGTTATATCCTGCATCACGCAGGGCGCTGATGTCCGCCTGAGTATAACTCTGGTAACGACCTTTAAGATGATCGGGAAAAGCAATGAAATGAATGTCACCTTTGCCGTGCCAATCAACCACAGCTTTAGCAACATCCAGAAACGGTTGCGCGCGGCCGGTGCCCAGATTAAAAATGCCGGATACTTCAGGATTAGCTAACAACCACAACTTGGCCTTCACTGCGTCGCCGACATAAATAAAGTCACGTAGCTGACCGCCATCGTCATAGCCATCACAGCCTTCGAACAACTTAACCTGACCGTTTTCCTTAACTTGATTATTCAGGTGGAATGCCACGCTGGCCATAGAGCCTTTATGAGATTCGCGCGGACCGTAGACATTGAAATAACGCAGACCAACCACCTGGCTGTGGATTTGGTCTTCGTGGCGGCGCACATATTGATCAAACAGGAATTTGGAATAACCGTAAACATTGAGTGGCTGCTCATTTTCACGCTGCTCAGCGAACTCGGTATTGCCGCCGTAAACTGCCGCGCTGGAGGCGTAAATCATCGGAATTTGCTTGGCGATACAATAGTGGAAAACTTTTTTACTGTATTCGTAGTTGTTTTCCATCATGAACTGGCCATCCCACTCGGTGGTGGCCGAACAGGCGCCCAAATGCACAATGGCTTCGATGTTGTCGGGCAACATGTCGCATTCGAGACGTTCAAGGAAAATATCTTTATCGAGGTAATCAGCGATTTCGCAATCGGCGATATTTACAAATTTGGTGCCATCGGTGAGATCATCCACCACTAATATATCGGTACGGCCCTGTTCGTTCAGGCCCTTCACCAAGTTACTGCCAATAAAACCTGCGCCACCGGTTACAACGATCATCTAACTTTCCTCGAACATATTTATTGCGGCGAATTCTAGCACAGGCTGCTGGAAAACTATCTACGCGGACTCTGCGGCATAAAAAACGTTTTCCAACACCCTGAAACCTGCTCTCTATTTTTAGTCTGTACGACTAGTCACTTCCAACAGGTGATAGCCGAACTGCGTTTTAACCGGGCCTTGAACAGTGTTCACTGGCGCGCTGAAAACCACTTGATCAAACTCAGGCACCATCTGACCAGGGCCAAACTCACCCAATTCACCGCCGTTCGCACCAGAAGGACAGGTCGAATGCTTCTTCGCCACGTCACCAAAATCTGCGCCATTTTCAATTTCTGCTTTTAATTCTGCACACTTTGCTTCTGAATCCACTAAAAGGTGTCTTGCACTTGCTCTGCTCATGATTATTTTCCTTTGTTAATACTAGTTATATAAATCTTTACGACTTATCGGCGATTTTTTGCATGTTTTCATTGATTTTAAATAACACAATCAACAATTCGCAAAGGATTCTCGCACCAATGGCGCCGCTAATCAAAATAAAGACACCGGCTATAAAGCCGCCGCCATATTGGCTAAACATAGCACCGAGGCCTGAAAATGCTGTACAAGCTAGCATCAGCCAATACACAACATTAATGATTTTCGGCGTGACCATTTTTTCAAAAAACAATAATTCCTTCATAACTCTCTCTCCTTAACCGCCCCTGTTCTTAGTACACAAAGCCCTCTTATTAAGGCCATCTCAGTAAACATTATGCTAACCCGCTATGACGCAGCAAGGGTTCGACACAGGGCTCACGCCCCCGAAATGCTACAAATAGCTCCATGGGTTCTTTTGAGCCGCCCTGTTGCAGCACCTTTTCAAGAAAAGACTGCCCCGTCGCCTGGTTGAAAATGCCCTCTTCCTCAAATTTAGAAAAAGCGTCTGCCGATAATACCTCGGCCCACTTATAGCTGTAATAACCCGCCGCATAACCACCAGCAAAAATATGGCTGAAACCATGCTGAAAACGGTTGTAAGGGACCACCGGTACTACCGCAAGCTGTTCACGCACCTCATCCAAAATTGCCTGCACACCACCTTGAGCATGCGGGTTATATTCCTGATGGATACGAAAATCAAACAGCGAAAACTCCAGCTGTCTCACCATTTGCATCGCAGCTTGAAAATTACGCGCAGCCAACAGCCTATCGAGCATTTCCTGCGGCAATGGTTCACCTGTTTCAAAATGGCTTGAAATCAGAGCAATGCCTTCGGGCTGCCAACACCAGTTCTCCATAAACTGACTCGGCAATTCGACGGCATCCCAGGGCACACCGTTAATGCCTGATACCGAGCCCACTTCAACTTGCGTCAGCATGTGATGTAAGCCATGACCAAACTCGTGGAACAGCGTAGTCACTTCATTATGAGTTAGCAATGCCGGCTTATCACCCACCGGGCCGTTAAAGTTACAGGTCAGGTAAGCGACCGGCAGCTGCAGTTGTCCATCGGCCAGGCCACGCCTAACGCGGCATTCGTCCATCCAGGCGCCGCCACGTTTATTGGCACGCGCATAGAGATCCAGGTAGAAGCGCCCGATGACTTGCTCGTCCTTCATAATGTCATAGAATCTGACATCCTGGTGCCAGCTATCGGCCTTGGCGGCCTGAATATTTATACCGTAAAGTCTCTCAACTACTTCGAACATCCCTGAAATTACTTGGTTTACCGGAAAATACGGGCGTAATTCTTCCTGTGAAATTGCATAACGATGCTGCCGCAGCTTTTCGCTATAAAAACCCACATCCCAGGGTTTTAGCTCTTCTACTGCAAAGCTGTCCTTTGCGTAAGCCTGCAGCTCGGCAAACTCCCGCTGCGCTTGAGGTCGTGATTTACCCGCCAGATCCTGCAAAAACTGCCTTACCTGTTGCGGGGTCTCTGCCATTTTGGTGACCAGGGAGTAGGCGGCATAGTTGTCAAAATCTAACAACGTCGCCAATTCATGTCGTAACGCCAGGATTTCATCGATTAATTCACTGTTATCCCACTCACCAGCGTGAGGCCCTTGATCCGATGCACGTGTCACATAGGCTTCGTACACCTCTTCACGCAGCCCGGCATTTTCACAGTAAGTCACAACGGGAAAATAGCTGGGAAACTCCAACGTCACTAAATAACCCTGCTGATCTTTGGCTTCAGCGGCTTGAACCATGGCAGCCAGTGATGACTCCGGCACACCGGCGAGTTCTTCGGCATTTTTGATTAACTTGGTCCAGCCCTGCGTGGCATCCAACACGTTTTCCGAAAACTTGCTGGTCAACTCCGACAGTCGTTTTTTAATGTCGCCATAGCGCTGTTTCTTATCCTCCGCTAAGGCCACACCCGCTAGACGAAAATCACGCAGGGCATTTTCAATACTTTTCTGCTGCGCATGATTCAGTTGAACGAATCCCTCGCTATCTGCAATGGCTTGATAGGCCTGATACAGCTCAGGGCTTTGACCCATTTCCGTGCTGTATTCGCTCAATAGCGGTAAACAGGCGTTGTAGGCTTCGCGCAATTTATCACTGTTAACGACCGAGTTCATGTGACTGACCGGCGACCAAGCCTGATTCAGACGGTCTTCCAGCGCTTCAAGTGGTGCTATCAGCCTGTTCCAGTTAAGCTCGCCAGCATCCTTCAGCAGCGCTTTTATCTGCTCACGATTATCCGTTATCAACTGCTCTATGGCAGGCTGAATATGCTCTGGTTTAATGGCCGAAAAGACGGGCAGCTCTGTTGGCTGCAACAAAGGATTACTCATAGGATGGAATTTCCATTCATTAGAAAATGCGGATACGCTACAATTACGATATATTCTGTTTAAATTTACTAATTCAAGGCCGGGGAAGTTTAAAACTCATGACAACACGTACTTTTCAGGGGATAACTCCAAAACTTGGTAACGCGACTTACGTAGATCCCTGCGCGCTGGTAGTTGGCGATGTTGAACTCGGCGATAACACTTCCGTGTGGCCAATGACGGTCATTCGCGGTGATGTTAACCAGGTGCGCGTCGGCTGCCGAACTAACATTCAGGATGGCTGCGTACTACATGTCACTCACGCCAGCTCAAGCAATCCAGGCCATTCTCTGAGTATAGGTAATGATGTTACTGTCGGACACAGGGTTACGTTGCACGGCTGCACCGTCGGAGATCGAGTTCTAATCGGTATGGGTGCAACCATTATGGATGGCGCGCTCATTGAGCCAGACGTGGTAATTGGTGCAGGCAGCTTGGTGGCTCCCGGTAAAGTACTCGAGAGTGGTTTTCTGTATCTCGGCAGCCCAGCCAAACGTGTTCGGCCGCTTACAGATTTTGAACGCTCTTTCTTTACCTATAGTGCTCAGCACTACTCAACACTAAAAAATCAGTATCTGATCGATCAGCTGCACGAGACTCACTAATTACTAGTGATACTCTCTAGGTAGGTCGGGCAAACCCCGGCCTACATGTCCTCAAGATTAAAGTTTATCCCTCTCCCTGAAGCGTAATCACCACGCGGCGGCTACCACCATAATCGCGATGCTCCCCCAAATAAATCCCCTGCCAGGTACCTAAATTAAAACACCCATTGCTAATAGGTAATGTCAGACTGCTGCCCATCAGTGAGCTTTTGATATGCGCAGGCATATCGTCGGGGCCTTCCAACGTATGCCGATAGTAAGGTGCATTTTCCGGCACCATTTTGTTGATATGTGACTCGAAGTCCTGTCGTACCGTGGGGTCGGCATTTTCATTTATTGTCAGCGAAGCGGAGGTATGCTGAATAAAAAGATGTGCCAAACCAAGCTTAAAGTCAGCTAATTCCGGCAATTGCGCTTCTATCTCGCGAGTAATTAAATGAAAACCGCGTGATTTTGGCTTGAGACTGATGGTTTTTTGTCGCCACATACGAATTAGTTAACCCAACTGGGCACGCAATTGTGCAATAACTGGCACCGTATCCGGGCGTACATGCCGCCACATAAAGAAGGATTCGGCCGCCTGCTCCACCAACATGCCAAGTCCATCCATCGTTTTGGCCGCGCCCTGTGCTCGCGCCCAGGCATTAAATGGTGTTTCATCGGCGCCGTACATCATGTCATAACACCAGGCATCAGAGGCCAGAATAGCATCCGGCAGTGGTGGCAAATCACCCTGCAAACTGGCAGCAGTGCCATTAACCACCAGGTCAAACTGTTGTCCCGCCAAATCTTCAAAACTGGAGGCTGAAATCTTCGCGAGATCTGCAAATTCTTCAGCCAATGTCTGCGCTTTAGCCACGGTGCGATTGGCAATCACCAAACAGCTTGGTTTTTCCGCCAAAATAATAGCCAGCACACCGCGCACTGCACCGCCAGCGCCTAGCACCAACACCCGTTTACCAGCGATACTTCCACGATGATTGTGCTTGATATCTCGCACCAGGCCGACACCGTCCGTGTTATCACCATAAATTTTGTCATCTTTACCCTGGATCAGGGTATTCACCGACCCCGCTCGTTCTGCCCGTTTACTGAGTATGTCCGCAAACTGCCAGGCATCGAGCTTAAAGGGCACGGTAATATTTAGTCCTTTACCGCCCGCACAAAAAAAAGTATTCGCCTGTTCAGCAAATTGTTCCAGCTTGAACAACCTTGCCTCATAGCTCAAATCTTGTCCCGTCTGCTGCGCAAAAGCTGCGTGAATAGCGGGTGATTTACTATGTCCTATCGGGTTGCCAACAACGGCGTAAAAATCTGTCATGCCAAGATCCATTTCTTCGGTTGCAGAAAGGTGTCATAAAGCGCGGCTTCAGCTGAACCTGCCTCAGGCTGATAGTCATATTCCCAATGCACTACAGGCGGCAGAGACATCAAAATAGATTCTGTGCGACCGCCCGTCTGCAAGCCGAATAACGTGCCACGGTCATACACCAAATTAAATTCAACATAACGTCCACGACGGTAGCATTGGAATTTCCGCTCGCGTTCGCCATATGGCGTGTCTTTACGTTTACTAACAATTGGACGATAGGCATCGATATAACTATCAGCAACCGAGCGTACAAATTCAAAACAGATTTCAAAATCCCACAAATTGAGGTCATCGAAAAACAAGCCGCCAACACCACGAGGCTCCTTGCGGTGTTTTATATAGAAGTATTCGTCGCACCAATTTGCATATTGCTTATAAATACCAGCCCCAAACGGATCACAAGCCTGTCTGGCAACATCGTGCCAATGCAAGCAGTCCTCTTCAAAGCCGTAATAGGGCGTTAAATCCAGCCCACCACCAAACCACCAGACCGGATCTTCGCCTTCTTTTTCAGCAACAAACAACCGGAAATTGGCATGCGAGGTAGGCACATAGGGATTCTTGGGGTGAAGCACCAACGATACACCCATTGCCTGAAAACTACGCCCGGCCAGCTCAGGGCGAACAGCCGTCGCCGATGCTGGCAACGTTTCACCAAAAACGTGAGAAAAATTTACCCCACCTTTTTCAAAAATGGCGCCATCGGAAATCACACGAGTGCGGCCACCTCCTCCTTCTTCACGTTGCCAATTTTCTTCAATAAAGTGAGCCTGACCATCTTCCTGCTCCAACGCCTGACAAATATTGTCCTGCAGCTGCAGTAAATAATTTTTAACCGCTTGAATATCGGGCTGACTCACACACCTCTCCTGAAACTTTTGTTAGACAAGCAGGGCTAATAGCCCCTCAAACACACGACGATACCCTTGCACGAGCCGGAATGCTGTTTCCTGGCGTCAACAGTAGGCACTTTTAAGCGAGGGAAAACGCACCGAATGAGAGAATTTATGCCTATAAATGACCGATTGAGTACGTTTTACCAACTGTAGGCACTTAAGGTAACACCGCCAGAAAGCAAAAGAACAATACACAAAGATTTTGTCGCATATGGTAGCAAAAGATGGCCCTTAATAAATACGCCATACATCACAAATCACTAGCTCTAACGCAGGATTTTTCCACTTTCGAGATCAATAATTGACGAAGGCTTATCGGCATCGCCCAGCTCACCCGGCAACACAAAAGCAAGCTCCTGAGTAAACGTATCAGCCACCTGTTCAAAACTCTGCGCTGGCAATTGCCCGGCTCTATTCGCTGAAGTAGACACTAGCGGACCGCCAAATGCCAGGCACAGCTCACGAACCAAAGGGTGAGCGCTCAC
>Ga0105356_10006102_pt1 | contig 11277 bp, 11 predicted proteins | sample GOMGulsemesocosm_3_FD_83502 | JGI IMG/M metagenome (GOLD analysis project Ga0105356, IMG submission 83502) | Methane-oxidizing microbial communities from mesocosms in the Gulf of Mexico - GOM9D Gulf of Mexico | ecosystem: Environmental > Aquatic > Marine > Cold seeps | place: Gulf of Mexico...
AATCCTTGATCTGCATAAGCATTTCCACAGATAAAAAATAACAAAGTCACCGCAATAATTTTATACATTTTTATTATTCTTTTTTTGAAGGTTTGCTTTTTGTGGATTGAGTAATTGACTAAACGATTTTGCTAATTGTGGTATTTCTTTAGCCTCTAAAGGTTTTTCTAATTGATACAAATAGTTAATTGTATGAGGAGTAACACCGAGTAAATGCTGTTTATCATCAATTTCAATCACAATTAAACGCTCTTTACTGCCTAGGGGAATAGAACGAATTACCTTAAACTCATCTAAATTAGTTAGTTGAGGATTAAATCTTTTAACTAATATAGCTAAAATTACTATGATGCAAACAACAAGTGCAAGAGACATTGCCATCGACATCAAATTTTGCATCCCTTCATTAGCACCAAGTGCTAAATTTGACTGCAAAAATATACCAAGAAAAGCGAGGTATTTTTTCATCGTAATTTTTTGATCCTTTCAATTTGGCTAATTACATCAGTTAAACGTATACCAAACTTATCATTTACAACAACTACTTCACCATGTGCAATTAAAGTGCCGTTAACTAAAACATCTAATGGCTCCCCTGCAACACGATCTAGCTCAACCACTGAACCTTGGTTTAGTTGCAGCAAATTTCTAATACTTATACGAGAACGACCCACTTCCATCGAAATAGTAACCGGGATATCTAAAATAGTATCAAGCTTTCTTTTTTCATCAACAGTTAAATCTGCTTTTTCATCAGTTAACTCTTCTAGTTCAGCGAGCTCAGCTTCACCTTCTTGAGCGCCTTCTTCCCCACCTTCAGCTTCAGCTAAAGCTGCGGCCCACTCATCCATTGTATCTTTATCATCGCTCATATAAAAAACCTTCTAAACTTTTAAAATTAATCTTTAAACAAAATATTATGATTTACACTACCAATCTAAATCTACACCTTCAGATAAATGCATATCATCCTCTAGCAATGCAAGCTCAGCATCTGAGTCAAGTTTTTTACCACCTTTGGTAAATACATGTAATTCAGATTTAACGGATTCTGGGCGTTTAATTTTTTCACTTATTTGAACTGCAATATTATCACGTGAGCGACCCATTTTAGCGCGGTATGTCGGTAAATCTTCGATAAATACAGTGATATGCTCTGGCATATCAACAGGTATTACATCACCGGCTTCAAGGTTCATTATTTGCGATAACGATAAATCAACTTCTAGCATTCGGGTTGATAAGTCCACTTCCACATCCATAATTTCATCCCTTAACGCTTTACTCCAACGTAAATCAGTATCTTCTGTATCAGATTGTACACCAGCATCAAGTAATTCACGGATAGGTTCAAGCATAGAGTAAGGTAATGCGATATGAAAATCACCTCCACCACCATCTAATTCAATATGAAAAGAACTAATTACAACCACTTCTGTTGGGCTTACAATATTAGCCATAGCGGGATTAACTTCTGAATCTAAGTATTCAAAAGATACATCCATAACGGGTGCCCAGGCATCTTTATAATCTTCAAAAATAATTTTTAGTAACATTTGAACGATACGACGTTCGGTAGGTGTAAATTCTCGACCTTCAATTTTTGCATGGTATCTGCCATCACCACCAAAAAAGTTATCAACCAATATAAACACTAATCGTGCTTCCATGGTTATTAAACCAGTGCCTTTTAATGGTCTAAAACGTACCATATTTAAACTTGTTGGTACAAATAAAGTATGGATATATTCACCAAACTTTATCATTTGCACACCATTAATAGATACTTCAGCAGTACGGCGCATCATATTAAATAAACTGATCCGCATATGGCGTGCAAATCGTTCATTCACGATCTCCAGGGTAGGCATTCGCCCACGAACAATCCGATCTTGAGAAGAAAAATCATACTGTAGTGCTGTACCGTCCCCGGACTCACCACCGTCTTCTTCTTCGTCTTCCTCAACCTCATCGACACCATGCAATAGCGCATCAATTTCGTCTTGGGATAATAAATCGCTCACCCTATTTCCTCATCATTGCATTACAAAACCAGTAAAGAGTATTTTCTCAACTACTTTATTGCCTTCAATTTCGCTCAGTGTATTTTGAACCTCTTGTAAAGACTTTGTTCTTAAGTCTGCTTTACCTGCACTGGTACTCAATGCATCTGCATTTGCAGTAGAGAAAATACTTAATAATGTTCCTTCAATTAATGGAATATGTTTTTTTGCTGCTTCTTCATTAGCATCACCACGGACCAATAACTGTACTTTAATTTGCACTAAACGATCACGTCCTGCTCCTGGTACATTAAAAACAAATGGTCTTGGCATACCAACATAAAGTGCAGTGCCCATCTCTGCGGTTTCACCTGATGGTGCCGTACTTTGCGTATCGGTAGACTCTTCAGTTAATGTTTCCTCTACTTCTGAAGAATCATCGCCTGACATCATAAAAAATGCACCAGCACCACCTGCAATTAAAATTACAACAGCTATAATAATGAAAAGCATTTTTTTACTTTTACCGCCGCCCGCTTCTATTTCTAAATCATTTTCTTCAGCCATTTATATTCCCTGACAAAGTATTATATTGTTATTCATTAATTATAACGTCTATCATACCAATTTCATTGAATATTTTAAGCATAAAAATCAACTCCACCCAGTTTATTTCCTGCGACTTTCACTGAAGCCAAAACTTCTTCATTTTCTTTCGTATTTAACTGTGGCGAATTTTGGTTATGATTTGAACTAGATTGATCCTCTTGCCCTTGTTGTTGTTGCTCAATATTACTCTCACCTAAATCAATTCCTTGTTCAGCTAACATCTCTCTTAATTTAGGTAGTGACTCCTCTAATAACTCTTTAGCTTGTTGGTTTTGCACTGAAAAATTTATTTGTGCTTGTTCAGCATCCGTTCGAACTCTAATTATCATACTACCTAATTCTGGCGGATCTAAACGAATATCAGCTTGCGGGTTATGTTGGCTTAACATAAATGTTACGCGTTCATTAAGAAGTTTTGCAGCATCTGAACGAGCTATATTAATTGGTTGCTGTAGAATTTTATCATTCTCTAATTTTGCGTTTAATGATGTACTTGTTTGAATAGTCTTAATTGAATTTGTTAATTCTGTTGCAATATCAGGCTCAACCACAGTATTCGGTTGTGGCTCAAGCTGTCTAATAATATCATTAAAAGTTGAATTTATTTGAGCTTTAGTAATTTGTGAAGCTGTTAAAGACTCCGTATTTTCTCCAGTGTTGAACGCCGCTTTCATCGTTTCTACATTTGATTTTATATTCTCTACACTGTCATCTTCACTCATTTTATCACTTACTTCTGATATAGATGAATGTTGAAGATTACTATTGTCGTTTTTATCTTTACCTAACGCTAAATTTTGCCCTTGATTTTTAGGCGTTATACTAGCGTTCTCTTTTTGAAGTGTACTGACTTGCTGCTCAGTGGCGGTTGTTGCCATAGGTTTATCTTCAGCTTCTACAATTGACATTTTGTCATTTTGAACAACGACTTCAAGCCCAGCTGGGGTATCTTTTATTAATTCATTAACTTGCTTATTAGAGTTTACATTTGAAACTTCTGTAACCGAACTCTCTGATATCATTTCATCTTGCGCGATTAACTCATTGACTTGTGATAAAATAGTATTTAGCTTTTCTATTTCATTCACAATTTCGGTTGAAGATTTTTGTTTTCCTAATTCATCTAAAGCTGACTCTAAACTAAGCTTTAACTGTGACTTTTGATCTACAGAAAGTTCAGGTAGAACCTGCTTTAATTTACTTGTTACTGAAGAATTTAGTTTTATTTGTGGTAAGTCAGTTACATTACTGATCACTTTATTACTTACTTCATTTTTAAGGCTATTTAATTGCCCAAGTTCAGATTTTTCTGCACCTATGCTGCTTTGCGTTTTTGAGATATCGCTCTCTTTTGAATTGATACTCGCTTTTAGTCCTAAGTCATCTTTTAGTCCTAAGTCATCTTTTAGAGCTAAGTCATCTTTTAGCCCTAAGTCATCTTTTAGCCCTAAGTCATCTTTTAGCCCTAAGTCATCTTTAAAGCTTAAATTACCTTTGATTGGAGTTACTTCAATTTTCTCCCCTGTTTCTTTAAGAGATACTTTTGATACATCAATTGCTTGCTCTAAGTTCAGCTTAGGATTTTTAAACTCAATACCATCAATAGGAATTTCATCCGAAACCATTAAGCTCATTTTATTAGATGCTTGTATTTGAGATAATAATGAGTCATCCGAGTTATTCATTTTATCAATACTTTCTGGTTGATTATCAGATAATATAGATTTATTAAATAACTTATCGTTCATTAAACTATTAAGATCCATACTTTTTTGATTTGTTTGTTCAACTTCAGCATCTGGATCAAGTTGTAAACCATCTCCCTGAGAAAAGCTTGGCAATTTATTGCCACTTTCTTCATTACTAATTTCGCTTGTTTCAGTCTTAAATAAAGAAAGCGTATCAGACTTTTCCATATCATTAATTTGAGAGCTAAACATAGTTGCAAATAAGCCTTCACTTTCTTGGTCACTCTTCCCTTCATTTGTAGGGTTTTGTTTTGAAAGTGTATTATTTGAACTTGGAATTTGTTTATCTATGCTTACCATATTTACCTCATTTATAAATCGCAGTTATTCAACGAATATGGTTTATATCTAATTTGATATTTAAAAAGGAGCTAAAGGATTTAAAGCAATAACTAAGCCAGTGTGTTACCTGAAGTATTTACAGTCGATTTTGGCGTTGTATAAATTGATTGGTAGTAAATTCATCTAAACTAATTTGTTCAGCTTTATTTAATTTATGTAATAGCTGATTATTTTTTTTCTCAATTAATTTATCAATAGCTTTTGCTTTAATTTGTTGTTCTAGCCAAATTTCTTTTCTTTGTGCAACTACTTGCTTTGCTGTATTGATAACTTGAATTTGTTGATCCATTGCATTTTCAATTTTAGATATAAACGACTGATAGTGACTGTAATTTGCACTACTTAACCCGGCTTCACCTTTCGCTTGGAGTTGCTTCATATAATCAAACTTAAATTCAGATAAACCATTTAATTTATCTTGGCTGTCATTCAAATATTGTTGCGACTTAATATATTCCAGACGTAACTTTTCTTCTTTATCTGAAGTTACTTTTAAAACTAACTTTAATTGTTTTAATGCCATTAGTTTTCCTTAAATAATTAAGTTTGGCCTAACAACTGTGCTAACCCTTGTAATCCTTCATCATATGGAATGACATCCGTCATGCCTTGTTGAAGAAACTGGTTCACAGCTGGGATCATTGAAATAGCCTTATCTAAAACCTGATCAGTTCCTTTTTGATAGGCACCTAAAGTGATCATATCTTTATTTTGTTGATACATAGAATAAACTTGTTTTATCACTCTTGCTTGCTGCATATGTGCTTGAGATACAACTTGAGGCATAACACGACTAATAGATTTTTCTATATCTATTGCCGGATAATGTCCACTATCAGCAAGCTCTCGTGACAATACAATATGACCGTCTAATATCGCTCTTGCAGCATCGGCTATTGGGTCTTGCATGTCATCACCTTCTGATAAAACAGTGAAAAAAGCAGTAATAGAACCTTGTCCCTCACTTCCATTACCAGCTCGTTCAACCAAAGCAGGTAATTTTGCAAAAACCGAAGGCGGGTACCCTTTTGTTGCCGGCGGCTCTCCAACTGCTAAAGCTATTTCTCTTTGTGCCATGGCATATCTCGTTACTGAATCAAGCAAAAGTAAAACATTTAATCCTTGATCTCTAAAGTATTCAGCAATAGTAACTGCGGTTTCACAGCCCTTTAATCTCATTAAAGGAGATGAATCTGCCGGAGCAGCAACCACTACAGAGCGTTTACGTCCTTCTTCTCCTAAAATTTCTTCAATAAACTCCTTTACTTCTCGACCACGTTCTCCCACTAAACCAACAACGGTTACATCTGCGGTAGAGCCTCGTGTCATCATGCCAAGTAGTACAGATTTACCAACACCACTGCCCGCAAATAAGCCCATTCTTTGGCCTTGTCCCACTGTAATAACGGAGTTAATTGCACGAACGCCCACATCCATAGGTTGTGTAATAGAACGTCTTGATAAGGGGTTTATTTGATTTTGAGCAAACTTTAATTTTTTTTCACTTACAATAGGACCTAAGCCGTCTAGTGGTCGCCCTAAGCCATCAACAACACGACCTAATAATCCCATTCCAACTGGAAGGCCTTGCTCTTTCACTTGTGGGATCACTCTTGCACCAGGCAGCATGCCTGAAATGCTATCATTAGGCATTAAATATAAAGTATCACCATTAAAGCCAATTACTTCAGCATCAACCAAACCATAAAGTGTTTCTATTTGGCAATGACTACCAATAGATGCTTTGACACCTTGTGCCTCAAGCGTCAAGCCAACCACTCGAGTTAAACTTCCTGCAATCGCGGGTGGTATTTTTTGAATGTTTTTCTTATAAGATGCTAACTTATCGGCTAAGCCAATTGATTGCATTGATTACCTCAGTTGTTCAAAAATACAATTATTCTTCTTCAGATTTTTTATCAATACCAGAAGAATGTAAAAAGCTATTTAATGTATCAGATATACGACTTTGTAAACTAAAGTCTATTGATGAATTGCTAGAATTAACGATACAACCACCTAATTCTAAACTTGGCTCAGACTTTAATCGCCAGCCTCTTTTGTCTATTTCATCCTGACCATAACTATTCACTATATTTTCAAAGTCATCAGGGTGAAGTTGTATCTCACATTGTTGATGAGATAAAGGAAGTGCATCCATACATTGTTTTAATGTTGAAAGAATCGCTTTAGGGTTGGTTTTCACTTCAGTATAAATAACCGCTTCGGCTAGCATGCTTGATATCGCTACTAATTGTTTTTCTGCGGCTTCATCATAATGACGTAAAGGGGTATTTAAAGCATTAAAGATAGTATCTAGTTGTTGTAATTTTTCATCAATAATAGGTTGGGCAAGTTCTAAACCTTGCTCTTTCCCTTGAGTTAAGCCTTCTTCGAAACCGGATTGAATCCCTTGCGTTTTTCCTTCTTCAAGACCTACTGGGAATCCTTCTTCTTTTCCTTGATTAAAACCTTCTTCAAAAGCAGCTTGTCGAATATCTTCCAATTCTTGCAAAGTCATAGGCGCAACAATTTGTTCTTCCTCGACCTCAATTTCAACTGACTCAGGCTGTTTAACAGGAGGATTATATAAGTCTTCTAATGATGTACCCATCGCTGTTGAGCGGCCAGAAAAATCTTGCTGCTTACTTTCATCGTTCACTTCTGGCGCTGACCAGTTTTTTAATAGTTCCCTGACAGCCTCTTCAGATTGGATTGGGTGACCATTACGATATTTACCTAACTTCATTTATCTTTGAGGCTCCTCGCCTAAATATCTTATTATAAGAACTCTTCGCCGCCGCCGCCGCCAAGCATAATTTCACCTGCATCAGCAAGCCTTCTTGAAACAGCTAGAATTTCTTTTTGGGCTGCTTCTACTTCACTAATGCGAACTGGGCCCATCGCTTCTAAGTCATCAGCAAGCATTTCAGCTGCTCGTTTTGACATATTCTTAAGTATTTTATCTTTAAGCCCTTCATCAGCGCCTTTTATCGCCTTCATCAGAACATCTTGCTGTACGTCACGTAAAATAGCCTGTATGCCACGATCATCAACATCGATTAGATTATCAAATACAAACATTAAGTCTTGGATTTGTTGTGACATATCCTCATCATGCTCTCGTATCGAGTCCATTAATTGCCCTTCAATATTTGTATCAAGGTAATTCATTATGTCTGCTGCAGCTTTTAAGCCACCCATTTTAGCCGCTTGTGCACCTGCTTGTCCTGCGAATTGTTTTTCCATTATTTCATTTAGTTCTTGTAATGCAGCAGGTTGTACTTCTTCTAAATTAGCGATACGCATAGTTAAATCTAAACGAACTTTCTCAGGAAATTGCGCGACAATTTCAGCTGATTGCTCCGGATCTAAGTACGATAATACAATTGTTTGTATTTGAGGATGTTCATTTCGAATTATATTCGCAACTTGTTTTGAATCCATCCATTTCAATGAGTCTAAGCCTTTAGCGCCTGAACCCATTATAATTTGATCTATGATATTGGCCGCTTTTTCTTCACCCAATGCAGCTGTTAAAGCTTTTTTGATGAAATCTTCAGATTGGAAACCGATATTACTAAAGCTCTGAATCTGATCGATAAATAACTTATGCACAGCAGATATTTTATCTTGGCTTAAATCAGCTAAACCAGCCATGGCCATACCCACTTTCTGAACCTGCTTGGGTTCTAAATTTTTTAAAATTTGTGCGGCATCTTCTTCAGATAAGCTCAGTAATAAAATTGATGCCTTTTCTACACCATCAAGTTTATCAACATCAAAGCCGGTGCTTATTTCTTGTGTTTCTTCATCAGTCATCTTCGGTCAACCACGCTTTTACTACTTGAGAGGATAATTCAGGTTCATTTGCGACGAGTGCTCTAACAGCTTTCAATAAATCGTCATCACCATGTAAGTCAGGTAATTGAAGCGTGCCGTCAGCTGAAAATCCAACTGCTGATTCATCAAACTCTTGAGACAACATATCAATTGTACTATCGCCTAAATCAACACCTGAACTTAAAGAGTCTTCATCATAGTCTTCAAGTGTATCATCAGGGTTAATTAGTTTCTTCAACATCGGTCGAACAACAGCTAAAATCAATACAATAATTACGATTGCACCTAGAGCTAATCGTATCACTTTAATAAACCAAGGTTGTTCCCATATAGGTAATTCTACTATTTCAGATGTCGCAGCCTTTACAAATGGCACCGTAACGACTTCTAATACATCACCCCGCTGCATATTAAAGCCAACACCACCTTGTAATAATCGACGAATATTTGCCAACTCTTGCTGAGTTCGTGGTACTTCAGATGTTGCACCTTCAGCATTTGTTACTGACTTATAATCAAGTGCAACTGCGACACTTATCCTACGTATAACACCTGTTTGTTGTCTTTTATGAGATATCGTTGTATCTAACTCGTAATTACGCGTTGCTTCTTTATGATTTCGACTCGGAGCACTTGTATTGCTACTTCCTTCCCCTGTTTTTTCAGGAATACTTGAGTTAACAGGAGGTTGATTGGATAAAGCGCCAGGTATACCCACCGCTAATCCACCGATATTATTTTCTTCTATGGTCATTTCACTGCGAATAGCAGGTAAGTCAGGGTTGAAGCGTTTTTGCGTTTCTTCAACTGAGCTAAAGTCCATCATCAAATCTACTTGAGCAGTATAGCTGCCCAAGCCAACAACCGGAATAAGAATGGTATCTATCTTCTCTAAATACGCATGCTCTCTCTTAACTTCAATATCATATTCTTTACGAGAGCGTGCTGATAATGAATTTTGAGAACCTGAATTTAATAATCGTCCATTTTGATCTGTAACCGTCACTCTAGATGGCTCTAAACCTTGTACTGCTGATGCGATAATATCAACAATGGCATCAACTTCTTCACCGCGTAAAATACGGCCACGCTTGAGTGTTAGAACAACAGTCGCGGATGGTTTTTTCTCTAATCTAGCAAATACATTTTCTTTTGGAATTGCTAATAGTACTTTAGCTCGGTTTATATTCCTCAGTTCTTCGATTGTGCGTGCTAACTGCTGCTCTCTTCCATGCTTTAAACGTTCTCGTTCTAACCTTTGGCTCACACCAAAACCCATATCTTGCATCAAGATATCAGTGCCTGAATTAGGCTCTTGTTGTAGGCCTTCTCGTTGCATTAATAACTTAATGGTTTGATAATCAGTTTCTGGCACTAAAACGATATTACCATCAAGTTTATATTCAATTTTTTGAGCATCTAAAAAATCTAACGTTTGAATTAATTCATTGGTAGGCATTTTACCTAATGGACGCATATCAGGTTGGCGTGCCCAAAGAATAATAAAAACAGCAATCGCTAAACAAATAGTCAGTGCAATAATTAAAGTAACTTGGCGTAAAACATCAACACCACTAAGAGCACTTAAAAAACCTGACTTTTGCTCTTGACCCACATCGGATACACCGCCGGCATCTAAAGTGCCACCAGCATCTGGGATTGAGAGATCTGTACTCTGATTACCTTGGTTCAAAATAGCTCCATAGCCTATATTTTATGGCCATATTTATCATATTTTACTGCGTATTAATTCATTAACACTATTTTATCACTTATAGTGCCATAGTGTGTTTATTATTGCCTTAAACGGGCATATTCATTATATCTTTGTATGCTTCAACAAGTTTATTACGAACTTGAACTGTTGCTTCAAATGCCACTGATGATTTCTGTGATGCTATCATCGCTTCAGCAAGAGAAACGCGTCTATCCCCCATTTCAACAGCCGTTATTTTTTCTTTGGCATCCATTTGTAAACCCGCAACATTATCAATAGCACTTTTTAATAAATCTCCAAACTCAGCGTTTGACGTTCCTTTAATTGGTAATGTATTTTGTATTTTAGTCCCGGCTTCAATAGCCATTGATTGCATTTCTTGGAATATAGAATTTGCTGGTATTTTCATTATTTTTCCATCACTTATAATCGCTATAACTAAGAGAGCAATATCTAGGCCAAGACGATAATACAATTAAAAATCAGGTAGTTAGTGAGTTTTTTTGTGGGGAGGGGGATTTTTGTCATAGTTTTGACAATTATAAGGTGCTAATCACTTTAATTAACAAGTAAGCAGCTAATTTTCATTTTAAAATAGAAAAAGAAGGTTAGTCTAAAACTATCCTTCTTTTTAAATTGAATTAAATTCAAATATTAAGCGGGTACTTGAATACCTAAGTCCCTCATTTTAGCTAATTTATAACGTAAAGTTCTTGGGCTAATACCTAACTTTTCAGCCACATCTTTGCGGCGCCCATGACAAGACTCTAAGGTTTCTAAGATAATTTTATTCTCTTGGTCCTTTAATTCTTCTTTAAAGCTTGATTCACTCGCAGCTGGGGCTACATTTTGAGACGTAGTAATTGTTACTTCTTGTACAACCTCTTTTACTATTTGGCTTTCAATAATTGTTGGTTGTATCAGCTCTAAAAACACTTCATTTTCATCAATAACATCACTTGACTGTAATATCAATGCGCGCTGAATGACATTATCTAACTCTCTCACGTTACCG
>Ga0105356_10006103_pt1 | contig 11275 bp, 6 predicted proteins | sample GOMGulsemesocosm_3_FD_83502 | JGI IMG/M metagenome (GOLD analysis project Ga0105356, IMG submission 83502) | Methane-oxidizing microbial communities from mesocosms in the Gulf of Mexico - GOM9D Gulf of Mexico | ecosystem: Environmental > Aquatic > Marine > Cold seeps | place: Gulf of Mexico...
AACGTTTACAAATAGCTTTTGAAATAGAAAACCTTCAGCAGAACGGTTTAATAGTGAGTGTTGATAAAAATGAAGCGAATCAAATTACATTTCAGCCATTTTTCATCGATATGTTCCGACACTTTGATAATAAACGAATAATAAGTTTATCTAATGCTGAGTATGAGGGGATCAGGACTAACTTTGTACGATTATCTGATGAGCTACATCAAACTGAAATACACAGCAATAACGAAAACTTTAATGAACTTTATAGTAATATCAACTCAGCTTTGAGTGAAACTTTATCATTGATTAAGCGAAATACAGATGCTTTAAAGGGAAGTGCTACCCGGTTAGCTGAGTATATTGACAATATTGATTTAGATGAGTCTGCACATAGCAGTGGGGCACTAGATAAACTTGAAGAACTAGCAAAATTGTATGAACGAAAAGTTATACCTAGCCTTGAGTTTTTAAACCCTGAGCAGCGCATAGTTAAGCAAGCTACTTTTGGTAAGGTGCTAGAAGATATAGAAGATCAACTCATTGATAAATACCCAGAACGATCTGCTTCTATTCAATACAGGCATGCCGAAATTTCAGGGTATTACAAAGATATCAAAGTTGTTGAAAATACTTTACTAGCCTATTACAAAAGACATAAGCGAAGTAGACATGTATTTAATGCGATGGAAACCTTATTTAATAAACTAAGCGCAGAGGCTCTTGAATGCCATGATGGTAAATTAAATAAAAATTACATCTCACTATCGCTTGATGAAGGTAAGCAGCCTGTATCTTTACAGAAGAACCAATTAATAGGCTTAAAGTCTAATTCGCAATCTTCAGGTACCAAAATTGGCTGGCAATCCAGCTTCGCGGTAAATGATTTAAAAGAGGCGGTAAGAGTTTACAAGGAAGAAATCGGGCAAGCTGAAGAAGTAAAAGTTTTAAAAAAACAAGATAGGTCGAATAGTTTAGCTAGAAAACGAGAAGAAAATAAACGTAAAGCTGAGTTAATTCGTGTTGTTAATCAAGTAGAAAAGCATGTGCTTGTTGATGATCTTTTTGAATATTTGCATAAAACATTGAAGAACCACTTTGATGACTATCAGTTAATTGATGCTATGCATGGCTACCGTCACTTTAGTAATAAACCTGCTGTCAAAAATAGACTCTTACAAACTACTGACTATAGAACTATTGCCTATCAAGGAAAAGTTCATCAATACTGGCGTAGAACGCTCAAGGAAGCTTAATGAACACTCAACTATGTGCAAAAGTATATCAATTATTCATTGGTGGAAAAGTGATTAATAAAATGCGTATTGATGCTGATAATGATGAACCTATCCCTGATAAGTTATTCTCAGAGATATCATCTAATTTAGATAGTTACACTGAACATTTTGAACGATGTGGTTTCGAGTTAGTTACTGAGCTTGATGATTGCTTTTTTGTGCGTCCTCGTCATGAAGATAAGCCTGCTTTGGAGCTTGCAAGTAAAGTACAAGCTTTACTGATTATATTTGGTAAGGCTGTAACACAGCGGAGTGAAATTGAAGTGCTTTATGATCCACGAGCTGGCTTGTCTAAAGATACGGTTGATAGCATCAATCAAACTATTGAGTACCGCACGGTTCTTAATGCAGTAAAGGTTAAAGATAACCTGTGGGAAGAGTGCAAGTCTTTATTAGTTAATCGACAGCTAGCGACTCTTAATCGCAGTGGTAGCCTAGTTTTTCTTACAGGGGCTGAATCTATGTACAAAGAACTAATTGCCCATGGCGCTGCAGATGTTGTTTAGGTCTTTAGATAGCTAATTTAAAGTGAAGCCTTTTTTTACTGTATGAAACAAACTTAATGAGCTGTTATGAATAATATTCCCCAAGTTAATGAGAAAAATTCAATTTCATTTCTATCCTTGTTTGATAGTCGTTTACGTCCTAAAGGCTCTCGAGACCCATTAGGAAGTGAAGCTGTGTGGGGGAGCTTAGGAAGACGGTTAGTAGGGAACTTAACCACTGTTACCTCGAATTTAGACAATTTTTTGGTTGCTATATTGAGTTGTGATTATGCACATAGAGATCTAACAGGAAAGCCTCAGGTAAGGGACATTGCACAGTTACAAGAACGGTTTGCTAGGATGGAGCAATTGCTTGCTTATGTTCGTTTATTTTTTCCTAAATATACGGACCAACAAGGTGTTTTGGGTATAACTAAGGCTAAAGCGCGTTTAAATAATGACGTTATTAACTTGGGACTTGCTTATCCTTTATTAACCAATCAGCTCTCTATGGGCTTATGGGGATACTATTCACCGGCGATGGCTAGGGCCAACTTGCTGGAGTTAGATAATCGAAAGTTGTTAGATGTAGGTCAGCGTGTCGTTGATGATTTGAAGAGCGAGATGGGGAGTACTTGGGGTATTCTTTGCAAAATGGCTGATAAGGGCGAGTTCGAAACATTAAGTATACAGGCCATAGCTGCAGAGGTTGAGGGTGTATTTTATAACTCTAGTTTACGTAAGAGTTTTGTTGATGCCCTGATTGAGCATAATACGAACTGTACGGCACAAAGTCAGTTGTACCTTCATGCTAAAAGCTATATTGCCAGTAATGGTGAGGATGGTTTGCAATGGAGATCTTTTCTTCAGCACTTAGTGAATTGTAATGAACCTATTTTAAATGAACCCTCTAACCATATTACTCAGGTAGAGCCACTTTTAGTGATTAATAATCATGTATTCAGTTGGCTGCAAGGACAACATGACAAACCAAAGAAAGTCATTATAGATGAACTTAAAAATTGCATGAATGTTTCTGGTTTGCAGATACCGGATATAAACTTCCCCCATCAAAATTTTTTGCAAAAAAGTGCAGAGCTATTAAATCGCTGTACTCATTTAAAAGAAAGTGAAGAGCAGAGTTACAATGCAACATGTGAGTACCTAGAACATTTATTAAAGTATCACCGAGATATTATGAAAGGGCGTCAAGGAGCTCCTTGGGTAGAGTTTCGTGATGATAAGTTATTTGTACGTGTGGTATCTACTAATGGGAAATTGCCTGTTGTTGAAGATGGATTTAAGGCTTTGTCTTTGAAGATTGAAAACAGTTATTTTTTACATAGTTTTTTGTCCATAGCTAAGCAGGGTATATCTCAGGAGGTGTCGGCATGAATTATGTAACTATTTCAGAATTAGTGGCAGAACAGCTTCAAGGTCAGTTAGTTAGTGCGGCATTCTTTTCTACTTTTAGCTTTGAACCTGATTTTTTTGAATTGGAAATTATGCCTTTACTGTTGGCACAGCGTGATAGTAAAACTGATAATCTCTACCAGCCAGCACTTTCAACAAATGATGCTATTCGTTGGCAACAAATTGAGCGTTTATTGGCAAGTCAGCCGATACCTACAGCTGTTATCTATGACCCAAGTGTTTATCGTTGTGAACGTTCGCCCCGTTTGGAAATTGTTTATCATGGATATTCAACACCTTTAGGTTGTCAGCATGCCAAACTCATAGCGTTTGTTTTAGAGGATCCAATAACTAATGTACAAGAGGTTATTTTTGGAACTGGTTCCTTCAACCTGACACGTGCAGGATGGTGGGACAATATTGAATGTGGTCACTTTGTTACGCTTTCAGCTTCTTGGGCACCGAAAAACCTCTGTGATCAAATTACTAAAGCACTCAAGTATTACCTAGTACAAATGGGTGGTGAAAACGAAGCAATAAATAAAGTGATTCAGGTTATCGGCCAATTAACAAAAACTAAGGTTGAAGATGATTTACAGTTTTATTTTAGCGGACAGCTAGAGCAAGCTAACTATTCTTTTGTTGATTTTATTGCAGCTGAAAAGTGTCCAACTGAGCAACTGGAAGTGATTAGCCCCTATTTTGCAGAGTCTGGTGATAATGCTGTGCTCAGTAAGTTTATGAACACCTATGATAAAACTCGAATACTCCTGCCTATTGATCCATATAGCGATAAGTTAAATGATGTAAAAGCAAATATCGAAGCATCGGTTTATCAACAACTCAAGTACGCAGGTGTAGATTGGTGTCAATGGCAACCAACAATTGAAAAAAAACTTACTTCCGATAGCAGCTTACGCTCACTACACGCTAAGGTTTATCGTATGTCCGATAAAGGCCATAGTAATGTATTTATCGGTTCAGTAAATTTTAGTTTTAAGGCATTTGAGCATAATATTGAAGCTGGCTTTTTAATTAAAAAAAACAATATTGGGCAGCTCTTAGGCGCAAGTATCTCTTGTGAACCAGCCATATTTAATGAGGTAGAGCCAGAGCTACATGGTGGTGATGTTTTTGCTGATAAATGTTTGCCTATGTTGAACCCTATGTATTGTTGGAAAGAACAAACACTGACTCTACATAACCATCAGGTTAAGTGGCTACATAGTATTATACTTAATAATGATTCAGAGCTGCCTTTGGCAAAGATACAAGCTAATAATGGCCAGCTCTCTTTACAGGCAGAAATTTTAGATATTAAAGCTTTAGAGTCTCACCTTAAAAATAGTGCCATGGTACTTGCCCATTCGTTAGTCGAGCAGGAGAGGTACGTTTCAGAACAATTAATAAGTCAGCGGAATATTTGTATGCGACCTAGTCCTTTTCCACCACTTCGTTTAGCAGATTTGTTAGATATCTTCAGAGATATGAATCAACAACAGTTGCTATCACTTACGGAGCGATATGCGCAAGTGAGTGAATTAGCAATTGCCTATTGCTCAGGAGATGATTCTGGCGTTGGGGCTAAAATTGAAGCGCGTAATTTCTTTTCAGCATTTTCTGAAGTTAACAGTGCTTTTTTTAATCTAAATCGTAAACTTTTACAAGCTAAAAACGATAAAGATGAAAGGACTATAGATTACTATCTTTTAGGCAAACAAGCAGATTCTCTTTATGGTGTTTTAAATGCGGTAACAAGCAGCCCAATGGAAGACTCCAAAAAAGAAATTGTTCTTATTGAGCCAGTTATTCGGTATTTAACTTTGCTTTCAATTCAGGACTCTATACAACGTTTTGGTACTACGAATGGTGAGCTATTCGAAAAGTTATCAACTGCAATATCAGAATTAGAATCTGGTGGGGAACTTGTTGTTACTGATAACAATGATACTGAGTTACATAACCGTTTCTTAGCTTGGTTTAAATATGAGTTCTTTTCAACGACTGACGATGTGCTCGTTGGGGAAGACCAATGATATCCGTTAATATTGCACAAGAATTAATAGACTTTTCTGCAGGTGTTGCTGACCGTAAAAATCTTGCGGAACAACAAATACGTGGAAGTGTTGCACTTTACAATATATTTCAAAATCAGGATTTGGCTTATCTAGCTGACGAAGTTGGCATGGGAAAGACCTACGTTGCGCTAGGCACTATTGCTTTAATGCGTAAGAAAAAGCCTGATTTACGAGTATTATACTTACTGCCTAAAAATAATGTTCGAGATAAATGGGTAAAAGATTATCGCAGTTTTGTCGAGCATAACTATCGTCATGATGACTTAATTGTTCGTTCATTAGAAAGAACTCCTGCAGCGCCGTCCATAGTCTGTAAGGGCTTAGAGGCATTAATTCGAGAAGCCGCATCTGGAAATAATCAGGATATATTTATTTGCTCTTCAGCACTAAGTTTTATGTTGGGTAATGATAACGCAAGTCTAATAAATAGTTTAACGAAGCTTAAACAACTATACCCAGGCGATCCTTATGAAATAAACGATTTGTTGGCTAAATTCGATAATAAAGACATAAAAAATCACGAGTTTAACGGATATAAAGCTGATTGCAAACGATTATGGGCTCAAGCTATTAATCGAATATTACCCAATTTTGATCTGATTGTAGTGGATGAAGCACATAATTTTAAACGTGGTTTAGAATCAAGTGATCGCAATAAAAATCTTGGAGTTGTACTTGGAACATCGGTAAGTAACAACTTTGAATGTGATATTTTTTCTCGTATTAACAAGGTGTTGTTGTTATCGGCTACACCTTATGAATATCATTTGAATGAACTTGAAAATCAATTGGTTCTTTTTGGTTCTTCGTTGTTGTCTGATGACCTCGAGAAACAAGATAAAGATGATACTCGTAGAAAAGAGCGACTAAGCGAGTTCATGGTTAGGCGTTTGAATGTTATTTATATTGAAGAAAAGCCTCATACAAGGAATATGTACCGTGACGAACATAGAACGGGGCTTGAAGCTCAAGTACAAATGAATGATGGTCAGAAGCTATTTTCAGCATTACTTCAAAAGCGTATTAGTGATCATTTGCGTGTTAATCATGCAGGAAAATACCAAACTGGTTTACTAGCCTCTTTTGAAAGTTATATGCCAGGAAGACTCGAAAACACTGAGCACTCTGCTTTTGATGGCGATGAAGATAATAGTTCTGAAGATGCAAGGGATGAAGGTGTTGTAGGGCAGCTGATAAAACGTTTTCAGCAAAGCTTTGATAAAATGCCTCCTCACCCTAAAATGGATTGGGTTGCAGAACAACTGCATGAAAAGATGTATCAGCAAGGTAAAAAACAACTCATTTTTGTTAGAAGGGTTGCGAGTGTTAGTGAATTAAAGAAAAAGTTTGAAGAGCTGTATGATAAAGAGTTTATCGGAGCATTTATTGCAAAGGATAAGTTTGTCAAAAGAATGTATGACTATTATCTTGCTAATAAATATCAGGGTAAATTAGCAACAGCTGACGTAATAGATGAAAAAGAATCTACAGGCAAAGAGGAAGGCAAAGGAGAAGTTGCTAGTGATGATTTTTTTACGTGGTTTTATCGCGGTCGTAACCAATATGTTGAAAACAAAATTGGTGGTGATGTAACACCACACAATTTTAGGCAAAAAATTTCTCAACGTTCAACTATGTTTGAGCTGAATTGGGCAAATTGGTTAAGAAGAGAAACAGGAATAAAAGTCGATAATACTGCATTGTCCCTATATGCAGAACCTCTTGAGTTAAACCCTAATGATACGGATGATCAAAAGCGATTTGTGGTTGCCCAGTATTGCTATTTAAAGTGTTTAAAAGCTGATATCTCTCAATCTGAAAATTTACATGTCTTGGTGAGTAAGCTACTTAAATATCTATACCCAGAACCATCAAAACTACCAAAAATAAGTTTAAATGATAGAACTAAACTTATTGATGCGCTTAATGAAGTAACGTTTTTTGATTTGATTTGCCAGGACGACAAATTAAAAGCTATCTTTCCATTTTGGCATGATGAACACCTTAAAAAAGATATATTAACTGAGAATGATAAATTATCGTTAGATAGAGCCATCCACTTTAGAGAAATTTTACGTTCTATTTTAGCTTATATTTGCCGAGTTGATCATCCTTGGATTGATTTGTACTCAGTTAGGGCCGTAGCAAATGGAAAGGAGCTAACAGCCTTTATTTCTTTATTGAAAAAGCAACAACAAGCATCAGAAGGATTCTCTAGTTTTACAATATTAACTAGTATTACAGAAAATGCTGACCTGTTAATTAAATTAAACTTTAGTGAAGCATACAGACAAGAGCATCCTGCTTTGATGCGATATATATCTAACCAAATTCAAAGGCTACAGAGTTGTGCAGGTGCTAGCGGTATTAATAGTGGTGATCGTTCGCCATTAGCCCGCCGCTTTAGAATGCCTGGCTACCCCATGCTATTAATCAGTACTGATGTGTTTCAAGAAGGGGAGGATCTACATACCTTTTGTGATTCAGTGAATCATTATGGAATTTCTGCTAGCCCAATTGCATTAGAGCAAAAAGTGGGTAGAGTCGATCGTATTGGCTCTATGTCACAACGAGCTATGGCGATTAAGCAACAGTCTGCTCAAGATCATTTTATTCAAGTCCGTTACCCACACATTAAAGAAAGTGTTGAATATATACAGGTACAAAATAGTGCATTAAATCTTAATAGGTTTATCAGGAATTTACATAAAGTCGGTAATATTGATGATGCGGCTATTGTAGAGTCTCATATTGATAGCAAGTTAATGGATATTGAACCACAGATCCTGACAATACTATCTAGCCCGTTTGAAGCTACTAAGTATATTGAAGTGACTAATAAATTTGATGAAAACTTAATTAGCTGCCAAAAAGATAAGCTGGCAAGTTTGATAAAACGAATTGAACAAAATTACCTTGATAATAATATGTTTGAAATGACAACAAAGGGGTTATGTTTTGATTCGAATGGTTTCATGTATTCACTTCGCTCAGCCCGTAAAACCAATGAACTGGTATTTTCGGTAACGACTAGGCATCCGGATTTAATGGGAATATCTGAAGATGATTATTTACTTTTATACCTTCAGCAATCTGCAAAAAAATTCATCGGCAGATTACAATCCACCGACATTAAAGAGCCATTTTCTTTAAATGTGAATGTAGAACGGTTGTTTTGCTTGGAGGAACAACAAGTAGCTGGGAATCTGAGTATTATACAGGATGAAATGAACACTAATGTCCGAAGTTTTTCTGACAGGAATATGAAACTTAACATTGGGAAAGCTATTAGCGAATTTCATCAATTACATGAGCTAATAAGGATTAAGACTACCCCTAATACAGTTGGTTTTAGCTTTATTTGTAGTAAACGAAACCAACTTGTGAAAATTACCCAAGATGAACAGTTTTATTGCTTTAATTCACCAGCAATTTCTGCTTCAAAACTTTCTGAAAGATTAACAGAAAATGGCAATAATGAAGTTCTACTGAAATATACAGTGGGAAGAAATATTGATTATGACCTAGTAGATTTTTACATTGATGAATGCAAAGGTATATCAGTACGAGCATTTTGTCGAAAGGATGAGTGTACGGATCAATATTTGTTAAGGGTAATGCATCGAGTTGCGAGAGAGGCAGATCGTTTAGAGTACTTATTTAGTGATGAAGATTTGTTTTGATAACTTAGGCTGTCAGAATATTTCATAGTCCATAATAACACTGGTTTATGAATGTTTCTGTGACTCTAATAATTATTGAAATAACTGTTAAGATTAATATTTGAAATTATTTTATTTACATAGGAAGTAGAAAATGAAAAACAAAACAAAAATTGCAGTTGTTGAAGGAAAATGGTTTGAAAATAAAAATATATCAGTTAGAAGTTTATTTGATCTCGTCAGTGATATTAATTTTGATTCACCTCACGAGTATCATTACGAAATGTTTAACAATGGAGCTGCTCTCAAAGAAATTATGGTAAGGCTAGCCTCCACAGACAATATTCACCATATATACATTGCAGCTCACGGCAATGATGGAGCTTTATTCGGATCTAATGAAAATGAAGAAATATCCCTCGCAAAAGTAAGAAACGCTATAAAAGATATTAATGACTGTCATGGTAAATTGAACTCTATATATTTTGGTAGCTGTAGCTTTGGTAATAGTTCTAATTTGGAAAGCCTATTACTTAACGGTGACATTCAACTACGTTGGATAGCTGGATATACCAAAAATGTTGATTTTGTAAAGTCATCGGTTTTAGATGCTTTGTTTTGGCATACATATATTGAAGATGACTCATCTACACCTCTTCAAAAGATACAGAGAGTTTGTAAATCTATTCGTAGAGATGCAAGTGGGTTGATAGATGAACTTGGTTTTAAGGTATTGGCGTTTGACGGAAGATCATCTACACCAATAATGGAGCTTACTCAAAAGGAAAATTCAGAGGAGTAATTTTAACTTCTGATATTATAACTTTAGATTGCTATCCAGCAACAGTTACTATAAACCTATATAGGTGCGACAGTTTTTGTCGCATTTGCGTGATATCCTCCTTGTATAATAATTATTGAGTTATAGAAGGAGTCGCTTTGTTATCATTTCAACGTCGATTAGATTTGCTCGATCATATTCCTAGATATCCTAATAAAATATCTACTAGACAATTGCTTGAACTACTTGAAGCTAATGGTCATGAAAACTTAATCATTAGAAAAGTGCAACGAGATCTTGAAGCTATTGAAGCCTTGGGAATGTTTGGACTAGAAGTTGATAAACGGTCCAAGCCTTACGGTTGGTCAATAAACCTCAATTGGAAAAAACTCAATATATCCTTAATGGATGCTAATTCAGCGCTGGCGTTTTCAACATTAAAAGAGGTGGCTGGTACTTTACTGCCAGAGTCTACCTTAGATGACCTTTCTGCATATTTTGAAAAAGCAGAAGTAATTATCAATAGTGAAAAATCCCCACTGGTCTCTCACTGGAAGAACTCGGTTGCTTTGATTAATAGCAGTAATCCGGTCTCATTGCCTTTACCTGATATAGAGGTATTAACTAAAATTAAAAAAGCTATTTTTCATAAGAAACAGATGTCAGCCGATTTGAAACGCTATTTACTTCCTAAGAAAGACTCTATTTGGAAGCAATATCAGCATATAAATCCACTAGGGTTAATTCAGCGAGAGCATATAGTCACTTTGATTTGTAGCATCGGTACCTTTCATAAAAAAATTTATAAATTTCCAATCGCTTTTATTAAAAATGTCAAAATAGATGATACTGATGTACAAATTCCCAAACACTTTGATTTTGAACAAATAAAAAATTCATATTTTCGCTCTAATGTTAGCTTTAAAGAAATCTCATTATCTTTATTAGCTCGTAAAGACAGTTATTTTGTTATGAGCAATGGTAAGTTCAGTGATAACCAATTAACGATAGAAACTGAAAATTCTGACATAGTAAAAATTACTGCAACAGTTGAAGATAATCCAAAACTAAGAGCTTTCTTGCGTGGTTTAGGCAACACAATAGAAGTGCTAGAACCGAGTTCATTAAGACAATATTTTAAAGAGCTGGCGCAAGAGTTACTTACTAAGTATCAATAGCTCCGGGGCATGAATATATTAGATTACATCTTTAATTTTCTCTAAATCCTTTAAACGTTGAGCTTCTAATAACTGTCTAGTTATTGCCGGTATATCTGTATATTCCTCATCAGCTGGAGTGTAATCTTCATTGTTATCAATAGACTTAGTTTCATTGCGAATAAATGATAAGTCATCATCTAAATATGATATTTTATCCGCTTTTTCTTTTTTAGCTACTTGGCTATCCTCGCTACTTATTCCTGATGCAATTAATAGGATTTCAAGTGCTGAATCTAAATTTGGGTCTAAGGTTACGCCAACCACGATTAGAGCTGACTCATTGGCTAATTTTGAGCGTATTTGTTTAGGTATACCATCATAAGTAGATAGCTGGATCTCTTCTCGACAAACTA
>Ga0105356_10006106_pt1 | contig 11270 bp, 14 predicted proteins | sample GOMGulsemesocosm_3_FD_83502 | JGI IMG/M metagenome (GOLD analysis project Ga0105356, IMG submission 83502) | Methane-oxidizing microbial communities from mesocosms in the Gulf of Mexico - GOM9D Gulf of Mexico | ecosystem: Environmental > Aquatic > Marine > Cold seeps | place: Gulf of Mexico...
ATAGATACCATGTTTATATATATCGTTAGGGCTTGGTTGCAAAAACAACCGCAAGAAACCACTGGTTGGTTAGGCGCATTAACCGATTCTAGAATTGGTTTAGCCATTAGTTTAATTCATAAAACCCCCGCTAATAAATGGAGTGTAGAGCTGCTTGCCAATAATGTCAACATGTCGCGCTCCTCTTTTGCTAAAAAGTTTAATACCTTGGTTGGAGAACCTCCATTGGCCTATATTACTAAGTTACGAATGGAATTATCTGCTCAATTATTAATTGATACCAACCAAAAGATGATTGAGATTGCTGCTGAAATTGGCTATGAATCTGAAACTTCTTTTAGTAAAACCTTTAAAAAGTTTAAAAACATGTCGCCAGGAGAGTACCGTAACCAGTATAAAGTAGTGGCTAAATAGAAAAATCTAAGTAATTAAAGTAATTCTTATCACTATGTTTGTTCTATTGGTGTAGGCTTTCTGTTCTCATCCATTTTTACATATTTAAAATCACCTTCAGTCACTTTTATACGCGTGTCTTCAAAATCTCTATTCACATAAGCTTCTATGTGTGTTGTGATGGACGTTGTTCCAATTTTAACCAAAGAAACATAACAGCATAAAGTATCGCCAACAAAAACAGGCGCATTAAAAGTGGTAGATTCTATTTTAACAGTAACCACTCTGCCTTTGGCAATTTTCCTACAAAATACACCCCCAGCTAAATCCATTTGAGACAATAACCAACCACCAAAAACATCTCCAGCAGGGTTGGTATCTTTGGGCATGGCCACTACACGAATGGCTAATTCTCCTGTTGGTTCTATGTTCATAGTTATTAAGTTTAGTTATTACTCAAAGGTAATGAATACAATAGAATTTTTAAGTTCTAATTATTTATTTAAGAACTTAATACCCCTCCTTAGTCCTTCTATCACTTAAGTCTGATCACAATTAAAAGTTATTTAAAGCAACGCTATAAAATAATTATTAAGTTTTATTTGGAATGAACGTTCAAATATATGTATGTTTGTATTTTGGAACGAACGTTCTGATAACATATAAATCACATAAAAAATAAAAAAGATGAGAGAATTAAATGGAAAAGTGGCTGTTGTTACGGGAGGTAACAGTGGTATTGGTTATGCTTCAGCAAAAGAATTAAAAGAGAATGGGGCAACTGTAATTATTACCGGTCGTTCTGAAGAAAAGGTGAAAACTGCTTCAGCAGAACTTGGTGTTAAAGGTATTGTTGCAGATGTAAATAGTCTTACTGCAATAGCAGAATTGGTGAAACAAATTGAAGGGGAGTTTCATCATGTGGATATTTTATTTGTTAATGCGGGTATTTTTCAGCCTGCACCAGTAGGACAAATCAGTGAAGAAATGTTTGATCATCAGATGGGAATTAATTTTAAGGGCGCTGTATTTACAGTTGAAAAGTTTTTACCAATTTTAAATGACGGAGCATCTATCATTAATTTGGGATCTATCAATGCTTACACAGGTATGCCTAATACAGCTGTTTATGCAGCATCAAAAGCAGCACTAAATTCTTATACGAGAACAGCGGCAACAGAGTTGGCACCACGTAAAATAAGGGTCAATGTTATTAACCCAGGTCCTGTTGCTACACCAATTTTCGGAAAAACAGGAATGGAAGAAGAGCAACTGAATGGCCTAGCTGAGGCGATGCAAAACCGTATCCCGTTAAAGCGTTTTGGTCAGCCAGAAGATGTTGCGAAACTGGTTGCATTTTTAGCATCTGAAGATGCTTCATTTATTACTGGGAGTGAATACAATATTGATGGGGGAATGAATATTAACCCACTTTTAAGTTAAATAAAAAGATATTGAATGGTGCTTCCTAAAATAGGAAGCACCATTATTTAAAAAAGGAAATAATCACCACCTAAAACAAATTGAAAAAGAGATTATGACAGGTATTTTGGAACGCTTATTCTTAATTAGTCTACCTTTGTATTACTAAATACTAAGATTTATGCCACGAGTAAAACTTTTTGATAAAAACGAAGTGTTAAACAAAGCAACCGAGTTGTTTTGGAAAAAAGGCTATCATGCAACTTCCATTCAAGATTTAGTGAATTTTTTGGGTATTAATAGGGGGAGTCTTTACGATACTTTTGGAGGTAAAAAAGAATTATTTAACCAAGCATTTCAAATCTACCGCACCAATAATGCTAATGGAATCACGGCCTTTTTTGACCGTCAACAGGAAGTGAAAAAAGGTTTTAGGAAATTATTTGAAATGGGAATTAATGACTCCATTACTGACAAAGATCAAAAAGGATGTTTTGTTGTCAATACCACTACTGAGTTAATTCCGGGAGAAGCTGAAATGATGCAGCTAATCCAAGACAATAAAAAGGTGTTTGAAGGTATTTTCTATGCTTTTTTACTCAAAGGCCAGCAAAGTGGAGAACTACCATTAGGGATAAACATTAAAAATATTTCAAGTCTTTTTTATACCTTTTATAGTGGTCTTAAAGTAGTGGCCAAAGTAGAAACCAACCCCAAAGATTTAATGAACTCGGTGGATGAAATACTACTGTTGTTGGATTAATAATACTAACGATTAATCTAAAGATAAAGGAGGATAGGGCAGGAGCAAAACGTTATGTTATGGATGGTACAACCCCAGTATTATGATGCATAAATCCTTTTTGAGTGAATCTAAAATGTTATGTTAGCTAATCTATCATTGAATAATAATCTTTAGATTACAAATCCCCCCTCTTCTTTCGTATATATTCTACCCAAAAGTTATTTTAGCTTTTCGCCTAACAACGTTACTTTTTTCAGCCATTTATTTCGTGTATTTAAACTTGAATCTTTTAAAGGCGCGATATAGGTAACCTTAACGGGATTGATTCCGCAAAACTCTAATGTTCCTTTTTTGAATTGATTTATAACAGGACTTTTCATATAAAGATAATCATACCATTTAGGCGTATCAGCAGTAATAATGATTCTTGCTGTTTTTCCTTTTAATAATTTTTTTGGTAATGCTTTTCCTTCAATTGGTTCAAATGTTATTCCAGGTAAAAACGTACGCTCAATAAATCCTTTCATTAATGCGGGGTAACCATACCACCACATTGGAAATATCCATACGATATGGGCTGCTTTTTTTATTTTTTCTATAGCCTCTACTAAATTGGGTTCTAGTTCCGTTCTTTGATGATATCCAAATTTTAAATTGGGATTAAAATCAAGATCAGAAATGTTGATTGTGTCAATGATTGCAGTGGTTTTATTTGCACCCTTTTTATAGGCATCTGATAATGCATAATTGTAACTCTGCTTATCTGGATGTCCATTAATTATTAAAACTTGTCTCATAATTTGTTCTTTATTTTTTCACAAAGAACAGCAAGATGAGTTGCTTTAAAAAGGACATTTGTCTAATTCGAAATCAACTTTCTTATGCGACTTAAATGTCGTTGAGTAATTCCTAAATACGAGGAAAGGTAGTGTAGTGGTATTAATTGTAGATATTTTGGATCGTTAGTCAATAAATATTGATAGCGTTTCTCTGCGCTTTCTTTTTGTAACATAAAAATTCTTTTCTCCATTTTTATATATTCTTGCTCAGCAATGAATTTAAAAAACTTAAGCCAATTTGTACTTGAATTCTCGAGCTTTAATATCTCATCTCTTGAAATCGTTAACAATTCAATATCTGTTAATGCTTGTATATTTTCTGCGGTTTTAGATTGAGACAAAAATGAGGAATAAGCACTAACAAAAGAATTAGAAAAAGTGAAACAATAGGTAACTTCTTCTTCTGATGATGAGTGGTAGTAAGATCTAAATAATCCAGAAGTTACAAAAGCTATTTCTTTACAGGTTTTACCTTCTTGAATAAAAAAATCACCTTTCGCTAACTTTTTATAAGTTGCTTTACTTTCAATTAAATCAATCTCATCATCTGAGAGTATGTTAAATGATTTTAAGTATTTTTTCATAGATATAAATATTGACTGAACCTATATGTTTATTTTTTGTTTTAATCTTTAATTGAGTTGTTTTAATATCCAATTTGATAGTTCTGTCAAAGCTATAGGAGATATTGTTTGTTCAATTGTTGCATATTCACTTGGTGATCCTGTTTTACACTCTTGAAATAAATGATTTAAGTTTGGTAATTCTTTTATAGTAACGTTTTTATTCGCGCTTTTTTCTAAAGCTTCCTCAATTGCTTCTAAATTTATTTTGGAAGGCACTTGTATATCTTTTTCTCCATTGAGTGCTAAAACAGGGCATTTAACTTTTTCTAATGCTGGTAAAGGATTATATTTTATAAAAAATTGCATCCACGGATTTGTAATTTGTTGTACTTGTAATTTAACAAATTCATCATCACTCATTCCTCTTGGCTTCGTCTCATTTGGGCTGTCTATTAATGATTGTTTAATGTGGTTTGTTAAGTCAATATTAAGTTGCTCAGTATTTTTCGATTTGTTAACCATGTCAAATATTTTTCGATTTGTCAATTCATTTTCTTGTAAATCTTCATCACTGATGCCTGAGAGTTTTCCAATTAATTTCTGTTGTAATAAAAGTAGTTGGTCTCCTTGAATTCCTGTACCTGCTAGCAAAACTATAAATGCAACATCTTTTGATTTACTTGCAACCATTGGCGCAATAATACCACCCTCGCTGTGTCCAATTAAACCTATTTTATTTTGATTAATCTCTTTTCTTGTTTTTAAATATGCAATAGCACTTTCTACATCAGTAGCAAAGTCAGCAGATGTAGCAGTGCTAAAATCTCCTGTAGATTTAGCAGTTCCTCTATCATCATATCTTAAAACTGCGACTCCTTTTTTTGTTAAATAATCAGCGATTACAAGAAAAGGTTTATGTCCTAACAATTCCTCATCTCTGTTTTGTGCTCCACTTCCTGTAATTAAGATGACTACTGGGAAATAACCTTCTTTTTTAGGAAGGTTCAATGTTCCTGCTAATGAAATATTAGCTTTCGTATTTTTAAACGTTACATTTTCAGAATAATAAGGATAAGGTTTTGTAGGTTCTTGTGGTCTATTTATCGCTTCTTTTTCAATGGATTTTCTGGATAAATTCATGGGAAATTCACTATTACCCTGTTTAAATGTTCCAATAAAAGAACCTTGAGCAGTCAATGTTCCTTTATAATGAATGCTAGCATTCGTAATTTCAACTGTTAAAATTGAGTTTTCAAACGATGTAGAAGTTACAGGAATTCCTTTTGCTCCTTGGTCTGGACTGTCCATTGTTGCGCTATACTCATTGTCAATTTTAGTGATGTTAAAAACCACCCTTAATTGAGTTCCTTGAACTTTTAATATCCCATTCCATTGTCCTGTAATATTTTGTCCATACACTGTTAATGTAATGAAAAGTGTAAATAAACTAAGTGTTATATATTTCATGATGATTTAATTTAATTGAAAGATTAAAAATTTTGACAATAGCTCAGCGAGTACAAGAGAGGTAATAAATAAAATAAGTGAAACTTTTCCTTTGGCATTGGATGATACTTTAAAACCGTTAAATAATAGAGCTACATACCAAACAATAAAAAGGATGGTGATAATTCCAAATACAGTTACTAATAGTATGCTCGAAGCAGGAATTTGATTAATTAATTTAGGGTCAACCAATTGAATTAGCTTTTCAGTGGCCTTACCAATTACATTATTAATATTAAATAAGGGCAATATATATAATGGTGTTCGGGCAATTACAGTTGTTGTCAGAATATCTATGACTCTTGTTTTTTTATTTACATAACTAGCTGAGAGATATAAAAATAGGATCAAGCAAAAAATATTAATCAGATTATCTACTAGCGCTTGATAAATCAATCCATTAGATTTAATATGGATATCAAATACCCCATCATATCTAATGTCAAAGAAATAAGCAATAAAAGACCCTATTATTGTGAAAATGAGACCAATTAAGAAGAGGTTTTTTTCAGAATACTTTTCAAAAGGTTTAAATAAGAGAGTTTTCATAATTATATGTTTTGTAAGTGGTTAATTTTTTCAATAATATCATCAAGTTTATTTCTTACTGTTGGATAGCTTTTACCAATTTTGGTTGCTATTTTCTTTAGACTACCACCCGATAAAATAAATTCAAATATAAAATCCTGATCTTCAGGGGAAAGTTGTAGTAGAATAGGAAGTGAATAAGTGCCAGAGATATTAGTTTCACAATTAGAGCAAGACAACTGGCTTACCATTAGCTGTTTTTCGCAGCTCGGACATTTTACAGGGAGTTTTTTCATAGTATCAATTATTTATCTAACATAAAAGTAAGTAAATAATTAATAAAAGCTAACTATTATTTAATAATATTAATATATGGTTTAATAATGTTAATGTTTTATTGAAATAGTTTTAGTTTATTTGAAATCGGCTACCTTATATTTGCTAACAAATAACTAAGAATAGAATTGGTATCTCTTGATTAGTGACTGGAATATATTCATATAAACCAGTGTGAAATAATTTAAGTGCTTGTTAAAATTTTATTACAGAAAAAGAAAGGATTAATTATCAGAAAAGACTGTAAAACAATTCCATCACATGTAGAATATCCTCAAATTGAATCTGGGAAAAAATTACTGTTGGTATTTCTTAAAATAGGTGAATGGAGAAAAGAGCTAAGGCCTTAGCTCTAATGTTTAATGATTGACTAAGGATTGTTTTTCAAACGCTATATTTTTTTCGAATGGGTCAATATGAATTTTATACTGCGCTAAAAAATTCCCTCCAATTATTCCAATAGAATTGAGTTGTTTTAACATTGGGAAATCTTGAATTTGTACAGGCAATGCGATACTTTTATCTCCCATTTTGAAAACGAAATTATCTATTTTAATGTCATGATGAAAAGTAGAATCAATAACTGAATAAGGTGCACCAGTATCTATTATTAGGTTTACTTTTTCAGATTTTAATTCTATAGGAATACTCAGGTAGTTTGAATTTTTGTTGTAAACAGTGGTAAAATCAATGTGTTTATACGTTGGTTTGTTTTTAAATAATTGAAATTTATTTGACTGATAATCCATTTCAATATAATATTGACTAAAATATCCCCAACCAACTACAGCTTCAAAATTGGTGTTTATTTGTTCTGCAACAGATTCCATTTCGCCAGGAGAGGAAGAAAATTGAAGCTTAAGGTTTTTCCATTCTCCAATAATGACTTCATTGGCCACTCCTTCATTAATTTCGAAAGTATTACCAAACAAGTCTTTAGCAATATCTTTTGATTTGGAGACCTCTATTTCTTCTTTTTCCACAAAACTTGAAGAAAGTTGTAAAACATTTGGGTCTCCAAAATCAATCATTGCCTTTACTTTTTTACCATTAACTTCAATCGTTGTGAAAATTAAACCGTAGTCAGACTTTTCAAAATAAATGTGGTTTGATGTTTCTTTTTTTTCAAGAGTTGTAGTGTTTTGATTGTTGTTGTTACAACTAAAAAATAGCAGACTGATAATTGTAAAAGCGTAAATTTTGATATTCATAGTAACAATTTGATTTATGCGGCAATTTTACACGTTTTAGGTTGGTATTGGTGTTAATGAATGTTAATAATAAAAAATAAAAACCAGCGTAATTCCTCGGAACGGATTAACCCTTGGGCAATCTTATAAAAAGTACCTTTTATAATTGTTATTAGTTGTGCTTTCGTTTTTTGATGCTGTTACCTCAAATTCAAATTTAGAGATCATCAAAGGGATGTGTTGTAGGCGATAACATGAATAGCGTTTAATTTATGTGCTCTTTTACTATGGAACTGGTGAGCCATTATTTTTTCTCCATGCGTTTGCTGTGGCACAAAAACCTTCTTTAAATAAATTTAAATCTATGTTTCTTCTCCTATTTAAGTGGGCATTGGAATAGCGTAAAGCATAGTCGAAAAATTCTTTGCATGCTTCGATACGTTTTTTATAAAAAGCTTCTGACATTACCCACGTTTCACAATGGAAAAGCATCAAGTTAGTCAACCTACGTTGAAGCTTCTTTTCTGACTCTTTAATAAATTTATTAATGTAAGGTTTTACTCTCTTTTCATCAGATTTCCGATAGGCAAGAATCATTTGAGACTTTTTTTCATAAGGAAAAACCGCAATAAAAAGGGAGGTAAATGCCGGGCTTTCTTTACCCTGTTTTTGACGATAAGCATGGGGATCTGATGGCGATTCATAATCGAAAAATGAAGCGATACAAATGGGTAAAAAATCTATTGCTCTTCGTTCGATAACAAATGATTGATTCCCTGTATTGATATCATCCCATAGTTGTGCTTCATAGCGTTTAATGGCTTTAAGCTCCTGTTTTGCAGATTTCCGTTGATCCTTAAACTGCGCAACTAATTCCTGTTTTTCTTGCTTTTCGAAATGGGCAATCTGTTTGTCCCAGGTTTTAATGGTAACAATCTTATTGTGTTTTTCATTGTATTTTGATCGTATCAGAAAGAGCAATCGATTCTCATATTTGCTAAAGTCAATGGGATGAACCTCTATCGATTTAAATACTTGGTCATCATGAGTTGAGCAAAAGCAATTGAATGCAAATGCTTGATTAGAACTTTTTCGTTTAAAATAATGTAAAGGAACCTCATAAGGATCCTTTTCCATCTGCATGATGTGACCATCATCTATGAGTGGCCTTAGAATAATGTTTCGCTGTAAGATGTGGGAGTTAATTGACTTTTTCGAACATTTCGGATGATAACACTTGGTGATACTTGAATAGGCATCTTTCCTGGATTTTATCCAGAGGTTATTGAACTCTATTTCATCTGACGTTTTCAATAGTATGTAATGCTGTTTTTGGAAACGATAGAATACTTTGACGCTATAAAAACGACCTGAAGACGAGTAGTTTCTTAAAACAAGTTGTTAAACGAAGTTAATGTTTTTAAAGGGAAAAGTCAAACATTAAAAATAACGGTTTGAGTGAATGCCCAAACCGCTATTGATTTTACAGTGTTATCACCTGGTTTTAGGGTGCATTCATTCCTTTTGCAACTAATACCGCTAAAAATGGAATTACTAAAAGTAAAATCAGCTCTATTCTAAGTAAGTATTTAATTATTTTAAAGTGTTTAAATGTTATAAATTCAGTCTTTAATTTTCCTGATTTTAAAAATTGTAGGCTAGGATAAATCGATAAAAGACCAACCAAAATAAATAAAGAAAATTTTAAGACAAACAGGGGACTTGATAAATAATAATCTTTTCCTTTTCCGAAAGAATACATTCTAAATAACCCAGTGATAACAGTTGTTACTGCAAAAATGCCAAAAAATAAGTCTGCTTTTTTAAGGAGGATAAAATGACTAGTTTTCATTTTTATTTTAATGAGACTTAGTGCAACAATTAATGCAGCAAACAAGCTGAAAATTGATATAAAGAGCAAGTAAGTTACAATTGAATAGAGCCACATTTGTTATTGAAATTTAGTTGGAGCATTTTCCAATGTTATCGGTCTAAAAATTACGGCTCTTTCTTCAATTTTTGCAAAAGGTGTTTCTTTACCATCTGTTAGTTTAAATAATTCAACAGTTTCGAGTAATATTCCTTCCTCATATTTATAATCTTGGGTAATTCTCATGGTATTGAATGGCGAAAAAGAACTCATATTATCAACCGAAAACTGAATAACTTGTGCTCTAAACTCATTGTCTGAAATGCCAGTACCACTACCTAAAGAAGAACTTATTTGGGAGATTATTTTTTCTCCTTCTTTAGAGAAATCAATTCCAAAAAACATGGTTTGCTCTCTTTCTCCAGCCCTTCCATCATAATCAGGATGAATTCTGTGCATATTTTTAATGGACTTCCAGGAGTTTTTATAACGCCTCTGAACTACTTCAAAGGAATAGTCATTTGATGCGTTTCTCACATAGTTACCTTCGTGAAAAATATATGATTCACCACTGCCAGCCCAAATGATAGAGTAGTTGTCTTCAACTGTAGGGAGTGTTTTACTCGTTGGAATAATAACCTTTGTTGCTGTTCCACAAGAGCTTAAAATTGTTGCTAAAGCAACGGTTACATAAGTCGATAATTTTTTCATTGTCATATACTTTTAAGTGAATAATTAATTACAACACAAATGTATATTGAAGTCAACTCTTTAAAATTGACCTATGTTACTATCGTATTTTATGTGACAATTTCCTTTCTAATACGACTGAGACTTTCTCTTTCAATTCCTAAATAAGAGGCCAGGTGATAGAGCGGGATAAGGTCAAGAAATTGTGGGTAATCAACGATCATTTGTAAATACCTTTCTTTAGCAGAAAGAAATAAAAAGGATTCAAAACGGTTGGTGGCAATTGCATAAGCACTCTCTGCGATTATTCTACCAAATCGTTCCCAATTTTTAGAATGATCATAAGCAATTTGAAGAGATTGAGCATTAAAAGTTAATAACTCACAATCTTCTAGTGCTTGAATATAGTATCTACTGGGCCTATTTTTTAGAAAATCTAAATAAGAAACAGCATAATCATTTTCCAAAAAAAAATGGTTGTTAATCTCTTTACCATCTGATAAATAGAATAATCGAAGGAGCCCTTTTTCAATAAATGCTATTTCAGTGGATTTTTGGCCTTCTTTTAAAAAGTATTCTCCTTTTTTAATCTTTTTCCGATTCAAATAAGGTATAAACAGGATACACTCTTCTTCAGAAAAGTCGGTAATTTTTCTAATCTGAATTTTAAAATTGTCTAAGTTCATTTGCAAGTTTTTTTCAATTGTTGGGATTGTACTAGTTTTTCGCGTTATAATACAACTTACATAAGAGTTCAACGAAATTAACGTTTTTTAAGAGGGAAAGTTAAGTGTTTTTTCTAGTAAAACTTCTTTTCATGAACCTCTCTCCATGGCCTCGAACACGGGTTGAACAATTGTCACTCAGCACAATTATTATAAGCAATAACATTGCGGAGTCAATTGATGTGAAGCCTCTATTTGTTAGTAATCATGTGAAATCTTAATAAGTGGATAACGCTAAAAAGATACCTAATTTCGGTTGGTACTGAAATAGAAAATTTCAACTCAACATCATTGGGTTTAACATTTTAAGAGAAGCTTTTAAGCATCCAAACTTAATATCGTTTAGAAAAAAAATAAGCGAATTATTTAAATGTATTGAGCCATTGAATTGCTTCTTCCTCAGAGTCAAACATTTTGGTAGGTACATTGGGTTTATTAAATTTCATATAGAAATTTCCGA
>Ga0105356_10006107_pt1 | contig 11269 bp, 6 predicted proteins | sample GOMGulsemesocosm_3_FD_83502 | JGI IMG/M metagenome (GOLD analysis project Ga0105356, IMG submission 83502) | Methane-oxidizing microbial communities from mesocosms in the Gulf of Mexico - GOM9D Gulf of Mexico | ecosystem: Environmental > Aquatic > Marine > Cold seeps | place: Gulf of Mexico...
CACCCCAGATGAACTCGACAAATTGCAACAGATGCTTGACAGCAAGCGCTAATCCCAACCACTTTATCTCTCTTGTTCTTTTTGAACCCCCAGCATTATTTGATGCTGGGTTTTTTATGTTCAGGACGAACGGTATGCCGCAACGCCAAGGATGGCGAGGAGCGGCGATGTTCAGGTACAATGACATTAAAAATAAGTAATTGGCACCAGCATGGCAAAACCCAATAAGAAAGGTCCCACTAAAACCGTCGATATTTTTTGCGCTAAGTGTAAAGCGCCATTATTCAAATATCGCAAAGGGGGGAAAGGCGCGCTGGTTAAATGTTTCAAAGAGCGCATCACCCAAGATCACACGACAGAGTCCTGCACTTGTCCCCAGTGCCATCAAATATTCGCTAGAGATACCTTAGTACGTGGCACAGCAGCCTTTAAAATGATTGGTGGTAAGGTGACGTTTAAATGATTATTGGCTTCTTTCTTTGATCTTTAAGCCAAATAAAACTCTAAAAAAATTAAATGGATAGATCACCCAATAACAAATTGCTCCAGTGACTAACAAAGTAGACAGCAATAATGTCACAAGCTTCAATGCGATAGACGCTTGCCAGCTGATGATAAAGAAGCCAAGTACAACGATGATGGTTTGGTGCAAGATGTAAAACGGATAAATTAACTCATTGCCGGTCTTTAACCATTTGGGTGTGGTGGTTAAGTAATGTTGAGCGTAACCAACTAGGGTTAATAGCGCCGACCATGCCACCAAGCAGCAGACAGACCACCATATACCCCATCGGGTGTTAAGTGATAGATAGTCGCCCAAATCAGGTGAATAATAATATCCATAGAAAACGATACTGCAAATAATCAAGATAACTAAGTTACTGCGCCTATGATCGCGTATCGATTGCCATATTGATTCACTTCGAATGAATAGCATACCGGCGATAAAGAACAATAAATAGAAAATAGACGACAAGTTATCATCTGGAAAGGTGAGCTTTAAGCCTACTTTCACCGCAATTAATCCAATCACTAATAGAAAAAGCCCCGCTCGATACTGTGACAATCGCTCAAGCGCTGAAATTAGATATTGCCCGACTCTTGAACTAATCCCCCAAGTTAGGGGGATCGCGAGTACGGAAAAAATAATTAGATCCTCAATAAACCATAAGTGATTTGATTCAAACTTTAGCAATAACTCAGGGTAGGCTTGCCAATATGAGAGAAATTGTTGGATATTTTCGATATAACCCTGTGGTGGAACAACAAGAATAATGCCGATAAGTAAAGGAATGAACAGTCTGACAAATCGTTCTTTTAGAAAGCCTTTAGTCGATCTTTTTGAAAGTAACAGTGCAGATCCAACCCCGGAGATCAAAAATAAAATCGGTAATCTAAATTGCTCAAAATACACCATGATGTCGTCGAGTAGCTTACTCGATTGATGATTCATGATGTGCCAGCTATCGCCATTAAAGGGCATCGCCACATGATGTAAGAAGACACCCAAAATCAGTAGCACTCTAAGCCAGTCTAATTCTGACAACCTTTGAGTAGAGCGTAAGTCCATTTTATGCGCCTCGTTTTTGGCTTTGCTGAATATAGAATAGTCAAAAGGTATCGGATTGCAATGTGTAGAGTGATCGTTGAGGAGGGTAGTCGCTCATTGATGAGCGACTGTTATTAGGTGCTAGCGCAATTCGCGGCGCAGAATTTTACCGACTGGGGTCATCGGCAGATCATCGCGGTATTCTACTTGGCGCGGCAGTTTGTAAGCCGTTAAGCGTTCGCGACAGAAATCTTTGATCTCTTTAATATCGAGTTGCTTATCACCTTTAGCGACGATAAAGACCTTTACGGTTTCGCCACTCTTTGGGTCGGGTACGCCAATCGCAGCACAGTTCTCGACTTCTGGGTGGGTTGATAGCACGTCTTCAATTTCATTCGGGTATACATTAAAACCAGAGACTAAAATCATATCTTTGATGCGATCTACTATAGAAATGTAGCCATCTTCGTCGATAATTGCAACGTCGCCGGTTTTAAGCCATTGTCCATCTTCGGTAAAAGTGTCTTTAGTGGCTTGCTCTTGTTGCCAATAACCTTTCATTACTTGAGGGCCTTTGATGCACAGCTCGCCACGTTCGCCGATAGCGACTTCGTGACCTGCGTCATCGAGACATTTAACTGCAGTACCTTGTAGTGCTTGGCCAACAGTACCTATGCGTTCTAAACCGTTCAATGGGTTCATACACACGGCTGGTGAAGTTTCGGTTAAGCCATAGGCTTCTGATATTGGGGAACCGGTAACCTTCTGCCATCGAGTGGCTGTATCACCTAATAGGGCGGTACCGCCCGAGAGGGTGAATTTGAGTTTACTAAAATCCATCTTCGCGAAATTATCACTGGCCATTAAGGAGACAAACAAGGTATTTAGGCCAACAATGCCACTAAGTTGAAATGGCTGCATCGCTTTAATAAACATCTTAGTATCACGCGGGTTAGCGATCAATACACTGTGCATACCAAGGTGGAAAAAGGCCATTAAGTGCACAGTAAATGAATAGATATGGTAGAGCGGTAGTGGCGCAACCACGGTCGCATTAGTCAGATCGATTAGCTTGTTGCCTTGATCATCTTCTTGCATCAGCGTTGTTGCTGCTTGCTGCATATTCGCTACGAGGTTGAGGTTGGTTAGCTCAGCACCTTTTGATACGCCGGTAGTGCCGCCTGTATATTGCAGAACTACTGTATCATTTGGATTGGGTAAATGAGTCGCCTCAAAGCCTTTGTTTAGATGTGCTTTAAGAATATCTCTAAAGGATAGCGCTTGGGGTAAATCGTATTTAGGCACCATTTTCTTAATGTGTTTTATGACGCCGTTAACGAGATGGCGTTTAAGTCCTGGGACCATATCAGCCATTGATGTGACGATAACAGTCTTAATGCCTGTTTGTGATTGAATGTTTTGCACGGATTTAGCGAAAATGTCCATACATAGCAGAGCTTTGGCACCTGAGTCATTGAACTGGTGAATCATTTCCCGTTCGGTGTAAAGTGGGTTGGTGTTAACCACACGTAAGCCCGCGCGTAGCGCACCAAACATCGCGATAGGATATTGCAACACGTTGGGCATTTGAATAGCGAAAGCATCGCCGGGTTTTAGATCTGTTTCTGTCTGTAAATAATGAGCAAAGGCCGCACTATGCAAGTCGATATCGCGATAAGTCATTGTATGACCTATGCCCGTGAAGGCGGGGCGTGCGGGAAAATTTTTAAAGGCAAGTTCTACCACTTCGACTACTGAGCTGTAGAGGGAAAAGTCTAGTGAATCAACGACACCAGGGGCACGTTTGCCATCCCAGAAAGATGCTTCCATTGTTGTCTCCTTAAAGCAACGAATTGTTATTATTATGTTTTGGAATTATCGCCATTGAGCAGCAATAATTCCAAAAATTAATACATGCGTATGAATTTAACCTTACATTAATATAGAATTTTTACTCAAATTTCTAGTTGTTTTTACTTTTTAGTGCCAAAGACAGTGTCATTTTGGCTAATTCTTCCACCGATAAATCGCCATCGGTATGATACCAATTGACACTCCAACTAATCGCACCGGTTAACAGACGGCGTAAAATATTCGGCTGTACGGTGATTAGCCCGTCTTGATGAGCCTGCGTTAGTACATCAAGCCACAATTGCTCATAATTGTCTCTGAGTGCCAATATTTGTACTTGGTTTTGCTCATTGAGGCCGCGCCATTCATAGACTAGGACCGACATTTCATTACCGGTATCGATTAAAATTGATTGAAGTTCACATAAGATCAAGGCCTGAAGCTTATCTTCGCTCGATTCATTGAGGCTCAGTGATAGTCTCATTAGCTCGGTATTTAACAAGATAGTTTGCTCCACCACATTACGCAAAATTTCTTGTTTGCTGGCGTAATGATGAAACAAGCTTCCGGATTGAATACCAACTTCTTTAGCTAACTCGCGCACCGTGGTACGTTCAAATCCTTGATCGCGAAACAGTCGCGCCGCGGCTTTGAGTAATCGTCCTTTAGCGCTACTAGGATCGACTATTGTCCCTTGCTTGATGAGTTGCTCGGTAACGTCACTCGTTTGTTTACTGCTTAACGGGGTGAATGCCATAGCCTGCCTTAAAACAATGAAAATATAGGATTTGTCGCCAGCTTAACCTAAACGGCGATCAAGGTAAAAATTTGTTGCGTAATCTATCGTCCTATTGGGGTTTAATCGAACAGGGTGTGGTAGCGCTCACGTAATTCATTCTTCTGGATTTTACCGGTCGCGGTGAGTGGAAATTCCGTCAGATGAAGCACCCGTTTAGGGACTTCATAACCTGCGAGGTGTTGCTTACAGTGAGCGATAATTTTCGCCTCATCAAATTGTTTGCCGGGCGCCAATAAAACCACACCGATAACAGCTTCAGCCCAGTGCGGATGCGGCACGCCAAAGATAGCAACCTGTAATACGTCGGGCGCACCAAGCAAAATTTGTTCGACCTTGATTGACGCAATATTTTCTCCGCCGGATTTAATCATGTCTTTTTTACGGTCGACAAAGAGCAATTGCCCTTGGTTATCGATCATTCCTAAGTCACCTGAATGATGCCAGCCATATTGACTCGCTTGGCGTGACTGCGTTGGATCGTTAATGTAATGCGTCATGGCCTGAGGGCCGCGCCAGCATATTTCACCTTGCTGCCCCTGTGGCACTTCGTTGCCCTGCTCATCGATAATTGCTTGATCGGTTAATAACGTTGGAATTCCCCAATAGTTGCCCTGAGCAAACTCTGTCTCGCTATTATCATAGAATACGCAGGTTAGTGGTAAAAACTCCGATTGGCCGCTCCCCAGATGAAACTGACAGCCGCTAAAGGTTTGACGCAGCGAAGCTAAGGTTTGGTTGTCCATTGGTGACATCGCGTAAATCCCGGTGGTTAGCTGACTATGATCGAATGTGCCGAGGTCGGGAAGGGCGAGTAGTGCCTTCCACATGATAGGAAGTAGGCCAGTGCTTTGAATGCGCTCAGCCTGCAATATTTGTGCGATAGCCTGCGGATCAAAGGCGGGTAGTAGGGTCAAGCAGCCACGGATCTGTAATGTCGCAAGACACAGCGTCAGTGCGGCACAATGGAATGTCGGCAGCACCACCAGATGACGATGACCTAGCGAAAAATTAAAACTAATAGGCGCGCTAAGGCTGGCCATGGTGATCGCTAGATGAGAAGTGGCGATCCCTTTGGGTTTGGACGTGGTGCCGCTAGAGAATATGATGTGGGCAGTATCACGATCGTTAATCATAATATCTTCAATCTCGTGTGTTGCCTGACCAGACATCAGTTGATTGAGTGAGCCGTGATCATCTGTGTTATCTATGCTAATACGCAGCGATATGAAGTCGAGCTTCTCGCTGATGGTTAGTGGTGAAAATCGCGGTTCACTGATCACTGCTTTAACGTTCGCCTGTTGTAGATTGTAGTGAATGTCATCAACGTTTTGCAGAAAATTGAGTGGGATCACCACAAATCCGCCTTTGTAACACGCAAATAACGTGATAAAAAACTCGATGCTATTGGTGGCGAGTAATGCTACGGCGTCTCCTTGCACCAACCCTTGTTGTCGTAAGCCCCTCGCGAGCTGGTTAGCCTTCGAGTTTAGAGCGTGGTAGGTAATGCTTTGACGTCCCTGCTCGTTGTAGCCAACGATGGCGGTGCTGTTAGCGGCATCACGGGCACGGCGTCTAAGCATATCCCCAAAGGCCACACGTTCAACGAGATTTTGTTCAAGAGACTGGCATTCGTTCATTCGAATCATTCCTACTATCGTTACAACAAGGTTATTTTCTATGCAGTTATCATAACGATAAAACAGCGTGCAAAGCAAGCGCTTGGTTTTTTGTGGTTGCAGTATTGCCAACCAAGCATTTGCTTGGTAAGGTGTGTTGTAATTATGAACACTTGTTTGAACGGGTAGCCAAATGACCATACAAAACATCACCACAGCAAAGACCGTCCGTATTGGGTGTGCATCCGCTTTTTGGGGCGACACCGGGGCGGCGGCGCATCAGTTAGTGCACGGCGGTAACTTGGATTATTTAGTCTTTGATTATCTAGCCGAGATGACTATGTCCATTATGGCGGGCGCACAACTGAAAAATCCAGAGGCGGGTTTTGCTCCAGACTTTATACACACGCTAAAACCGTTGCTTAAGCAAATCAAAGCGCAAGGGATCAAGGTGTGTAGCAATGCTGGGGGCATTAACGCTCGCGGATGTGCGTTGGCGCTAGCCGATGTTGTGGCGAAGAGTGAGCTAGATTTAACCATTGCGGTGGTCGAAGGCGATAACCTTAAGTTGCTGCAAACTGAGGTGGGTGACGCGACTGAGATGTTTACTGGTGAAACGATACCGACCGAGTTGACCAGTGTAAATGCTTACTTAGGCGCGCCGAGCGTTGCGGCAGCATTCGCTGGTGGAGCTGACATCGTGATCACTGGACGTGTGGTCGACAGCGCTGTGGTCGTGGGGCCATTAGTGCATGAGTTTGGCTGGTCGTGGACTGATTATGACAAGTTAGCGCAGGCGTCATTGGCGGGACACGTGATTGAATGTGGCACGCAAGCGACGGGTGGTAATTTTACCGATTGGCATTTGGTGCGTGATGGTTATGCCAACATGGGCTTTCCGATTGTTGAGTGCAGCGCCGATGGCTCCTTTGTCGTGAGCAAGCCTGCCAATACAGGTGGATTAGTCAGTCGCGATACGGTTGGTGAACAAATTCTTTATGAGATTGGCGATCCCTGTGCCTACCTGTTACCGGATGTCACTTGTGATTTTAGCGGTGTAACGCTTAAACAAGTGGGCGAACATCAGGTTGCTGTTAGCGGCGCAACGGGTGGCAGTCCGAGCAACCAGTATAAGGTCAGCGCGACGTATCTCGATGGTTATCGCACCACCGCAACCTTTATGATTGGCGGGTTCGATGCCGCAAGTAAGGGGCAGGTGGTGAGCGATGCCATTATCGAGCGAGTGCGTTCTCTATTTAAGCTCAAAGGCGTTAGCGATTTCGATGAGGTTAACATTGAGGTGTTAGGTAGCGAAGCAACGTATGGCGCGCAGTCATCGGCGCAGTCCGCGCGCGAGGTGGTGGTTAAAATTGGTGTCTCACATCAAGATAAACGCGCTTTGGGGATCTTTGGGCTAGAAATCGCGCAGGCGGCTACGGCAATGGCGCCGGGGATCACGGGTCTGGTTGGCGGACGCCCTAAGGCGAGTCCGCGTCTGTGTTTGTTTTCCTTTTTGCTCGATAAATCACAGCTTGATGTGAGTTACTCATTGATTAATGGCGATGACAACAGCTCACAATCAGTTGCAATAGAGGCAGGAGGTGCGTTAGACCATCAGGTTGTGCCGTGGCAAACACATGACGTTACGCTACTAGGGGATGAGGTCGATGTTCCATTAGTCGAACTGGCCTTAGCCCGCAGTGGCGATAAAGGCGATCATTGTAATATCGGGCTTATCGCGCGCCATCAACAATTCTTACCTTATATCGAGGCGGCGTTAACCCCCGCCGCGATTAAGCACTACTTTGCCCATATGGTGAGCGAGCATACGGTGGTTACTCGTTATCAACTCGCCAATATTAAGAGTATCAATATCCTGATGACGCATTGTCTCGGAGGCGGTGGTATGGCGAGTCTACAAATCGATCCACAAGGTAAAGCGGTGGCGCAGCAATTACTTGCGATGCCAATTTCTATCAGTCAATCGGTATTAAACCAAGTGAAAGGAGCCTAATTGTGGCGGTGATTCAATCTCAAATCGATGTTTATGGCAGTGAATTTTCTAGCAACCGTGATGCGATGCTGGCGACTATCGAGAATTTTCGCGATCTTGAACAAGCGATATTAGACAAGGCACAGGCCGCGCAAGCTAAGTTTCATAAACGAGGTAAGTTATTACCACGTGAACGTTTATCGTTGTTGCTCGATCCCGGTTCAAGCTTTATCGAACTCAGTAGCCTTGCGGGTTATAAGATGCATGATGATAAAGATGGCAGCACAGCTGGTGGCGGCATTATCGTGGGTATTGGTTTTGTTAGTGGCGTGCGTTGTATGTTGCAGGTTAATAACAGCGCGATTAAAGGAGGCACGATTTCTCCGACGGGACTTGATAAAACGTTGCGCCTGCAAGAGATTGCACGGGAAAATAAACTGCCGTTGATCACGCTGGCGGAAAGTGGCGGTGCAAATCTAAATTATGCCACCGATATTTTTGTGCCCGGCGCACGTGCTTTTGCTAATCAGGCGCGCTTGTCAAAAGCAGGCGTTCCGCAAATTACCGTAGTACATGGTAATGCGACCGCTGGTGGTGCCTATCAACCGGGACTGTCTGATTACATTGTTGCGGTAAACAACAAGACCAAAATGTTTCTCGCTGGGCCGCCCTTACTTAAGGCCGCGACCGGTGAAATAGCGACTGACGAAGAGTTGGGGGGCAGCGACCTTCATGTCTATCAAGCCGGAACCGCCGACTATTTAGCCCAAGACGATAATGATGGCATTGCCATCGCGCGTGATATTACTGCCAGTCTCGGCTGGAACGAGCAGTTAGTCTTACCAAATAAACGCGAAGTCAGTCCACCACGTTATGATAAAGAGCAACTGCTGGGCATTATTCCCAATGACAGTAAGAAGCCGTATGACGTGCGTGAAGTGATTGCACGCGTGGTCGATAACTCAGACTTTCAAGATTTCAAACCGGAATTTGATTTACAAACCGTGTGTGGTTTTGCATTTATTGACGGTCATAGTATCGGGATCATCGGTAATAATGGCCCAATCACCCCAAAAGGGGCGAACAAAGCGGCGCAATTTATTCAACTGTGCGAGCAATCGAATCGTGCCTTGTTATTTTTGCACAATACCACGGGTTTTATGGTGGGCACCGATGCCGAGCAAAACGGCATCATTAAACACGGCTCAAAACTTATTCAGGCGGTGGCGAATGCCACGGTGCCGAAAATTTCAATTCTTATTGGCGGCTCATACGGTGCCGGAAATTACGCGATGTGTGGCCGCGGCCTCGATCCTCGTTTTATCTTCGCTTGGCCAAATGCCAAGACCGCAGTAATGGGCGGCGAACAGGCGGGTAAAGTCTTGCGTATCGTGACCGAAGAGAAAATGATTAAGATGGGCCAACAGCCGGAACCGGCCCAACTCGACCAAATGGAACAGCTAACCGCCGCCAAACTTAATGCCGGTTCAAGCGCCGTATTTGGCACCGCTCGATTATGGGACGATGGTTTAATCGACCCACGCGATACCCGTGAGTTGCTAGCCAATCTACTCGATATCTGTTGGCAGGCCAACCACCGACAGAACAACCAAAATAGCTTCGGCGTAGCCCGCTTTTAGGTTGTTAGTTACTGCCGAAAATTTTCGATTACTTTATGTAATACACGGTACCCAATACGAACGAATATATGAAAGCGCGTTTTTTATTCCCACCTTTTATCGCCTTATGTTTGATGGCTGTTAGAGGAAAAGATCAGGGATGAGCTTTTAGCTTTCCCTGCAGGTGACTGCAAGGATGCAGGAATTAGAGCAACGCAGGATGCCAAAGCCGGGATGCACATTGAAAGTGGTCTCGTTAAGACGGCTATTAAACATAAGATCAGCGATAAATAAACGGGTCGCCTTTCTTTTGGTTACTTTTCTTTGTAAATCTCATCCATGAGATTTATCGCAAAGCGACCAGCTAAAGCTGTCCTAAAATGTTCCTGACATTTTAGTAGCGACGCACAAATTGGTCAGGAACCAATTTTAACAGCCGTAGACTGGCCCGAAGGGGGAAATACAGGATGTATTTCATAAAGAAAAGTAACTGGGACGCTAACAACAGAAATCGAGTTTGTGATGTGGTTAACAAGCGCATCAAAAAATAACATGCCTATGCACATGATTCAGGTTGTAGTCAAAGTGAGAATAATAATGAGGTAAGAAGGTAAAAGTAAGCCAACTGTTACTAGCATGGATGCTAGTCCAAGCCTCCATGGATGGATTCACGGCGAGTTGAGCGTCTTTAACCTGCTTACCTGAAGCAACTACATAGGCATGAAAAATAATGCTTCACTGAAATAGCTATTTCAGTGAAGTATGAAGCACAACAAAGACGTTTAGAACGTTAACGGCAGCGTAAATTTTAAAGAATAAAAACAAAGGAATAACCATGATACTCACTCAAGAACATTTAGAACTAAAACGCACCATCGCTAACTTTGTTGACAAAGAAATAAACCCCTACGTCGATGAGTGGGAAAAGTCAGGTTTGTTTCCAGCCAAAGCGTTATTCAAGAAAATGGGTGACTTAGGATTACTTGGCATCAGCAAGCCGGTTGAAAACGGTGGCATGGGACTCGATTATAGTTTTGAGATGATTGCCGCCGAAGAATTTGGCGCCATTCGTTGTGGCGGCATTCCGATGGCTATCGGCGTGCAGACCAATATGGCGACGCCGGCATTGGCGCGCTTTGGGAGTGAGTATGTGCGCGAAACCTTTTTAGCGCCTGCCATTGCTGGCGATATGGTGGCTTGTATTGGGGTGAGTGAACCTCATGCTGGTAGTGATGTGGCTGCGATTAAGACCCGTGCGGTTAAAGATGGTGATGATTATGTCATTAACGGCACCAAAATGTGGATCACCAACGCGACTCAGGCCGATTTTATCTGTTTGTTGGTCAATATTGGTGATGAGTCGGCGCATAAGAATAAGTCATTGATCGTTGTACCCACGAATACGCCGGGGGTTAGCTTCTCGGAGAAGCTAGATAAGCTTGGCATGCGTAGCTCAGACACTGCACAGATCTTTTTTGATGATGTGCGCGTGCCGCAAAAAAACCTCATTGGCCGCGAAGGCTCGGGCTTTGTAATGCAAATGCAGCAGTTCCAAGAGGAGCGTTTGTATGTTGCGGCAATGTCGATTAAAGGCATGGAAATTTGTATCGATGACACCATGGTTTATACCCAAGAGCGTCAAGCATTCGGTAAACCACTGCTTGCTAATCAGTCAATTAAATTTCGTTTGGCGGAACTGCAAACAGAAGTGGAAGCGTTGCGCGCCCTAACGTATCAAGCGAGCGAGCAATATATTAACGGCGAAGATGTGACTCGCTTGGCCTCGATGGCCAAATTGAAATCTGGCCGTTTAGCCCGTGAAGTCAGTGATGCTTGTCTGCA
>Ga0105356_10006108_pt1 | contig 11268 bp, 9 predicted proteins | sample GOMGulsemesocosm_3_FD_83502 | JGI IMG/M metagenome (GOLD analysis project Ga0105356, IMG submission 83502) | Methane-oxidizing microbial communities from mesocosms in the Gulf of Mexico - GOM9D Gulf of Mexico | ecosystem: Environmental > Aquatic > Marine > Cold seeps | place: Gulf of Mexico...
AATCTTTTTAAAGAGATATACATTAATAGAAGTGCTGTAGAACGTCGAGCAGCAACTTTAGGAGGACGTAGGTCTGTGAAAAAAGAATGGCAAGCGGCATGGTTGCTTAAAGCGTTAACCTGTATTGACTTAACAACATTGGCTGGGGATGATACCCAAAGTAATGTTTTAAGACTTTGTGCTAAAGCAAAATCACCAGTACGATTGGATGTGCTTGAAGCTATGGGTATGAAAGACGCCAATTTACAAGTTGGTGCTGTATGCGTATATCATAATTTTATTAGTGATGCCGCAAAAGGGTTAGAAGGCAGTTCAATTCCTATTGCAGCAGTTTCTACAGGGTTTCCGGCAGGAAATATTCCCTTGCCTGAAAAAATTAAACAAATTGAACTATCAGTTGCCGCAGGAGCAAAAGAGATCGATATTGTTGTGAGTAGAAATTTAGTGTTGAATTCCGATTGGAAAGGGCTTTATGATGAAGTAGCAGCCTGTAGAAAGGCCTGTGGAGACGCACACATGAAAACTATTTTGGCCACAGGAGAAATTCCAACCTATACAAAAGTAGCCAAAGCAAGTTGGGTGAGTATGATGGCTGGTTCCGATTTTATTAAGACAAGTACAGGTAAAGAGCCAGTTAATGCAACAATACCAGTTAGTCTAGTTATGATTAGAGCGATTCGGGCATATCATGAATTGACAGGTTATAAAGTTGGTTTTAAACCAGCAGGAGGAATCAGTAAGGCAAAACAGGCTGTAAGTTGGCTTGTACTCATAAAAGAAGAACTAGGAAATGACTGGTTGAACCCTGATCTATTTAGATTTGGAGCAAGTAGTTTATTGGGAGATATAGAAAGACAATTAGAACATTTTGTAACAGGACGATATTCGGCATCATTTAGACATCCAATGGTCTAATAAACACATATAAACAAATGAAAATTAAAGAGATATACGAAACTATGAATTATGGTCCAGCTCCAGAAGATGCAGGAGAAGCGATTCAATTTCTGGAAAATCATAAAAAGAAGTTTGATTTATTTATAAATGGCAAATGGGTAACACCAGATTCTGGAACCTATTTTGATAGCATTAACCCATCTACAAAAGAAAAATTAGCGAAGATTTCTGAAGCTAATCATACCGATGTTAATAAAGCTGTAGCAGCAGCCAAAAAAGCCTTACCAGAATGGATTGCAATTGGCGCACACCAAAGAGCAAGATATTTATATGCATTAGCAAGACAAATACAAAAGCATTCACGACTTTTTGCCGTTTTAGAATCCTTAGATAACGGGAAACCAATTCGAGAAACCAGAGATGTTGATATTCCTATAGTAGCTAGACATTTTTACCATCATGCAGGATGGGCACAACTTAGAGATACTGAACTAAAAGCGTATAAAGAAGTAGGCGTTATTGGTCAAATCATACCTTGGAATTTTCCTTTAATGATGTTATCCTGGAAAATTGCCCCTGCACTGGCTATGGGTAATACCATTGTCCTAAAACCTGCAGAGTTTACATCATTAACGGCTTTATTATTTGCTGAAATTTGTGAACAAATAGGATTACCAAATGGGGTCGTTAATATTATTACGGGTCATGGAAAAACAGGAGCTGCATTAGTCGATCATAAAGATGTTAATAAAATTGCCTTTACTGGATCTACAGAGGTTGGAAAAACCATACGACGTGCTACAGCAGGAACAGGAAAAAAACTTTCTTTAGAACTTGGCGGAAAATCACCGTTTATGGTATTTGAAGATGCCGATTTGGACAGTGTTGTTGAAGGTATAGTCGATGCAATATGGTTCAATCAAGGTCAGGTATGCTGTGCAGGATCAAGACTATTGGTTCAGGAGAGTATTGCTGAGACCTTATATGAAAAGATTAGAGCCAGAATGGAAAATCTTAGGATTGGAAATGCCTTAGATAAGAGTATTGATATGGGCGCCATCGTAGATTCTGTTCAACTTAAAACAATTAAAGATTTGGTAAAAGTTGGTGTCGATGAAGGCAGTACACTTTGGCAACCGTCATGGACCTGTCCCAAAGAAGGCTATTTTTATCCACCGACATTATTTACTGATGTTTCACCAGCGTCCACCATTGCTCAAGAAGAGATTTTTGGACCTGTATTAGTAGCGATGAGTTTTAGAACGCATAAAGAGGCGGTTAAGCTAGCTAACAATACCCGTTACGGATTGGCATGTAGTATTTGGACAGAAAATATTAATCTTGCCTTAGATATTGCGCCTCAAATAAAAGCTGGAACAGCTTGGATTAATTGCACAAATGTATTTGATGCTGCTGCTGGTTTTGGAGGTTATCGTGAATCTGGATTTGGTAGAGAAGGAGGAAAGGAAGGTTTAATGGAATATTTAAAACCGAGAGTAAATGATAATTTTACAGATCAGCCAATATTAAAACCATCTCAAAAACAGAAGGAAGCTGTAGCTAATACGGCGACACCTTTGGGGATAGATAGAACTACTAAAATGTATATTGGAGGGAAACAAGCACGTCCAGATGGTGGTTATAGCACGGTTATAAAAAGCAATAATGGTGACTATGTTGGCGAGGTTTCTAAAGGGAATAGAAAAGATATTAGAAATGCTGTTGAAGCTGCACATGCTAGTAGTAATTGGGTAAATAAAACTGGTCATGCTAGAGCACAAGTGTTGTATTATTTAGCGGAAAATCTTGCGATTAGAAGAATTGAATTTGCAGATAGAATTGTACAAATGACCAATCAAAGTCCGACAGATGCTTTGCAAGAGGTAGATGTATCTATAGAACGAATTTATACGTATGCGGCATTAGCCGATAAATATGATGGGCAGGTACACCATACCATTCATCGTAATGTTACTTTAGCAATGCCTGAAGCAATTGGTGTTATGGGAGTTGTTTGTCCTGATGAATCACCATTATTAGGCTTTATTTCAACAGTTATACCAGCAATTACTATGGGGAATTCTGTGGTTGTAATTCCTTCGGAAAAGTTACCATTTTCAGCAACAGATTTTTATCAAATATTAGAAACTTCTGATGTGCCAGCTGGAACAGTAAATATTGTAACTGGGAATAAAGATGAATTAACACAAGTATTAGCAAAGCACGATGATGTGGATGCTATTTGGTATTTTGGCACCAGTGAAGGTTGTAAAAATGTAGAATTATTATCGGCCGATAATATGAAACGTACTTGGGTTAACTATGGGAAATATAGAAATTGGTTAGATAAAGCGCAAGGTGAAGGTAACGAGTTCCTTAAACATGCCAGTCAAATTAAAAATATATGGATTCCCTATGGGGCCTAGAACAAATTGAATTGTATCTTTTAATAATAACATGTAAATAATAAAATTATGAATAGTATCCATATAGAAGCTAAACCAGGAGATATTGCAGAAACAGTATTACTCCCTGGAGATCCTTTAAGAGCAAAATATGTAGCAGAAAATTTGTTAGATGATGCGGTCTGCTATAACCGAGTTCGAGGGATGTTAGGATTCACAGGGTATTATCAAGGACATAGAGTCTCAATTCAAGGGACTGGAATGGGAATGGGAAGCACATCGATTTATGTGAATGAATTGATCAATACTTATAAAGTTAAGAATTTAATTAGAGTAGGAACCTGTGGTACAATTCAAGATCATATAAATTTAGGGCAGGTATTATTAGCCATGAGTGCTTCGGGAGATTCAGATGCAAATCGACTGTACTTTAAAGGAATGCATTATGCAGCTACTGCCGATTTCGGTTTATTGATGAAAGCTTATGAGGTGGCAAATCAACTGGAAATTAAAACATATCAAGGTCCAATATTTAGTACGAACACATTTTATGACAACGTACCAAATAGATGGGATATATGGAAAAAACATGGTATTCTTGGGGTAGAAATGGAAACCCAAATTTTATTTACTTTGGCAAAAAGATTTGGAGTTAAAGCCCTTTCAATACTTACGGTGAGCGATAATATTCTTACTGGAGAGGCTTCGAGCATAAAAGAGAGGGAGCAATCATATACAGATATGATGAAAATAGCTCTTGGATTAGCTTAAATACACTTAAACCATATCGTATAAGTTTATTAATTTAAACCTATTGAAAACAGAACATTTCCAAAGAGATGTTCTGTTTTTTTGTACGCCATATTTGTTTTAATAATAAACAATTTTACAAATATTTCAATCTATGATTTAAGTCAGGTTTTAAGGATTAAATGACGATTAAATTTGCTGAAAATTATAACAAAACAATTATGAAAAAAACAATTTTTAGCGCATTAATAGCCTGTCTATGTGTGTTTACAAGTGCAAATGCACAAGAAACTGCAACTGATGATTCAAATTTCAGTAAATGGCAAGCTCGTTTTAGAGTAATAAGCGTTGTGCCTAATGAATCTGCCACTATAGAAGCTATTGGAGGAGATGTAAATATCCAAACTGTGTATGTTCCAGAATTAGATTTTACATATTTCTTTACTGAAAATTGGGCGGCTGAGTTAATTTTAGCTACGACCAATCATGATGTAAAAGCGGTTGCTACAGCAGCTGGAGATATTGCATTAGGTGACGTGTGGTTATTGCCTCCAACTTTAACGCTTCAATACCATTTTAATATGGAGACTGTTCGACCATATTTAGGAGCAGGACTTAATTATACAATCTTTTATGGAGCAGATGAAGGCCCTATTGCCGATTCTGTAGACTATGATAATAGCGTTGGATTTGCTTTCCAAGGTGGATTGGATTACGACTTAAACGATAAATGGTTTTTAAATCTTGATGCAAAATATATCTTACTGAGTACTGATGCGACTGTTAATGCCACTACGGCTTTAGGAGCAACTGTTGGTGCAGATGTTGATATTAATCCTTTAGTGATTGGATTTGGTATTGGTATGAAGTTTTAAGCATTTTGGTTAATAGCAAATAAAGCTTGTCTAGAAAATTAATTCAGACAAGCTTTTTTTATGTTGTGATTACACAGTTGCTTTTTGTGGTTTAAGAGAAGCTATTCGCTCTTCGAAAGTAGGAGTGTCAATTGGATAATTTACACTTTGAAATAATTCCATAAAAGATTCTGAATGTATTTCAGATCGACGTTTTCCAAGATTATAATGTACAAAAGTACTCCACATTACAGCTTTAAGCTCTGTTTTATCTCTATTCCACATACGCATTTCGACTTTAAGTGTACTGTTTGTGAAACCGATAAGTTGTGAATCTATGATGACCTTTTCCATTAAAAATGCGGGACGTAAGTAGGCGATTTGATTACTTCCAACAACCCAGCTTTTACCTTCCGTTTTACCCAGTTTATAAATATCAATATCATAATATTCTATGAGCTGATCTTCTCTAGCATTAATTAAATAGTTGATGTAAGCAGCATTGTTTAAGTGATTAAAAGGGTCACAATCTTGAAATCGTATTTTTGCTTCACTTTCTAGTATTTTCTCTAATTCTTTCATTCTATTTAGTGTTTTATATACCAAATGGTATATTTTAATATAAAAAAATATTATTGTTTAAGTTCATTGTGAATCATCTGGTCAATTTGATTCATGGTATCTTTTAAATAAAAAGCATCATCCATGGTATACGTCATAAAAATAGCGCCTTGAATCATAGTATCAAGACGTTTAGCATAAAGCATGGCATTAATTTCTGGTGTAATTTCGCCAGCAGCAATGCCATTTTCAATGATTGTTGCCAGTTGATTCTGTATTTTTTGGATAACCTCCTTTACTTTGTGAAGTAGCAATGTGTTTTGGTTATTAGCATCTACACCTACGTTAATTACTGGGCATCCACCCAGTTGCTTACTATAGTCGTAATAATTTCTATAGAAATCAGTAATTAAAAATAATTTCTGAATTGGAGAGTTACTCAATTCTAAATGCGTTGATATACGCCTCAAGAGTGTTTTTACTGTAAATTTGAATGCCGCTATTGAGAGTTCTTCTTTGTTCTTAAAATTACCATAAATAGCACCTTTTGTGAGTCCTGTAGCTTTAGTGATGTCACTTAAACTAGTAGCAGCATAACCGTTTTTATTGAAAATGGGTGCTACAGTTTCTAAAATAAATTGTGAAGTAATTGCTGATTTTGTACTCATAAGATGTATCAAATATACATAAAATATACCAAGTGGTATATTTTTAACATAGTTTTTAGAACTTTGAAATTATTAAAACGGAAAAGCAGCAGTCATCTAAAATAAGAATCATGCTGCTTTTCAACTAACCAACCAACTATAAGACTGTTTAAAAACGAGATTGTTACAAATCTTTTACTAAATCGCTCTGATTTCTAAATACGAGTTTATCATCAAAAGCGTCTAGAAGTATGATGCTGTCTGTTGTAATCCTACCTGAGAGAATTTCTTTACTCAAATTATTTAACACTTCTTTCTGAATAACACGTTTCACTGGGCGTGCTCCATATTCGGGATTATAGCCTTTTTTTGCTAGATATTGAACGGCTTCCTGAGTTGCGTCAAAAGTGATCCCTTGTTCTGCAATCATTTTTGAGAGTAGTTTGAGCTGTAATTGTACAATATCTACGATGTTTTCTTTACTTAAAGGCGTGAACATAATAGTGTCGTCAATTCTATTTAAAAATTCTGGACGTACACTTTGTTTTAGAAGTCCTAATACATCAATTTTGGCAGCTTCAATTGCAGTATCCAAATCTTTTGTAGCTTCAAATCGTTCTTGAATGATCTCACTTCCCAAATTTGAAGTCATAATGATAATTGTGTTTTTGAAGTCGGCAATACGACCTTTATTGTCTGTTAACCTGCCTTCATCCAATACCTGTAATAAAATATTAAATGTATCTGGGTGTGCCTTTTCAATTTCGTCCAATAACACCACTGAATAGGGCTTGCGCCTCACAGCTTCCGTTAATTGCCCGCCTTCATCATAACCAATATATCCAGGAGGCGCACCAATTAACCGACTTACAGCATGACGTTCTTGATATTCACTCATGTCGAGTCGGGTCATGGCATTTTCGTCATCAAAGAGATATTCAGCCAATGCTTTTGCAAGTTCAGTTTTACCAACTCCTGTGGTTCCTAAAAATAAAAAGGTTCCTATAGGTTTTTCAGGGTTTTGCAAGCCTGCTTGACTTCTTCTAACAGCGTCACTCACAGCTATAATGGCTTCTTCTTGCCCAACAACACGTTTGTGTAATTCTTCTTCTAATTTTAATAGCTTTTCCCGTTCACTTTGAATCATTTTTGTTACAGGAATCCCCGTCCATTTAGCTACCACTTCGGCAATGTCTTCATAAGTCACTTCTTCTTTAATAAGTGCTGTATCTTGCTGCTCATGTAATTGTTTTTGAAAGACCTCCAATTCATCTTGGGCTTCTTTAATTTTTCCGTATCGTAATTCTGCTACTTTACCATAATCACCATCACGCTCAGCACGCTCTGCTTCAAGTTTGTAATTCTCGATGGACTGTTTTATATTTTGAATATTATCAACAACCGCTTTTTCCGATTTCCATTTGGCATTAATAGTATTGCGTTCTTCTTTTATATTAGCTAATTCTAATCGTAGTGATTTTAATTTAAATTCATCCTTTTCTCTTTTAATAGCTTCTATTTCAATTTCTAATTGCATTACTTTTCTGTCTAGAACATCTAACTCCTCTGGTTTGGAGTTAATTTCCATTCGTAGTTTTGCGGCAGCTTCATCCATGAGATCAATCGCTTTATCTGGGAGAAATCGATTAGTGATATAGCGTTGTGATAGTTCTACAGCTCCTATAATGGCATTATCTTTAATTCGCACTTTATGATGTGTCTCATACTTTTCTTTAATACCACGTAGAATAGAGATAGCACTTTCATTATCAGGTTCATTAACCATTACTTTTTGGAAGCGTCGTTCAAGCGCTTTATCTTTTTCAAAATATTTTTGATATTCATCGAGAGTTGTTGCTCCAACGGCACGGAGCTCTCCACGAGCCAAAGCTGGTTTTAAAATATTGGCGGCATCCATGGCTCCTTGACCCCCTCCAGCGCCAACAAGGGTGTGGATTTCATCAATGAACAATACAATATCACCCTCACTAGTGGTAACTTCTTTTATTACCGATTTTAAGCGTTCCTCGAACTCTCCTTTAAATTTGGCTCCTGCAATTAAGGCGCCCATATCTAAGGCAAATATTTGCTTGTCTTTTAAGTTTTCAGGGATATCTCCATCAATTATCCGATGTGCCAAGCCCTCTGCAATTGCTGTTTTTCCTGTTCCAGGTTCTCCAACAAGGATAGGATTGTTCTTGGTTCTTCGGGATAATATTTGAAGGATACGTCGTATTTCCTCATCACGACCAATTACGGGATCGAGTTTACCATCCTTAGCCATCTGATTTAAATTTTTGGCAAATTTATTTAAGGCATTATAGGTGTCTTCCTGACTTTGTGATGTGACATGCTCTCCTTTTCGTAATTCATCAACGGCCAATTTTAAGTCTTTTTCAGTAGCACCTTGATCTTTTAATATTTGTGCAATTTTACTTTTGGATTTAAAAATGGCGAGAATAAGGTGTTCAATGGAAACAAAGTCGTCTTTCATTTTCTTTGCAATGATAGTTGCTTCGTTCATTGTTTTACCCGCTTCACGAGAAAGAACAATATCTCCACCAGTAACTTTCGGGAAATTCTCTATGGCTGCATCTAAAATTTGTTGCAGTATAGCAATATTTATGTTTAGCTTTTTAAGTAAAAATGGGAGGACGTTCTCATCCACTTCAAATATGGATTTAAATAGATGTTCATTCTCTATTTGTTGATGCCCAAAGCCTTGCGCTATTAATTGTGCTTGTTGTAAAGCCTCTTGTGATTTTATAGTGAAATTATTAAAATTCATATCGTATTTTTTCTTTTCTTGCTTAGCTTAAGTCAAATACCTTACCAGAGCTTTTTTAAAGACAAAATGTCGGATTAGGCTAGTAAATACATGACTTTTCGTCAGTTTGTAAGGATTGGTAATTGTAGCGACTTACTTGAATGTTATAATGAAGTTTTCATTTTTATGAGAATGATAAGACAGTAAAAACAATGGGATTATTTAAAAATATATTTAAAGCATCGGAACCTAAGGAAGAAAAAGTATTGCCTTGGATTCCCTTGAATTCAACAGCTCAACTGAGTTATATAAGTGAAAAGTCTAAAACAAAAACACAGATTGTATTTAAACATTCTACACGCTGTGGAATTAGCAGCATGGTAATGAGACAATTTAAAGCGTCATACACATTGACAGACAAAGAGGTGGATTTGTATTATTTAGATTTATTGAGTTATAGAGAGGTCTCTAATGAAGTGGGGTATAAGTTTCAAGTCTTTCATGAATCCCCTCAGATATTGATCATTAAAAATAAAGAAGTTGTTACTCATGCTTCTCATGGTGGTATTAATGCTATTGAATTGGAACAGTATATATAAAAAAAGCGACCCGAGGGTCGCTTTTTTTATCTTCTGATGGTATATCTATTTATGATACGCTTGAGTTTTTGTTTTAAATCTTCACCAGTATCGTAAACCATTTGTTCACTACTAGGAAATTGCATACGTCTACGGTTTATTAATCGTCTGTCTTTGCTTGAAAGCGCTCTTTTATCACCACGTGATCTAGCATAAATATTTTCGAACACAAACTCACTATCAATAGTAAAGGTGTCCAACAGTTCTTTAGTATTCAGGTTAGAATACACAACATCTGCAATCACCTGAGTTGATTTGGTTTGTGTGAACTCAAATAGTTTGCAACGTGCTCTAATTATTTTGTCAATTTTAATATCGTTTCCTAAACTGTCTTTAGCAACATTTCCATTGGCATCAAGTTCATATTCCCATCCATCAACAACATCAGCTTCTCTCACTAATTCGCGTTCATGTACTCTTTCAGGAGAAATATTTATACGTTTAAGCTGTAATTGCATAGCATAGTCATAACTGGCTATGTTATCATCACTAGCGTGATAAACCGTCCAGAAATTATTTAAGCCATAGGTGTCAAAATTTAATAAATCATCTTCCAAACGTTGTGGAATAACTTGCTCAGTTTGGTTCTTAATACTTACCAGTATAAAATCTGTTCCCTTCTCATGTGCTTCAACCATGAGTTCTCTCACATCTTCAAAATTAGGATTAATACGGTCTATATATTCAAATAGTCCATAGGCTTCTTTAGCATTAAATTTGTTATTAGTATCTAAAAGATCTAATCCTTTATCAGTTAAATAATCGGAAACCTTATATCTATAGTCTACAATGCCTTCAGTATAATCATTGAATTCAAATGGAATATTTTTTCCTCCAATATGTAATGGCATCAATGGCTTGATCGCTTCCTGACGGGCATCTAAGTTGACGTAGATTTCATAAATTGTTTTATAATGCTCAGAATTCCCATCTGTTTTAAGTTGTTCTATCGCGTTTAAGTCACGCTCTACTGCTTTATGATAGGCGTTTTCAAGCATTAGAATAAAATCACGCTTTCTTTTTTTGTTCTTATTTGTTTCGAGCTTTTTAAGGGCATTAGTAATGGCCTGGTCGTAATTGCCAGCATATAATGCTTTTTCGATCTGCTTTTTTCCACCGCATGATATCAGTATTGAAAAGCATAAGCTTAATAGTAATAATCGTTTCATAGGCTTGGTTTTAATATTCTTGGTGTCATAAATTTCAATTATGGTGCCAAACTTCGACAGGCTCAGTTTTCACTTTTCGACAGGCTCAGTTTTCACTTTTCGACAGGCTCAGTTTGATAAGCTTGGTTTTAGGCATTATTTATATCTCGATCCTATCCAAACTGCTTATAGTTTTTAGATAAATCGGGTAATTTGTACTGTTCATTATTAATAAGAGTTTCTTTCTTTTTACGACGCCAGCCTTGTATTTGCTTTTCCCTATTAAATGCAAGATCAATTCTAGGATAGATTTCATGATAAACTAACTTAACTGGAAGATATTTTTTTGTATGATTTGCACCTTCACCATTTTGATGTTCCCTCAGTCTTTTAATCAAATTAATTGTGCTTCCAACATAGTAGCTCCCGTCGGCACATTCTAATATGTATACATATCCTATTGGCATAATTGCATATTAATTTAGACTTTGAAAGCTATATTTACATAAGTGATTTAATGGTTTTAGCTGAGCTTGTCGGTTTTATTCGGTAGCTGAGCTTGTCGAAGCTACTTGACTTTCTTCGGATTAAAAACAGGAAG
>Ga0105356_10006110_pt1 | contig 11264 bp, 10 predicted proteins | sample GOMGulsemesocosm_3_FD_83502 | JGI IMG/M metagenome (GOLD analysis project Ga0105356, IMG submission 83502) | Methane-oxidizing microbial communities from mesocosms in the Gulf of Mexico - GOM9D Gulf of Mexico | ecosystem: Environmental > Aquatic > Marine > Cold seeps | place: Gulf of Mexico...
TATCTATTTAAAATAATGGGAATTTACCGTTCATGTTCAAAACGCTACCGTTGAGAAGAAAAAATGATATATATTAGTTAGAAAGTGTTTAATTCAATAGTTTTAGATAAATCTCATAAGCTGAATAAGTATAATAATGGACTTATTCGGTTATTGAAAAACATAAAAAAAAAAATTATGAAATCAGTATTTTCACTTTTATTACTACTTACTTTATCTAATTTAAATAATGCTTCAGCACAATGCATAGCAAATGCAGGTTCAGATGTTATTGTTTGTGCTAAGCTCAATGGTATGGACACAGTTCAGATTGGAGGGGTTCCAATTGCAACAGGCGGAACACCTCCTTATACACTTGCTTGGGAAACTTATCATCAATTTACAATTGGGCAATACACTTTTGAATATAACGCTTCTGATATACTAAATGATACCACTATTGCTAATCCAACGATCATAACTAATCCTGAAACTCCACTTCAATTTACGTTAACAATAACTGATGCAAATGGTTTGGTTTGTTCAGATAGTATGCTTGTACGATTTTCGTCCTTTGGGACTCATTTAGGTTCTATGTCTCATTATATTCATCAAGGTGATTCAGTTCAATTAAATTTAGGAAACCTAATTGGAGGTATTTCTCCAGTTCAATACTTATGGCGACCGAATCATGGTTTAACAGACTCTACCAGTTTAACCACTTGGGCTAAGCCAGACACCTCGATTTCCTACTACATTACAGCAACTGATTCTGCAGGTTGTTCTGAAACGGGGGCTCCAGTCCACCATGTAAATGTAACTCCAGTTTCTGTTAATTCAATTGATAATAACAGTAGAATAAAACTATACCCTAATCCAACAAACGACTTTTTAAACATTAACATTGAATCTACATCAAATGAACCTACCACCATTGAATTAATAGATGTAAATGGGCGTATCATTAAAACACTATCTACTACAGAAAAAAGGATAAAGTGGAATTTGGAAAAAATAGCTAAAGGCTCTTATCTCTGTAAACTCTCTAATAATTCCAATTTAATTAAAACACAAAGAATCATAATAGAATAAAAACGATTTGCCAACATTCTCTATATATTATACTTTTTAAGTTTTATCATTTTAAACTAAAGTTTAAAACAACACAAAAACATAGACCAACGTTGGCAAACATCACCTAATTAAAGAATTATCTATTTAAAATAATGGGAATTTACCGTACATAAGCAAAAAACGACCGATTAATAAAAAAATGGACACGTTATTGGTTTCTCGTCTCACTATATTTACATTTATCAAAATTTTGGTAGTGCACCATACTAGTGTTTGCAAACATTTATAGTCGTTTGCAAGCGTATAATTACATGTTTAATCTACGTATAAAGTGCTGAAAACATTGACATATAAATTAAAAACAAACATATAAGTTGGATAAAGTGCACTTTATCCACTTTTTGGAAAACATTAAAAACAAATAATTATGAAAAAATATTTTATCATTACAATAATTTTAGTGCTGACTACAAAAATTCTCTTTTCACAGACAAATGTAAGTGGTGGAATCTATACAAATACAACATGGCTTCTTAGTGGAAGTCCTTATAATGTTGTAGGTAATGTAACAGTCTTTCCAAGTGTAACATTAACAATAGAACCAGGTGTAATAGTTAGATTTAGTGATGCTAAACTATTGGACATCCAAGGACATATTAATGCCACAGGAAATAGTTCAGATAGTATAACGTTCACATCTGCATCTTCAATCCCTATCAAAGGGATTTGGCCTGGAATCAATCTTGGCGGACTCAATCCAGGCACAGCTCTTTTTGACTACGTAATATTTGAATATGCCAATTCTGCTGTAGACCTGCAAGGAGGATGGGGAGGTAATGGCCCAATATCTATTTCACATTCAAGATTTTCAGAAAACAATAAAGGAACCTATGGCTATGGAAATTTCACCCTTCCTATTGATAGCTGTACATTCACAAACAATGGATCGGCAATAGGAAGTTCATATACGAGCGTTTCAAATTCAACGTTCATCAATAACACCTATGGCGCTTTTCAAATTGTTAACCTGAGTGTTTATAATAGCACATTTTGCGGCCATGATATAGCACTGAAAATTGGTGGAGGACCAATTAAGAACTGCTTAATTCACGATAACGAGATAGGTATAGAGCCTTATTTCAATTTAAATGGAATAGATTCTAATGTCATTGTTAAAAACAACATAGGATTAAAAGTCTTCAACGATTTAGGAGGTAATGGTAATATTATATGTCAAAATAATAATTATAATATTCTAAATATTAATACCAATCCAATAGATGCTTCAGACAATTGTTGGTGTACAACTGATTCTTTAGCTATCTCTCAAAAAATATATGATGGTTATGATAATATAAGTTTAGGATTAATCTCTTTCTCACCAAATATGATTTGTAACAATTCAGCCATCCCAATATTAACAAATTGCAATTCAGTTGCTACAGGAACAGATATAAAAATTGAATGTGACTCACTTGTCTGGATTGACGGTAATACTTACTACACAAGTAACAATACTGCTACTCATACTATTATAGGTGGAGCTAGTAATTTAGATGATTCATTAATCTACCTCGATTTGGTAATTAACAATCTGGATTTATCGGTAACCCAAGTAGGAGTACTATTAACTGCTGATGAATCAGGCGCATCTTATCAATGGTTAGACTGCCCTATGTCACCAATAAATGGTGCTACAAATCAATCCTACCCCGCAACAACTAATGGAGACTATGCAGTAATTATTTCCAAGAATGGATGTTCAGACACATCTTCTTGTTATAGTGTAAATGGAGTAGGAATAATTGAAAATAATTTTGGTGATGAGCTGTTATTATATCCAAATCCAACAGATGGGAATTTCTCTATTGATTTAGGTCGAAAATACCAAGCCATAACAATTACTATTTCAGATTTGAGCGGAAAAATAATACAGTCAAAAATATACAATGAAGACCAGTTGTTAAGCTTGGAATTAAAAGAGCCAACAGGAATATACCTATTGATAATTGAATCGAAAAATAAGAAAGCTGTAATACGACTGACAAAAGAATAACGATTTACCAACAACATCTATATTTTATATTGTTTTAATAATCTTTTTTAAAACTAAAGTTAAAACAAAACCAAAACATAGACCAACGTTAGCATTAATTATTAAAAAATTAACTTTACACATTACAAATAGAGAAAACATGAAAAAAACTAGCTTAATCTTAGTATTATCTTTATTTACCACTTTTGGATTTTCTCAAATGGTGAGTAAAACAACTGGAACACCTTCAGATTTAAAAAAAATGAAGACCAAAATTTTAGCCGTTGAAATTCTAGAAGAAGGAAGTGAAGAAGACCTCTCTAACATGGATTCAAAAGAAAAGGAAGATTATAAAGCTTTAATTAAATCATACAATCAGCACATTAAAAAGGCTGTAGAAAAAGTTTGGAATTTAAACGATAATATCGAATATAAAAACTCTACTGAAATTGATGCTATTATAAAAAATAAGAACGAGAAATATGCTCTTCTAACATACTATAAACACAGTTTTTATATGAGAGAATCGATATTAGGAGATAAATCATTTTATAATTATGCTGATGTTAGGTATCGTCACCGAAATGAATCCGTTTGTGTAATTAATTATGTTTCACCTAGTAGCGATCAACAAAACCCGGAATTACACGCTGGACTTCCTGCTAGATTTACATATGAAGACAAGCAATACAGAGAAAAAGACCTTGTCTTTACATTAAGAAATTTACAAAATAATATTAACGAGATCATTAAAACAAATAAACACATCAAACCTAATGACTATATAAAAAATACTGCAAAACTTAACTGTCACCAATTATCAACTAAAACTTTTTTACTCAATAAATCCGAAACCGTTAAAAAGTTTAATCTAGAAAAAGCCAAGAAATTTTATGCGTATAAATTAAAAAAAACTGATCTAGAGACAATAGAACTAGCTGTAGCGAATAAAGAAACGGACAAAGCATATTCTATATTACTACCTTTTGCTTTTAAAGGTCAACTTCTTTTATCCTACAAACTTGTTGTTGATGCTGTTTCAGGCGATATTTTGTCATGCTCTCAATCCATGAGTGTTATTGCTGCTATGTCAGCATTTATTCCTGCAGACTTAAAAAAATTCTCAAAGTGTCAATAATCAAGACTGACTAGTTTGTACAACATATAATTTCTCTTCATATTTCCTCAAAGAAATAAAGCATCTATATTTCATATTACTATCTTCAGTTATTTTGAGCTGCTCTAAGAAACTAGCTTGTGATAATGCTGAACTATGTTTTGAAAATGTAGGAATGATACTATAAATTACTGTTGGGGTTGTTATCCATATACAGAACTATTATTACCAGGAGAAAAAGCAAGTAGATATGTTGGAGAAATTGACGCAGCTGATGGGGATAATCTTTCTGTATATTATTTTTACAGTGATCATGGTTCTAGTATGGTAACAATGAATAGTTGTTATGTTTTAAGACAAATAGATTAAGAATATAAAGTACACAGAAAATCAAAATGCTAACATCAATTATATTATATAAGACAGTTTGTAGCAAGTTAAAAAGCAAAGCAATTAATAAGCTCCACCAAAACTTTGTTTTGACGTTTAGTAGGAGAAAAAGTTAAAACCCAAAGCCAAGGCTTTGGCTAATTGGGTAAACGAAAATAGATAAAACAACATTAACTTAACATTATTTATTTGGCTTTTGCCGGTAAAAAGGATAGTTTAGTTGACACTAAATTTAAAGGCAAATAATCAACAGAACAACTAAACACATGAGAATTCGAAATTAAATGACAGAAATTATTGATTTAAGCCAAGAAATTTACGAAGGAATGCCTGTTTATAAAGACCTTCCCCAAGTTAAAATGACTATCCATAACACGCATGAAGAATGGAACGGAATAGAAAACAAAAAAAAAAGGACTCCTGCTGTACATAAATTAGAACTTGGAGAACATACAGGAACTCATGTTGACGCTATAAATCATATGGCACAACAGTACGAAGGTCAATCCATTGATACTATGCCTTTATCAATGTTTTATACCGAAGGAATTTGTTTAGACTTCTCTCACAAAGGATTAAAAGAATTAATTGAACCTTATGAAATTGAAAACGCTTGTATTAAAGCCAACTTACAAATAAAAAAAGGAGATACTGTTTTAATTTATACTGACCATTACAGGAAAAATTTTAATACTGAAAATTGGAGTAACGGACCTGGAATTACTGCTGAAGCTGCAAGATGGTTAGGCGAAAAAAAAATAGCTGCTTTCGGAGTAGAAACAATGTCTCCCGGAGTTCCTAAAATATCAAATAAAGAAGTTCATCATATTTGTGGAGAATTAGGTTTTACCCATTATGAAAATATGATTAACCTCCATTTATTAATTGGACGAGGAAGATTTCGATTTATTGGACTTCCTTTAAAAATTAGAGGAGGAACAGGTTCTCCCGTTAGAGCAGTTGCCATATTTGAAAACTAAATAAAAACGTATGCCAACAGGCTCTAAAAATAATAAGGGTTAAGTGCCAAACCCAAAGTTGGTATACAGTATAAAGTTCGCCAAATTTAAAACTTGACGGTTAAAAGAAAAATAACGGTAAAATTGTTAAATCGGGTTAAGTGCAAATCCGAAAAGCAAGGGCAATTTAACCCCTTAATACGCATACACAAACTGTTGTAAGTCATGAAAAAACTGATTATAATAACGTTTATCTTAAATTCCTTTTTTATCTTTTCTCAGACAAAGAATAAAGGTGGGTCTCATTATGCATACGACTATCTTACTATAGGCGAAAAATTTATTGAAGCCAATATTGACTTAACTGAAATGCTTGAAATCAATGAAGTTGACTTTGAAAAATACAAGTATAAAATAATTGAAAAACAAAAATTTAACCCTCCCCCTCTACCAAGTAAGCAGGGCAATAAAATTGAACTACTTTTTGAAAATAATCAAAAATTAATTTTAACAGACACCACCTACCACAGTGAATATAATCCCACAAAAAGTTATAATGTCTCCTATCACTCAGATTTTAAAGACTCCTATTTGGTTATGGAGAGCATGCCTTTTAATAATGATATCTATTTTGTAATTAGCAAAAAAACAGGAGATACGATACATCAATTTATTGATTATCCTTATATATCACCCAACAAATCTTACAGTGTTTCCGTTTTTCCTGATTGGACTGAATGTGAGCAAGAAACGTCTCTTGTGATTACTCAACTAATAAATAACCAATATATTAATCTTGTTTTTATCGGTGTTAATTCATGGTCATATCCTTTTAAATTAGATGCTAATGGAGTTCCGGTAGATGATTTTTCTATTTATTGGGTCTCCGACAATGAATTTATAATTAAAGTTAAAAACCCTGAAGAATGCTCTTTAGGAAAAGTGATAGAATCATTTTATTTGAAGTACAAAATAAAAAAAACGACTAACAACAACTATAAATAATACGTATTGGGGTGTTTAAAACTAAAGCTTGCGTCTATTTATTTAAGCGCCATATCTTTATAAATAGGTCTTTAATGATAAAAAGTAAAAACAATTAAGGAATATGAAGTGACTGTAGAATTTGATTGGAAAGGACTTTCGAATGACGGTAAACAAATGACTGAGAGAACAAAACATATTTGGACCATAATAGATAACCCCAATGACCGTTTTGCTAAAATTGTAAAGGCTGATGTTACTCTGATGAGTGAATTGAAAATTACACTACAAAAAAAATAAATGAGAATAGAAAAAAATTAACTACAAATATGACTTTAGAAAGAAAGATTGCTAAAGCATTCAATCTAACACCAGAAAATTGGATGAAACATTCAAATCCTTGGAGTGTATGGACAAGGTATTCAGTTTTACCAATAATAATTTTAGCTTTTTGGTGTAGAGTTTGGATTGGTTGGTGGTGCTTAGTTCCAGGAATATTATCATTATTATGGATGTTTTTTAACCCTATATTTTTTCCACCACCAAAATCAACAAGAAATTGGGCCTCACGGGCTGTAATGGGGGAAAGAGTCTATTTAAATCGGGATAAAATTGAAATTCCTGAAATACATAATAGTCCAATCCAAAAAATACTAAATGGAATTTCTTCTATCGGAATGGTAATAGCAATTTGGGCAACTGTTACCTATTCCATTTGGGGTGCAATTTTAGGAATAACGCTAACATATCTTGGAAAAAGTTGGTTTTTAGACCGAATGGTTTGGCTTTATGAAGATATGAAAGATAACAATGAAGAATACAAAAGTTGGGACTATTAAATACCACCAACACCCTCTTTTATTATTGCTACCCCCTACCACCACCACCCCCTTAGTAAAAAGGGATAAAAACCACATTAACTTAACGTGGTTTATTTGGCTTTTATCGATAAAAAGGATAGTTTCGTTGACACTGATTAAAACTAAATAAATAACAGAACAGCTAAACACATCATGCGACAAAGTGCATATGCACTTTATTTGGTTCTTACCCACAATTAGAGAAAATATGAAAATACAAAGAAAAATATTTGGACTACTTATTCTGCTTTTAATGTTTAGTTGTGCTAAAAATGAAGACACTTCATTTGAAATGGCTGAAGAAAAATCAATGACTACGAAAACCGAACCGCAAGAAGAAATTAATGTTGAACGAAAGTTGATAAAAGAAGGAAAAGTTGAATTTGAAACAGACAACATCACTGCTTCTCGAAAATTAATATTTGAAAGTATCGAAAAATACAAAGGATACACTTCTTCTGACCAAGAATATAAATCTATTGGTAGAGTGAGTAATACGATAGTTATTCGAGTACCTGCAAAGAATTTTGACCTACTATTAAATGATGCTACTAAGGGCGTAACAAAATTTGATAGTAAGAATATTGAAGTAAAAGATGTGACAGAAGAATTTCTTGATATTCAAGCACGACTTAAAACTAAAAAAGAGCTTGAAAATAGATATTTTGAACTACTCAAAAAAGCAAACAGCGTAACGGAAATATTAGAAGTTGAAAAACAAATTGGAAAGTTACGTTCTGAAATAGAATCAATTGAAGGTCGACTAAATTACATAAAAAGTAAAGTTTCATTATCCACTCTAACTATGACTTTTTACCAATCAATACCGAATGAAACCGAATTTGGAAATAAATTTAAAAATGGATTTAAAAGTGGTTGGGACAATTTTATTTGGCTCTTTGTTTTCTTGACCAATATTTGGCCATTTATTTTAATCGGAATAGGACTAATATTTGGAATTAAAATATGGAGAAAAAGCAAATAGAAGTGGGTAACACTGTATATAGCAAATAGTGCGTTCGGTGGTTCTCGAAAGTTATGTGCTAACTAACAACACCGCCAAATCGTTGATTTGGCTTTTAAGAATGAATAAATTAATAACAAAATAGTTATGAATAAAGTAATCTTAGTGACATTGTTTTTATCGTTACTCATAACGAGCTGTAGTAAAGAAGATAAACCTGGACCCAAAACAGAAACGGAATTTATCCAGAACAGTTGTGATTTTATAAACTTCAAATATTATAATGGAAATCAACAAGATTTGGGCTATTTGTCAAATGATTACATTTTAATTGCAGTTGACACAATAAACAATGATAGTATAATTCAAAACTTTGTTTCAACATTAAATCAATTTGATCAAAGTTACAATTACACTATTCATATTTCTGGTCAATATAAATTTAAGCAAATTCCTTTAAAATTAAGCTCTTCCAAAAATTGTGAAGAAATAACCCAAATAATTTCAGACTTAGAACAAAACACGATTATTGACTACGTACACTACACAATGAAAACTGATGCCTGTACTAATCTTATTGGAAACACGGTTGGAAATTTATGTGTAAATAGTTATAGTAGTAGTTTTTATGTGAATGTTTTTGATGAGAACAATTTGACGGACTTAAACCAAATGATTACACAAACTAATACGGAACTTGTGGGACAAATTCAATTTATGGCAAAATGGTTTGAACTTAGAGCAACTAAAAACTCAAATGGAGATGCATTAGCTATGGCAAACTATTTTTATGAATCAGGACTTTTTGAACATAGTGAACCTAGTATGTCAAAAATTCCTGTAGAATAACAATTTGCCAACACTCTGTCATATTGCATTTTGCTTGCTTACTATTTTAGCCTTTTGACAAATTGATTACTTTTAAGCAATTAATAAACTGAACAAACGCAACATACAGTTGTCATTGCGCTACTACAAAAAATAACCAAGTGCTCAACTCTTCCCTTTAGGTTGGCGCACCTCCAGCCAAAACCAACACCCACTTTATAATTGCTGTAGCACATACTGGCACCACCCCTTAGTAAAAACTGATAAAAACCATATTAACTTAACGTGGTTTACTTGGCTTTTATCGACAAAAAGGATAGTTTCGTTTACACTGATTGAATACTAAATAAATAACAGAACAGCTAAATAGATCATGCGACAAAGTGCATATGCACTTCATTCGCTTGTTGTGTATAATACTATTGTTACATTCCTTGAGTTAATTATAAAATGAAACTGCTTTTTAACTTCATACTTCTTTTTTGCTACTGTTATTCATATAGTCAAACATCAATTATCAATGATGATTTTGGTGGATACCAATTTGATGAACAGATAACAGAAATAATATTAAAGACCAGACAAAATAAAATTAATCATATTGAACTCAACTTAGTAGAATACAGAAGTAATGACAACAATACGATTTACTCACCATCTTCTGGTGGCAGTAATCCTGAGACAACTAAATTTATTTTCAAATTTGAAACAGATAGCACTTTTTGTGTAACAAAAATTTACAAACACGGAAAAACATGTTTCATTTCTGGATATAAATTTCTAATCAAAAATGACCTTTTCTTTCTTTCAGGAACATTCCCTATTGCTGGATTAACAGGAACAACTGAGGAATGTAAAGACATTCACTCAACTTACAACTATTTCCCAAGTGATACTTGGTCATCAGAGAAAATTAATGACACCTTAATATTTACCACAAAAAGAGAGGAAAGAAAAATTGACCCCATTACAAAGGATACAATATTTTACGATACTGGATCTAAGGATGTTAGTACGTACTTTATTAATACAGAAAACCAAATTATTAAAGAGGAGTTTTCACTTGCCTCAAATACAACCTATGATTACTCAAATCCAGACACCTTAATAATTAAACACTTCCAAAGTGATGGACTGATAAGCACTTCTCATATGAAAAAAGAAACTATTAAGGTCTCTAAAAACGTATATATCATTAAAGAAACTATTATTAGACATAATAATTACTCCAATCCTAAATATGCTAAACATGATTGGAACGATGATATTGAAACTATTACAATTGAATACAAATTAAATAAGGATAGTCTACCTGTCGAAATTAAAATCTTAGAAAGTAACGAAGGATTGGGGAGAATAAAAGGTTCAACCATGTCTATTAAATATTAACTATACACAACAATTTCTATATTTCATTATGTTGGCTGATTACTCTATCTTTGGTTTCAACAAAACGAAAACATAGAATGTCGTTAGGGCTAATTAATATGACAAACGAGTTTACAAAAGAAAAAAAAAAGATAGCAGAGCTACTTCAAAAGTTCAATAATATAAAAATGTCATGCATGCATCCTAAATGTAATGAAAATGCTATCAATTCCCATGTACTTCAAAACAATGGTATTTTAAATGAAATTTCCGTAAAAAACAATCTTATTGAAATCAAACCATTTAACATTTGGGATTTAGGTAAAAAAGATGACCTTAATTATCAAAAAGTTAATAAAAATAAGGCATTTACGTTTCCGGGGTTTTGCAAAGATCACGATAATCGAATATTTGAAATAATAGAAAAAGATGAACTTGATTTAAAAGATAATATAAGTATAGCTCTATTTTGTTACAGAGGATTATGTCAAGAAATTCGTAGAAAAGAGCAATTATACTCCTTTTACAACAAGTTACTAGATTTAAACCCTGAACTAAAACATTACGAATTTGGGGATGAGATTTTACTTACAGCTGAAGGAACTAAGATAGGTATCAATAACCTAAATTTCTTTAAGCGGAGACTAGAAAAAGATATTCACGGAGAATCCAAGCTATTAAAATTTAAGGTATTTGAATTGCCATA
>Ga0105356_10006112_pt1 | contig 11262 bp, 6 predicted proteins | sample GOMGulsemesocosm_3_FD_83502 | JGI IMG/M metagenome (GOLD analysis project Ga0105356, IMG submission 83502) | Methane-oxidizing microbial communities from mesocosms in the Gulf of Mexico - GOM9D Gulf of Mexico | ecosystem: Environmental > Aquatic > Marine > Cold seeps | place: Gulf of Mexico...
GTTGGGACTTCCGCAACCACAGCAAATCCAGCAAGGTTTTTAATCTTAGCCGTTTTTAAATATATGGATGGGTCGACAGAATAGGAATGTTTGCGGTGTGTAATATATACAAAGGACCTATCACTATAGTAGGTTTCTGCAAGTTCAACTAACACTTGGTTTCTATCGGGACTTATATGTTCTCCCTGATCCATTACAGCAATTAAATAATTCTCATAGAGTGAGATCGTACAAAAACTATAGTTGAGGACTTTAGGCATAAGTTAAGTTAAAAAGAAATAAAGCTCCGTTACTAATAACGGAGCTTTTAAATTATAAGTTATCTTGATTTAAGATTCTGTTGGTTTTTCACTGTGGCGAATTTTCACTGAAAGCTCAGTGGCATCCTTTTCTAAATCCAAAGTGATCACATCTCCTTCAGTAACTTTCGAAGTAATAATTTCTTCCGCTAAGGCATCTTCAATATATTTTTGGATGGCTCGTTTTAATGGACGTGCACCATATTGTTGATCAAACCCTTTATCTACAATAAAGTCTCTTGCTTTTTTACTGAGTTTTAAAGTGTAACCAAGATCCTTTATTCTATCCAGGAGTTTCTCTAATTCAATATCAATAATTAAATTAATATGCTCTTTCTCAAGTGTGTTAAAGACAACGACATCGTCAATTCTATTCAAAAATTCAGGAGCAAAAGCTTTCTTCAAGGCATTCTCAATTACAGTCTTTGCATGAGAATCTTCTTGAGATTTTCTTGCCGCAGTTCCAAAACCAACACCAGCACCAAAATCTTTTAATTTACGGGCACCAATATTAGAAGTCATTATAATTATGGTATTGCTAAAATCAATTTTCCGACCTAAACTATCTGTTAAAAACCCATCGTCTAATACCTGAAGCAACATATTGAAAACATCGGGATGCGCTTTTTCAATTTCATCCAGTAAGACTACTGCATAAGGTTTGCGTCTAACTTTTTCAGTAAGTTGCCCGCCTTCTTCATAACCAACATAACCCGGAGGAGCACCAATTAAACGCGATATGGCAAATTTTTCCATGTACTCACTCATGTCAACACGGATTAATGTGTCTTCACTATCAAATAACTCACGTGCTAACACCTTAGCCAATTGCGTTTTACCTACTCCAGTTTGTCCTAAAAATATAAATGAGCCAATGGGTTTGTTTGGATCTTTAAGTCCCGCACGATTACGCTGAATAGCTTTTACTACTTTTCCAACAGCTTCATCTTGACCAATAACTTTTCCTTTTATCAATTCAGGGAGTTTGGCCAATTTGTTACTTTCTGTTTGTGCAATTCTATTTACAGGAATTCCAGTCATCATAGAAACAACATCTGCAACATTTTCTTCTGTAACGACTTCACGATGCAGTTTAGATTCTTCTTCCCATTTGGCTTGTGCCTCTGACAGACTTTTTTCTATACGTTTTTCATCATCGCGAAGCTTTGCAGCTTCTTCATACTTTTGCTTTTTTACAACCGAATTTTTAGTTTCCTTTACTTCTTCAAGTTGTTTCTCAAGAATTACAATTTGTTCAGGCACATCAATATTTAAAATATGGACGCGTGATCCTGCTTCATCCAAAGCATCAATTGCTTTGTCTGGCAAAAATCGCTCGGTCATATATCGATTGGTTAATTTTACACAGGCCTCAATAGCTTCTGGGGTATAATTAACATTATGATGTTCCTCGTATTTATCTTTAATATTATTCAAGATCTCTATAGTTTCCACCACAGTTGTTGGCTCTACTATTACTTTTTGAAAACGACGTTCTAAAGCACCATCTTTTTCAATATATTGTCTGTATTCATCAAGAGTGGTTGCTCCAACACATTGTATCTCTCCTCTTGCCAAGGCAGGTTTAAACATATTTGAAGCATCTAAACTCCCAGTTGCTCCACCAGCACCAACAATGGTATGAATCTCATCAATAAAAAGAATGATATCTTCATTTTTTTCAAGTTCATTCATTACCGCTTTCATACGTTCTTCAAACTGTCCACGATATTTTGTACCAGCAACTAAACTCGCAAGATCTAATGTTACGACACGCTTGTTAAACAGAATACGAGAAACTTTACGTTTTACAATTCTGTTGGCTAGACCTTCTGCAATTGCAGATTTACCAACACCTGGTTCCCCAATTAATAGAGGGTTATTTTTCTTTCGTCTACTTAATATCTGGGAGACGCGTTGTATTTCTTTTTCACGACCAACAACTGGGTCGAGTTTGCCTTCTTCAGCCATAGCAGTAAGGTCTCTTCCAAAGTTATCCAAAACGGGTGTTTTAGATTTTTTGGCACCTTTTGCTGTCGATTGACTAAACGGATTTTCTTTAGAACTCTCGTCAGAAGTAGCATCTTCATCTGAAAATGATTCTGCCCGAGGAGTTTCTATATCGTCATCATTTGTAATCATATATTTAAACTGATCTTTAACGTTATCATAATCTACTTTTAATTTGTTTAAAAGTTTTGTAGTAGGGTCGTTTTCATTTCTTAAAATACACAAAAGCAAATGTGCCGTGTTTATTGAAGTACTCTGAAATAATTTTGCCTCTAAAAAAGTTGTTTTTAGAGCGCGCTCTGCTTGCCGTGTTAAATGCAAGTTTTTTTTCTCGTTAGATGAAACAGAAATATTAGGATTAGCCGGACTTAAAATTTCAACCTTACGTCTTAAATGATTCAAATCTATATCCAGGGCGCTTAAAATATCTATAGCTTTACCATTGCCATCACGCAATAATCCAAGCATTAAGTGTTCAGTGCCAATAAAATCATGGCCTAAACGCAGTGCCTCTTCTTTGCTATATGCAATTACATCTTTAACTCTAGGTGAAAAATTATCGTCCATAAATAGTTCCTTTCTGCATTAAAATTAATAAAAACAACTGTATAAAGACAAAAACTGTACCTTAATTATATCTTAATTGTTTTTTGTGATGATAAATGACAAAAAAAACACTGTAATATCAAAATTAATACCCGCATAGTTATTAACGAAATTACCTTTGAAATTTGTTGATAAAAATTATGAAAAAAGCCATATTTTAATAGCAGTTGGAGTAACAAAATTGTTATATTAGCTCGATTTGAAAACCTACAAAAATTAATAAATTTATTTATGGCAGAAGGAGAAAAGCTTATTCCAATAAATATTGAAGATGAAATGAAATCGGCTTACATTGACTATTCAATGTCAGTCATTGTGTCACGTGCACTACCAGATGTTAGAGATGGACTCAAGCCAGTACACAGACGTGTACTTTTTGGGATGCATGAGCTTGGTATTAGAGCAAATACAGCACATAAAAAATCAGCTAGAATAGTTGGGGAAGTTTTAGGTAAGTATCATCCACATGGAGATACCTCTGTTTATGATGCAATGGTACGTATGGCTCAAGAATGGAGTTTACGTTATATGTTAGTTGATGGTCAGGGAAACTTTGGGTCGATTGATGGTGATAGCCCTGCAGCAATGCGTTATACAGAAGCACGTATGCGTAAGATTTCTGAAGACATGTTGGCAGATATTGATAAAGAAACTGTAGACCATAAGCTTAATTTTGATGACACCTTAAAAGAGCCTACGGTTTTACCAACACGGATTCCTGGACTTTTAGTGAATGGTGCTTCAGGGATTGCTGTGGGTATGGCGACTAATATGCCGCCACACAACTTAACTGAAGTTATTAATGGTATAGTGGCATATATCGAAAACAATGATATAGAAATTGATGAGTTAATTACACATGTTAAAGCACCCGATTTCCCTACTGGAGGAATCATTTATGGCTATGATGGTGTTCGTGAAGCATTTAAAACAGGCCGTGGACGTATAGTTATGCGTGGAAAGGCTGTTATTGAAGAAGTTCAAGGTAGAGAATGTATTATTGTTACTGAGATTCCTTATCAGGTCAATAAAGCAGATATGATTAAAAAGACTGCTGATATTGTCAACGATAAGAAGCTTGAAGGGATTTCTACTATTCGTGATGAATCTGATAGAAATGGGATGCGTATCGTTTATGTTTTAAAACGAGATGCAATTCCTAATATTGTTCTCAATAAGCTCTATAAATATACGTCGTTACAATCGTCATTTAGTGTAAATAATATTGCATTGGTTAACGGACGTCCAAAAATGTTGAATCTAAAGGACATGATTCATTATTTTATTGAGCACCGCCATGAAGTTGTGGTTCGACGTACAAAATATGAATTACGTAAAGCTGAAGAACGCGCACATATTCTTGAAGGATTAATTATAGCTTCTGATAATATAGATGAAGTTATAGCATTAATTAGATCTTCAAGCAATGCAGATGAAGCAAGACAAAAGTTAATTGATCGTTTTGAATTAAGCGAAATTCAAGCTAAGGCAATAGTTGAAATGCGTTTGCGCCAATTAACAGGTCTTGAACAAGATAAATTGCGAGCAGAATATGATGCACTTTTGATTACCATTGATGATTTAAAAGACATTCTTGAAAAGAAAGAACGTCGTATGGAAATCATTAAGGAAGAACTTATTCAAGTAAAGGAAAAGTATGGAGATGAGAGACGTTCTGTGATTGAATATGCCGGAGGAGATCTTTCTATTGAAGATATGATTCCTAATGAAAAAGTGGTAATTACCATTTCTCATGCTGGTTATATCAAAAGAACTTCTTTAACCGAATATAAAACGCAGAATAGGGGAGGTGTAGGTCAAAAAGGATCTACGACTAGAAATGAAGATTTCTTAGAACATTTATTTGTGGGTACAAACCATCAATATATGTTATTCTTTACTCAAAAAGGGAAATGTTTCTGGATGCGTGTTTATGAAATTCCTGAAGGAAGTAAAACCTCAAAAGGTAGAGCTATTCAGAATTTGATAAATATTGAACAAGACGACAAGGTAAAAGCATTTATATGTACGCAGGATCTTAAGGATGATGAGTATATAAATAGTCATTATGTAATTATGGCTACTAAAAAAGGTCAGGTTAAAAAGACCTCTCTTGAGCAATATTCCAGACCTAGAACAAATGGTATTAATGCTATTACTATTAAGGAAGATGATGAACTATTAGAAGCAAAACTTACAACAGGTGAAAGCCAAGTGATGTTAGCTCTAAAATCTGGTAAAGCTATTCGATTTGAAGAAGCTAAAACTAGACCAATGGGAAGAAATGCTTCAGGAGTTAGAGGGATAAGACTCGCTAATGATACCGATGAAGTTATTGGAATGATTTCTGTAAATGATATGGAAAGTAACATTTTAGTAGTTTCTGAAAATGGCTATGGAAAACGTTCTAGTTTAGAAGATTATAGAATCACCAATCGTGGAGGAAAAGGAGTTAAAACCATTTCAATTACTGACAAAACAGGAAGTTTAGTTTCTATTAAAAACGTAACAGATAGTGATGATTTAATGATTATTAATAAGTCTGGTATTGCAATTAGAATGGCAATTGAAGATTTACGAGTTATGGGTAGAGCGACACAAGGGGTTAAATTAATTAACCTTAAAAATAGTGATTCTATTGCAGCAGTTGCAAAAGTGATGCATGATGAAGATGATGTAGAACATGCTGAAAGTGCCGACGTAGAAGGCACAGAAGATGATGGCACAACTCTTGATAATACTCAAACAGAAACAAACGAATAATAGATTAATATTTAAAATTACGAAGATGAAAAAACAAGTTGTATTAGGATTAGCTATAATGATAGGCACGTTCTCTTTTGCACAAAAGAAAGAACTTAAGTTAGCAGAGAAGGCAATCAAAACCAGCAACTATGCAGATGCAAAAGCAGCTATTACTGGCGCTGAAGCTCTACTTTCTGCAATGGATGAAAAAACAAAAGCGAAATTTTACTATTTGAAAGGACAAGCGTTATATGCAAATGGTTCTGGAACAGATGACGAAATCACAAATGCATTAAGTAGTTTTAAAATGCTTAGTGAAATTGAATCTAACTCAGGAAGATTAACTTATACTCCAAAAGTAAATGAAATGAAACTCGAAATGAGTAATTCGTTTATTAAAAAGGCGAGTGATGCTTATGAACAAAAGGATTATGGTCTTTCAACCAAAAACTTTGAGAATGCCTACAGAATGTCAACAATTGACACGTTGTATTTATTTAATTCTGCAACTGTTGCTGTTTTAGGGAAGGATTATGATACTGCCTTGAGATTGTATGCTGAATTAGAGGAAATAAAATACACTGGAATTTCTACAGAGTTTATGGCTACTGAAATTGAAACAGGTGAAGAACAAAAATTTCCAAATCAAATGATGAGAGATATTTCTGTTAAGTCTGGAACGCATGACAAATCTAAAAATGTACAAACTAAATCTAAGATAGCTGAAATCGCAAAAAACACTGCCTTAATTTATGTGGAACTAGGTCAGAGTGAAAAGGCTATTGCTGCCATTGAATCTGCTAAGAAAACAAGTCCTAATGACTTAAATTTAATTCTTTCAGAGGCCAATGTCTATTATAAAATGGGAGACACTCAGAAGTATAAGGAGTTAATAAAAACAGCACTTGACATTGATCCAAATAATGTTGATTTAATTTTTAATCTTGGTGTATTTGCGGCAGAAGAGAAAGATTATGAATCTGCGAAATCATATTATGATCAAGCTATTAGTATCGATTCTAAATTCACAAAAGGATATATGAATATGGCGGCATTGATATTGGATCAAGAACCGGCTATCATTGAAGAAATGAACAATTTGGGTACATCTTCAGCTGATAATGACAAGTACGATGAACTTAAAGAAAAAAGACAGCAACTTTATAAAGATGCTGTTCCTTATTTAGCTCAGGTTATGGATAATGAACCTGATAACTTAAGTGCAGCCAAAACATTAATGAACATCTATAGTGCTTTGGATGATATGGAAAATTATAAAGCAATGAAAGCTAAAGTTGATGCTTTACAAGGAGAAAACTAAAGTTAGTTGGATTATATAAATAGAAAAGCCACTCATTTGAGTGGCTTTTCTATTTATATAATCTTTTTAATAACTCTTAATTTATGAGTGTGAGTATTTGTTTCTACATTATAAATTCCTGAATGATCCAAACGATCAATTCTAACCATGCCATGAGCATGTATAATGTAATTATCTTTCATGATTATGCCAACATGTACAATGTTACCTTCAGAATTATCAAAAAAAGCAAGATCACCTGGCTCACTCTCTTCTATAAAACTTAATGCTTCTCCTTGAGTAGCCTGTTGTGAGGCATCTCTTAAAAGTTTATATCCATTAAGTTTATATACCATTTGCGTAAACCCTGAACAGTCAATACCAAAAGGTGTTTTTCCTCCCCAAAGGTAAGGTGCATTAATATATAGAAATGCTGTATTTAAAATGTTTCCTTTATGTTGTTTTCCAGATGTTGAATGTCCATCGTACCTATGATTTAATAACGATAATCCTTGTAATGAAGCTCCCACGGAAATTGGATATAATCCTTCATTAGTATCTTGAATAAATTCTACCAGATCTGTGGCATAGATAGGATCTGTTTTACTTAAGGACCTAAATTCAGTTTCTTCAATTTCTTTATATTGTTTATTATCTATCCATCCTTCATAATTATCAAAATCCAATCGAATTCTGCTCCATTTTTTGCGTTGTTCTAAAACCTTAAAAAAGTCACCATATAATACTTGTGAAACAAGTTCACTAGCATCAGATGGTTCCAATCTTAATGGAACAATACTTAAATTACAGATTCCGTATTGCATTCAGGCGTAGGTTAGTTGCGTTCTAAAACAATTGCAGAGGCACCACCACCACCATTACAAATAGCTGCGGCTCCAATTTTTGCTTCATTTTGTTCTAGTACATTGATAAGCGTTACAATTATTCTAGCTCCAGAACAACCTAGAGGGTGCCCCAAGGATACGGCGCCACCATTTACATTAACATTGGTGTCTGTTAATCCCAGAATTTTCATATTAGCTAATCCCACAACTGAAAACGCTTCATTAAATTCAAAAAAGTCTACGTCATCAATAGCTATATTTGCTTTTGCTAATGCTTTTGGAAGAGCTTTAGCAGGAGCAGTAGTAAACCATTGTGGTTCATGAGCTGCATCAGCATAACTTTTTATAGTTGCCAAAGGCTTAAGTCCTAAACTTTCAGCTTTCTCTTTACTCATTAATACTAATGCCGCTGCACCATCATTAATTGTAGAAGCATTAGCTGCAGTTACAGTTCCATCTTTTGAAAATGCCGGTCTTAAAGCAGGTATTTTTTCCATTCTTACGTTGGTGTACTCTTCATCTCTGCTCACAATTAAAGGTTCTCCACGACGTTGTGGTACTTCAACGGGAACAATTTCAGAATCATATTTTCCAGCATCCCAAGCAGCCGTAGATCGGTTATAGGACTGTATAGCAAAAGCGTCTTGATCTTCTCTAGAAAAATCGTATTCAGTAGCACATGCGTCAGCACAAACTCCCATTGCCTTTTCGTTATAAGCATCTACCAATCCATCTTTTTGCATGCCATCAATTAGTGAAGCAGGGCCAAATTTGGTTGCAGAACGGGCATGTAAATAGTGAGGAATTAAACTCATGTTTTCCATACCACCAGCGACAATAATTTCAGCATCTCCTAAAGCAATAGATTGTGCAGCCTGCATTACTGCTTTCATTCCAGAAGCACAAACTTTATTAATAGCAGTACATGGTACAGAATCTGGAATCCCAGCATAAATAGCAGCTTGCCTAGCTGGAGCCTGACCTGTTCCTGCTTGAACAACATTTCCCATTAAAACTTCATCAATCATTTCGGGTTTTAATTGAATTTTATGCAATGCGCCTTGGATAGCAATAGCACCAAGTTTTGGAGCAGGAATAGTGGATAAACCACCAAGAAAACTACCAATTGGTGTTCTTGCAGCAGATACTATGACAACCTCTTTATTCATTGTGATATGATTTTTATTTTGATTATGCGAAATTAATTAAAATTTAGAAGAAAATAGAATGATTACATCATAATCATGATCCATTGCTGCTCGTTTATTTTTTTATTACTTTTGGGTGAATCTTAAGATAATAAATGAAAGACTTCATTAATAAACTGTACAAAAACCATTCTTTAATATATAAGGCTCTGCTTTTTGTTTCCACGACCTTTCTAATTGTGTATTTATTTCCTAAAAGTGGAAAATTTAAGTACAGTTTTGAAAAAGGAAAACCTTGGCAATCAGAAAACCTATATGCCCCTTTTGATTTTGCAATTAAGAAATCAGATGCAGAGTTGCAAATTGAACGTAAATCAGCTCATGATAACGCAGTGTCATATTTTGATGTTGATACTACAGTATTTAATGGGATTACATTGGAATTCCAATCACAGTTTAATACACTCATAGTATCAGATTCATTAACTGAACAGGATACAGATGTTATTTATAATAAAGGGTTACAAATTTTAAACTCGTTATATTCCACGGGGGTTTTGGATAAGGAGTATAATTACCCTGCGGATAAACAAATTGTGATTTTAGTAGATAGAACACAAAAATCCACTTCGGTATATTCAAAATTTATTTCCCAAAATAATATTAGAGTATTATTGGAAGATAAGATTGAAGAGCTTGAAATGTCCGATTTTAAATCACAATATTTATCACTGTTTTTTGATGTTATTAAGCCAAATACCGCATTAAATAAGAGTATAACAGATAATTCTTTACAAGAAGAATTGGATAAGATATCCTTAGTAAGAGGGAGTATCGAACGAGAGACTCTGATAATATCTAAGGGAGAAGTGGTAGAAGGAAACAAGTTTAAAATACTTAAATCTTTGGAGTCTGAGTATCAATCTCAAGTTTGGAATGAAGCTAATTACAATTGGATTTTAGGTGCTTACACACTATTAGTTGCTTTGGCCTTACTAATGTTGTTGTTGTTTTTAAGAAAATACCGACCCGATGTATTTGTAAATAATACTAAGGTGACTTTTATTTTTTTTAATATTCTTTTAATGGTTTTTTTAACGACCCTAGTTGTTAATTATAATTCGGCATATATCTATGTGGTACCACTTTGTATTTTGCCCTTAGTTTTAAAAGCTTTTTTCGATGCGCGATTGGGATTATTTACTCATGTAATTACTGTGTTGCTTTTGGGCTTTGTGGTGTCTAATAATTACGAATATATGTTTTTGCAAATCATTGCAGGGATTGTAACGATTCTAACAGTATCAGAATTATATAAAAGAGCAAATTTATTTATTTCTGTTGGGCAGATCACACTTATATATATTGTAGCCTATTTTGCCTTTTTTGTAATCCATGAAGGCAGCGTTGATAATTTAAAATGGGAAACCTTTGTATTGTTCATTCTTTGTGGATTAGCGACGTTATTTGTTCAACCTTTAATTTATGCTTACGAGAAAATGTTTGGGTTAGTGTCTGACGTGTCCTTATTAGAGCTGTCAGATACAAATTCTAAGTTGTTAAAGGAATTATCAAATAAAGCGCCAGGGACTTTTCATCATTCTTTAAATGTAGCGAATCTGGCTGAAGCCTCTGCGAATGAAATTGGAGCAAATGCAATGTTGGTAAGGGTAGGAGCATTGTATCATGATATAGGAAAGATGAAAAATCCAACCTATTTTACAGAAAACCAATCCACAGGAATCAATCCACATGATGAATTGTCATCAAAAGAAAGTGCGACTACAATAATTAATCACGTTATTGATGGTATTGAGATTGCAAAGAAAAATAATTTACCAGATCGTGTTATTGATTTTATAAGGACGCATCATGGTACTAGTGTGGTGTATTATTTTTACAGTAAAGAGAAAAGTTTGGAATCTGAAATTAATATCGCCGATTTCATGTACCCTGGTCCAAGACCGTTTAGTAAAGAAACTGCAATATTAATGATGTGTGATAGCGTAGAAGCTGCTTCAAAAAGTTTGAAAGAACCTACATCTGCAAAAATTGATGTCTTTGTAGAAAGTATAATAAGTAAACAAATTGAAAGCGATCAGTTCTTAAATGCCAATATTACCTTTAAAGAAATACAATCCATAAAAAAAGTTTTAAAGCATAAGTTGGCTAATATCTATCACTTACGTATTGAATATCCGGAATAAAAAAAAACCTTAAAAAAAACGAAAAAATTGTTTGCGTTCTTTATAATGAAAACTTACATTTGCATCCGCTTTGAAATACTAAAGCGACGTTCATAAAATATA
>Ga0105356_10006113_pt1 | contig 11262 bp, 9 predicted proteins | sample GOMGulsemesocosm_3_FD_83502 | JGI IMG/M metagenome (GOLD analysis project Ga0105356, IMG submission 83502) | Methane-oxidizing microbial communities from mesocosms in the Gulf of Mexico - GOM9D Gulf of Mexico | ecosystem: Environmental > Aquatic > Marine > Cold seeps | place: Gulf of Mexico...
GGTCTGCATTTCAGTAAAATCAAACTTGAGTTGTGGTCGATACCCCGAATTCATTGGTGTTTTTCGTCCACCTTGTTGCGCCGTCCTATATTTTAATTCCTCAATGAAATCCGTTTTAGCAATCATCTGCTTTTAATTTTCTAGTGTTAAACGCATAAATAAGTTAGAAAAATGCTTTTCCTTTTTCCATTTTAAAGTTAATCTCTAGGTACTTTTATCGAAGCTGTTCTGAAACTTTTTTTATGAGGTCATTCATTGATTTCAATTGTTTTATACTTGATGTTAACTCCTGACATGTATTGGTCATTTTATGAATTAATCTTATTCTATCCACTCGCCAGAACGGGTTTGTCGACTGAGTTAATTATACACCGTATAGGCCATTGGTTTTATTTCTAAAGTGAGTCATTATCAGCTAATTTCACCTTTTAATAACAGCCCTTATTTCTTGACCACATTGTCTTTAAAATCTCTAAATCCACTGCCATCATAACGATACACGCCATTTAACGTACCAAACCAAATATTTTCATCTGAATCCTCTAAAATCCCAAAAAACATGCCTTGTTCTGCTTTAATTTCTGTCGCAGGTATATTTTCATTTATCAAGGTGGTCACATCATAACGAGACAGCGCCCATCCTTGGATATTAGCGCTTTCTGAACTGGTCCAAATATTGCCTTTTTTATCTTCATAAATATAGCCTACAAATTTCTGTGTGAAGTTGGTAAACGCCTTGTCGTCATACCTCCAAAGACCATCATTACCGCCGAGCCAAATACCTCCTTTTTTATCTTCAATGATATGACGCACATTCTTAAAAGTTTGACCCTCTTTATTTGTAAATTTTGTAAACTTTTCTCCATCATAAAAACAAGCGTCACCCCTTGTGCCAATCCAGAATTTTCCAGTTTTATCCTCAATGATAGCATTGACATCATTATCAGGTAAGCCTTCTTCTGTTGTGAAATTTCGAAAGGATTTTCCATCATAACAACTTGCCCCTCCTTCGGTACCAAACCAAATATTACCTTTTTTATCTTCATAAATATTAGTCACCCTATTATTGGCAAGGCCTTCATTTGTTGTGAAGTTTTGGAAAGTTTTTCCATCGTAATAATAAACGCCTGATCCTAGAGAACCCAACCAAAAGTTACCTTTACTATCTTCTAAAACAGAAAAGAAACGACTCAGACTTACATCAGTTGTAATATTGGTAAATGAATGACCATTAAATTGAATGATACCATCCCAGGTAGCAAACAAGATATTTCCATTTCTAGCTTGAATAATGTTACGAGTGATACTCTTGGGACTGTTGGTCGTATTTATCTCTAATAATTCAGAATTGATAGGATCCTTTGATAGGTCCGCTTTATTTTGCCTTTTGCAAGACATACATAAAACTAATATTAAGAATAAAGTGTATTGTAGGTGTTTCTTCATTTTTGTTTTTTGATTGGCAGAACTCATAAATACTCTGGCTAAATTTTCTTCAGCTAAAGATAAGGTAAAATGGAAATAGAAACTTTTAAAACTCAAAGAGATGTTTATTAACCGTTATAAACGGATAATTATGTTCCTCCTGTGATGAATACATACATCTGGCATTTTATGTCTTAGCCAAAGGCAAGCCTACAAATCTCATGCGGGCACTGACTGAGGATAGCTTCTTATCCTAACTCTAGATTAGTTCGGGAAAAGAAAATTTTAAAAATTAACGAGAAGTATATTAACCGTTATAAACGGATAAATATTTAGCCTCCTGTGATGAATAAATACACCAGTCATTTTAAGTCTTAGCCAATGGAAATCCTTCAAACCCCATGCTGAATCTAACTGCGTATAGCTCTTTATCCTGACTCCAGATTAGTTCGGTGAAAGAAATTTTTATTTTTGGAGATAAAAACCCTATTTTGGTCTTTTGTCTATTATGAAAACAGCAACAGTAAAAGAGCTTAAACAAGAATTATCTCATCATTCACAAGCTGAATTAATGGAGCTCTGCTTGCGTTTATCCAGATTTAAAAAGGAAAATAAAGAGCTTTTGACCTATTTGCTCTATGAAGCTTCAAATGAGGCCGGATATATTGAAGGAGTAAAAGCTGAAATTACCGAGCAATTCACAGAGATTAATACCGATAGCTATTATTATATGAAGAAAACCATTCGGAAAATATTGCGCCGTGTAAAGGTTTATATCCGCTATTCTAAACGCAAGGAAACTGAGGTGGAACTCCTCCTTTATTTCTGTGAGGAACTAAACAACCTGGAACCTTCTATTAAATATAACGTTACACTGACCAATTTGTTTAATAGGCAAATCCTAATGATCAAGAAGGCCATCTTAACCATGCATGAAGACCTGCAATATGATTATAATTTACAGCTAGAAGATCTCGGAATATAAGCTAACATTTTGGTAATTATTCAATAATGTTTTGTTAACGATTAAACTGCTTAAAATGCGTGTTTTTGCATAAAAAACAATGGAATTATTTTTAATCAGTTTTGGAGCTTTGTTCTCTATCATGAATCCTTTGGGAACAGTCCCTGTATTCGTTGGGTTGTCACAAGAAAACACTAAAAAAGAACGTCCAGTGACCGCTTTTTGGACCGCGGTAGATGTTCTTGTGATTTTGGTGCTTTCATTTTTTCTAGGTTCTTATATATTATCGTTTTTTGGCATCAGCCTAGATGCATTGAAAATTGCAGGTGGACTAATAATAACCTCTTCGGGATTTGCTTTATTAACAGGGAAATTTGCCGAACATAAAGGCATGAAAAGAAAGGGTGTAAAGAAAGATATAAATACCCGGTCTGAAATCTCTTTAACCCCCTTGGCAATTCCGATGTTAGCTGGGCCTGGAACAATATCCATGCTTATTACCTACAATCAGGAATACAAAGAAACAATGGATGTCTTGATCCTTTTAACGGCGATGATTACGGCAGCTATTAGTATTTATCTCATACTCAAAAGTGCACATTTTATCGTTAAAATCTTAGGAGCTTCTGGAATAAATGCACTCTCGAGGATCATTGGTTTTATAGTCATAGCCATTGGCATTGAGTATATGATCTTGGCGGTGGTCAATATCCTGTCTCAATTAAAACTCATGTAATTACTATGATGTTAAAGCATTCATAAATGTATAGCATGCTATTCCCAGATGATTAACTTTATGGACTAATTAAACACTAACTACATGAGGCTGGCTAAATCCTTTTTATTTTCATTATTAATAACGGTTACCCTAAATGCTCAAGAGCTTACTTTCGAAGCGTATAATCCGACATCTACACTTGTCGTTCCTGGTAAGATTATCAAAAAGGCAAAATTTCCGTTTATAGATATACACGGACATCAATACAGAATGCCTAATCAGGATTTGGCACCAGTAATTGCAGCTATGGATTCTCTAAATATGGGTATCATGGTCAATTTAAGTGGTAGATCTGGAGAGGATTTAGTGAAATCGGTGACTAATATAGCTACGAATTACCCAAATAGATTTGTTGTTTTTGCGAATATTAATTTTGAAGGAGCAGGAGCCGAAGGGTGGACTGAAAGCACCGTAAGTCAGTTGGAACAGGATGTTAAAAATGGGGCTAGGGGCCTAAAAGTTTATAAGAGTTTAGGACTGCGAAACAAGGATAATAAAGGGAATAGATTGGCAATTGATGATCCTAGTTTGGATGCCATTTGGGCCAAATGTGGTGCATTGGGAATCCCCGTATTAATCCATTCGGCGGATCCGAAACCTTTTTGGGATGAATTTGATGGGGATAACGAGCGCTGGTTGGAATTAAAGACACATCCAAGACGTAAACGCGATGCCGATAATCCTGCTCCCTGGGAACAAATAATGGAGGAGCAGTATAATATGTTTAAAAAGCATCCGAATACTACATTTATAAGTGCTCATATGAGTTGGTTGGCTAATGATTTGGGGAAACTAGGTCGCTTATTAGATCAAATGCCGAATATGAATGTGGGTATTGGTGCTATTATTGCTGAGCTCGGACGTCAACCACGTTTTGCTAAAGCCTTTATTACAAAATATCAAGACCGTGTATTGTTTGGAAAAGACAGCTGGAAGCCTGAAGAGTTTCCAACCTATTTCAGGGTCTTAGAAAGTGATGATGAGTATTTTCCATACCATAAGAAATACCATGCTTTTTGGCCTATGTATGGTTTAGACCTCTCTGATGAAGTTCTAAAAAAAGTGTATTATAAAAACGCTTTACGCATCGTTCCAGGATTAAATAAAAGTTTGTTTCCAAATTAATATTAGTTCTCCTTAAAATTCGAATTTCTTTGATGTGATTTTATCGCCTTATGAGATAGAATTATACCAATTAATAATGCTATAAAAGCGCCGATTGAAATTCCGGGAATAAAATTAATGAATAGGAAAAAATCGTAGGCACCATGAAATAATATGGCTAGGCCTAATCCCATTAAATTAAATGTCATGCGCTTGTTGGAGAACTTAGCTTTTCCCATAAAATAGCCCATTAAAACGGCAAAAGAAGCATGTGCAGGAATGGCTGTAATGGCCCGTAGTAATGCCACATTCATACCACCGTCGATTACGTAAAAAATATTTTCCACAAAGGCAAAACCCATGGAAACCATAACCGCATAAATAATACCATCAAAAGGTTCGTTAAAATCCTTTCTGGGCTGTGCATAATAACGCACCATAATATATTTGCTAAACTCTTCGATGAATGCAACCACAAAGAAAGCTTTTACAAATTGTTGCCATATACTATGGGTGTCGGTGAGTGGTAAAAATAAATCAAAAAACAAGTATAGTGCTGTGGTGACTACAACACTTAAAACGGCTCCTAATAAAAAGGTATAGAATAGAATGCGCTTTGATTCTTTTTCGTATTTGTCTTTAAGGTAGATATAAATTATTATAATAAGTATAGGGCTAGTCGTAGCTATAAGTAGGTTCATCTTAATCGAGTATGGATATTATGCATTGGACTAATTTAGTGAAATCATCTTTGACATTGTAAAGATGGGGAGACACACGCATATATTGACCTCTAAAGGAAAGGTGAATTTTGTGATTTGACAGCTCCGTTTTTAGTCGGTCAATATCTACAAAATCGGGAATTTTAATTCCGATTAAATGATGTCCTCTATAAGCATCATCTTCGATAGTAAAGCCTAAGTCTTGTAATTCCGCTAGAGCTTCTTTAGAGATAGTATGACAATAGTGCTGAATGGCTTCCGGTGTCCATGCTATGATTTGATTTATAGCCTTCGTGGCCATGGGTACAGAAATGAAATTTGCAGATTCACCCATGCCATAGCGATTGGCAGCATCCTTATAATGATCAGTATAATTAGTGAGTCCTGAGAAGTCTTCGCTATCAACTCTATTGCCCCAACTTTCTTCAATAGGGGAGCCCTCATCAAAAAAGGGTCCAAAATATCCAAGCCCAAAAGCATAGGGACCCAAAAGCCATTTATAAGAAGCACAAATTAAGGCATCGGGCTGGATTTTGTCTACAGAAAAAGGAAAAGCTCCAACAGATTGTGTTCCGTCAATGATCAATAATGCATTATAAATATTCGTTTTTTTACGAATGGCCATGAGGTCAAATAAAGAACCATCTGCCCAGTGTACTTGACACATGGCAACAACTTTAGTTTTACTGCTAATAGCGTTTAATATCGCTTCATTCCAGCGTTTTGCTTTTTGCTCACCGTCCTTAGGTTTTGCGATGGTTTTTATCAGGGCACCTTGTGAATCGGCGCATTTTTTCCAGGAGTAATAATTGCTGGGGAATTGATCCTCAATAACAATGATTTCATCTCCAGGTTGGAGTCTAACATTATTAGTCACACAGGCAATACCATAGGAGACCGAAGGAATGCATACAATGCGATTATATTCAGGAGTATCGATTAACTCAGCATAAGTTTTTTTGAGTGTCTCTACAGGTTCAAAAAAGTCATTTGGAGAGATGTTAAAAGGGCTGCTCTTACTTTGCAATGCCTCAATCCCCACGCTTTCTACAGATTTGAGTAAAGGCGACATATAGGAGGTATTTAAATAGGTAACATCATTTGGGAGACTGAATTTATCTTTTTGGTGCTCGAGCATAAGTAGTAATATTTAATAGGGGAAATTATAAAAACTAAAGCACTTTAGTAATATGATCTATTATAAAAGTGTAATAAGAATAATCGGCAGGGACTAATTGAAAATCTTCATTGTGATGAATAGTATAATGTTTGAACGCTTCTAAGGACTTAAGGCATAAGGCATCAACTTCTTCATCTTGTTTTTTTAGTTGGTTAAACGGCACATCCAAGAGACATAGAAAAACGTTTTGAAATTCGCAATCTGTAATTCCGTTGGGATGCTCATTAATACTCTTCCGAATTTCAATTGTTTCTAACTGTGAGCTTTTAATGGTCAATCCTATTTCTTCGGCAACCTCACGAAGGGCGGCGCTTTCAATAGATTCACCAGACATAACATGGCCGGCAACCGAAACATCCCAATAGTTTGGAAAGGTTTCCTTATTAGCAGCGCGTTTCTGAAATAATACCAATCCCGCTTTAGTATAAAACCAAATATGAACCGTAGCGTGAAACAAGCCTTTAAGGTGGGCTTCATCTTTAGAACACACCAGCTCCGTAGAGATTCCATTTTCGGTTAGTATGTCCAAATATTCTTCCAATTGCTCACAAATTAGTTCTCTCTCAAAGATAGGATTTATTAAAAATATAAGTCTTAGTTAAAGCCGATTATTTCTGTGAATTAGTATTTTTGAGAAACTAATAGATTTACTATGCGCATTTTTAAAAAAATAGTACTTGGCGTTTTTTTATTATTAATCCTCGTAGCCGCTGGGGGCTATCTGTATATAAATTCCTTAAAGCCACAATATTCGGGGGCCATTGAATTGGATAACCTCAATGAAGAAGTTACGGCGTATATGGATGACTTCGGAATCCCACATATCTATGCCAACTCCCAAGACGATGCTTATGTTGCCTTAGGGTATTTACATGCTCAGGATCGCTTATGGCAAATGGAACTCTTGAGACGTATCGCTCCAGGTCGCTTATCGGAGATTCTCGGAAAGGACCTGATAAAGACGGATCGTTTTTTTGCAAGTATTGGTATCGCTGAAACTTCGGCTGAAGCAGTACAACAAGTTGATAAGACTTCTCAAGCATATACATTGAGTATGGCTTACCTCAAAGGCGTGAATCAGTTTATTAAAGAAGGGCCTACACCTATAGAGTTTACCTTGGTTGGTGTCACAAAAGAAGACTATCAATTAAAGGATGTGTATAATATTTTTGGATATATGGCCTTTAGTTTTGCTATGGCACAAAAAACAGATCCCATGTTAACAGCCATTCAAAACAAGCTCGGCGTCGATTATTTAAAAGATCTGGATGTCATTCCAAATGCAGATGGTCAGTTAATAAAAAATAGTAGGCCTTCTATTGAAAGTATTATAGGATTATCGACTGATATTACCCAAATAACCGAAAAATTGCCAATTCCAGCTTTTATAGGGAGCAATAGCTGGGTAGTTTCACCTAAAAAGTCTAGCACTGGAGCTGTTCTATTAGCTAATGACCCTCATATTGGCTACGCCCAACCCTCAGTGTGGTATGAAGCACATATCGTAGTTCCAGGTTATGAAATGTATGGTTATCATATGGCTGGGATCCCTTTTCCGATGTTAGGTCATAATCGAGATTATGGCTATGGGATTACCATGTTTGAAAATGACGATATCGATTTTTATCAGGAGACAAATCATCCTGATGACGCTTCAAAATATCGAACTCCTGACGGCTATAAAGCTTATGATATTAGTTCTAAGATTATAAAAGTAAAAGATGAAGATGATGTTATCATCACCGTGAAATCAACGAGACATGGTCCTATAATGAATGCGGTTCAAGAAGAGATTGCTCATGATAATCCCATTGCAATGTCCTGGGTTTATACCCAGCATAAAAATGAACTCATTGAAGCTGTCTATCAGTTGTCTCATGCAACATCTATGCAAGAAGCCAAAGAAGCAGCATCAATGATACATGCCCCTGGATTAAATATCATGTATGGGGATGTCAAAGGAAATATTGCTTGGTGGGCAGCAGGAAAATTATTTACCCATAAGCCAAAGGTGAATTCTAAGTTTGTTTTAGACGGAGCCAATGCTAAGGCAAATGCTATAGAGTTTCTTGATTTTAAAGAAAATCCAATGGCTGAAAATCCGGAATGGGAATATGTGTATTCGGCAAACAATCAACCCGATTCTGTTGCGGGAATTATGTATCCGGGATATTATTTACCGGAGGATAGAGCCAAACGTATAGTTAGTTTACTGGAATCTAAAAATAATTGGAGTAAAGAGAATTTCGCCGATATGATTGTTGATGTGACCTCTCCTGTAGCTGTGGAGAATGTCAAAGAACTAACCACAGTAATAAATTATAATACCCTGACAAAAAACCAGCAACGCGCTATGGATATTTTGCAATTGTGGGAAGGTAGTAGCGGTTTTGAGGATATTGCTCCAACCATTTATCAGCGCTTTTTATATAAATATTTAGAATATACCTTTAAAGATGAATTGGGAGAGGAATTGTTTAGTCAGTTATTAAAAACACATTTAATTAAACGTTCCATTGCACTGCAATTAGGGAATGAGGAGTCTATATGGTGGGATGATACGACTACAAAGGATCAGGTAGAAACAAAAGCAGATATTTTAAACCGGGCTTTTATTAATGCTATTACCGATTTAGAATCGCAATTAGGAGATAATATAATTGTCTGGGAATGGTCTAAAGTGCACACCCTTGAACATAACCACGCTTTAGGAGCAGTTGAGACACTGAGACCTTATTTTAATGTAGGGCCTTTTGAAGTTGGTGGAACCGAAGAAGTCATAGATAATAAGGCTTTCGATTTTAATGATGAAGGTTTGTATAAAGTTGTAGCAGGACCTTCTACACGGCGTATTATCGATTTCTCTGATGTAGAGAATAGTATAAGTATTTTGCCAACGGGGCAATCGGGAAATCCCTTTAGTGAGCATTATGATGATCAGGCCGAAATGTATAACAAAGGCGCATTTAGGAAAATGAAAATGAATAGGACAGAGATAGAAAAAACCTCTCGCTTATTAAACATTATTCCTAAGGAATAATGAACATTGATTATGTGTTTTATATTCAGGAAAAATAGAGTATTAAACACTCAATATTTAAGATCTAAATAAACTACGGTCTGAAAAGTAAAGTTCGATGTCTTTTTGCCCTTGTCGAAATATATCAATGTATTGATATTCTATATTGGTTTCGACAAGTTCAACCTGACAGCTCTGACTTCAATGACTTTTCAGACCGTAGTTTTTTATTGTAAATACAAATTAGTCGAAATAACTAAAAGTTTCTCCGTCTTTAATATTTAAAAGTGATTCATAAATCATTCTAATCACATTCTCTACATCATCTCTATGAACCATCTCTACAGTGGTATGCATATAACGCAGAGGTAATGAAATCAGAGCACTAGCAACACCGCCATTACTATAAGCAAAAGCATCGGTATCGGTGCCTGTAGCTCTTGAAAGCGCCGCACGCTGAAAAGGAATTTTATTGGCCTCAGCAGTTTCTGTAATTAAATCTCTCAATTTTTGCTGCACAGCAGGAGCATAGGCAATTACCGGACCTTTACCCATCTCACAATGACCTTCTTTTTTCTTGTCGATCATAGGAGTAGTCGTGTCATGAGTTACATCAGTGACAATAGCTACATTTGGTTTTATGGTTTCGGTAATCATTTGTGCGCCTCGTAAACCAATTTCTTCCTGTACAGAATTGGTAATATATAAGCCAAAAGGCAATTCTTTTTTATTCTCATGAAGTAATCGCGCTACCTCGGCAATCATAAAGCCTCCCATTCTATTGTCCAAAGCACGACATACAAAATTATCTTTGTTTAAGATATGAAACTCATCGGGATAAGTAATAACACAACCCACATGAACGCCTAACTTTTCTACTTCATCTTTCTTTTTACAACCGATATCTATAAAAATATTATCAGGTTTAGGAGCTTCCTCTTTACCTTTCATTCGCGTATGTATTGCCGGCCATCCAAAAACACCTTTCACAATGCCTTTTTTTGTATGAATGTTTACAATTTTACTCGGTGCAATTTGATGATCACTCCCTCCATTACGGATGACGTAAATTAATCCGTCGTCAGAAATATAATTCACATACCATGAAATTTCATCGGCATGTCCCTCAATGACAACTTTAAATTTTGCTTTTGGATTGATAACCCCAACAGCTGTGCCGTAAGTGTCTGTAATAAACTCATCTACATAAGGTTTGAGGTAATCCATCCATATTTTCTGACCCTCCCATTCGTAACCCGTAGGCGCAGCGTTGTTTAAATATTTTTCTAAAAAGTTTATAGACTTTTTGTTAAGTATCTTCTGTTTTGCCATTCGAAATATTTTTTGCCTAAATTAACAATATTCATGCACAATTAATAGTTAGCATTAAGTTAATTAGTAATTTTACTCCGTTGAATATTCTTTTAGATTCTAAATTGTCATGCGAAAGATTTTTTATATCCTGATACTATTTCCAATGTTATGTTTAGCACAGGAGCAAGAGCGGAAAACAGATTCTTTAGAGACTAAATATTTAATCATTGCAGGAGATTCTGTCCCGCGAACCTCGATATATTTGGATGAGGTAGTGCTGCTTCATAGACTACAGTTCAATAGCAGAGAAGATCGTCGACGATATTTAATTTTAAAACGCAAAACCATTAAGGTGTATCCTTATGCTAAATTGGCTTCAGAACGATTGGATTCTCTAACTGCAAGATTGGCGCGGTTGGATAGAAAAAGGCAGCGAAAAAGATATGCTAAAAAAATACAGAAATATATAGAAGGAGAATTTTCGGAAGAACTCAAGAAATTTACACGCACAGAAGGTCAGATACTCATAAAATTGATCCATAGGCAAACGGGAAGAACCACCTTTGAGCTGATTAAGGAATTGCGTAATGGCTGGCGTGCCTTTTGGTTTAATAATACAGCAAGTTTATTTGACCTGTCTTTAAAACGTAAATACGACCCCTATAATGACAAGGAAGATTATTTAATTGAAGATATTTTACAGCGGAATTTCCAAAGTGGACGGCTCATACGTCAACGGTCTGCTCTAGGTTTTGA
>Ga0105356_10006118_pt1 | contig 11258 bp, 7 predicted proteins | sample GOMGulsemesocosm_3_FD_83502 | JGI IMG/M metagenome (GOLD analysis project Ga0105356, IMG submission 83502) | Methane-oxidizing microbial communities from mesocosms in the Gulf of Mexico - GOM9D Gulf of Mexico | ecosystem: Environmental > Aquatic > Marine > Cold seeps | place: Gulf of Mexico...
ATACCTTCACCAATATCAGGTAAAATAAAATCAATACTCATGTTCGTTCCTATTATTTTTCAATGGTGATCATTATTAGAAATGCACGCTGTCTTTAATTGCTTCAAATATTTTCAAGTGGTCAGCCACGTATTCTTTTTCTAACGCTAATGGATACGGGGTATCTAAACCACAAACACGGGCAATAGGTGACTCTAAATGTAAAAAACATTCTTTTTGAATGGTGGCAGCAATTTCACTTGCAAATCCAGCCGTTAACGGTGCTTCTTGACTGATCAGTAATCGACCGGTTTTAATGACTGAATGAGCAATGGTTTCAATATCCCAAGGCAAAATACTTCGTAAATCGATAACTTCACATGAAATACCGTCATTACTTGCCAAGTCTGCCGCCTTTTGTAGCACTTCCATTTGCGCGCCCCAAGCCAGTAAAGTGATGTCTGTGCCTTCACTAACTACTTCAGCTTTGCCCAGAGGGAGTTGATAATCTTCTTCAGGAACTTCTCCCACAGAGGCTCGATACAAACGTTTTGGTTCAAAAAATATGACCGGATTATCATCACGAATTGACGCCAATAATAAGCCTTTGGCTTGATAAGGATTACGCGGCACCACCACTTTAAGCCCAGGTGTGTGGGCAAAATACGCTTCCGGTGATTGGCTGTGATATAACCCGCCAGCAATGCCGCCACCATAAGGCGTACGAACCGTTAACTTACCGACATTGAATTCGTTGCCGCTACGATAGCGAAACTTGGCTGCTTCATTAACAATTTGATCAAACGCGGGGAAAATATAATCGGCAAATTGAATTTCTGCGATAGGACGAGAGCCCTGCGCAGCTAAACCATTGGCAAAACCAATAATGCCCTGCTCAACTAAGGGCGTGTTAAAGCAGCGTAACTTACCGTATTTATCTTGTAATCCTGACGTAGCGCGAAAGACGCCACCAAAATGGCCTACATCTTCGCCGAAACACAAAGTATTTTTATCTTCAGCCATCGCGATATCAAGCGCATTATTAATGGCCTGTAACATATTCATTTGTGCCATAACTAAAATTTCCCCGCGGTAAATGGATAGGCTTGTGGGTATTTTTTCACATGCGCTTTAACTTGCTCTAATTGCGCAATAAGCTGCGAACTTGGGCTATCGTAAACATCGGTAATTAAAGTATCTATATGGGGTTTATCTATTTTTTCTGACACTTTCACCGCCGCCAGTACTTTCGCCCTGAGTGTTTCAAATAACTCATTTTCTTGTTGTTCGTTCCACCACGCTTGCGCAACTAGCCAGTTCTTCATCCGCAGAATGGGATCATTGGCTTGCCACTTTTCTTCTTCTTCACGAGTACGATAGCCAGAAGGATCATCAGAGGTAGAGTGTGCGCCTAAGCGATAAGACATCGCTTCAATCAGCACCGGGGCATTTTCTGCTAACGCATATTCTCGAGCTAATTGGGTTGCTTTAATTACCGCTAAGATGTCATTACCATCAACACGAATGGTTTTTATACCGTAACCGACACCACGTGAGGCAATACCATTGCCTTTGTATTGCTCATCTGACGGGGTTGATATTGCGTAACCGTTATTACGACAGAAGAAGATCACCGGTGCCGCTTGTACTGCGGCCATATTTAATCCGGCATGAAAATCGCCTTCCGAAGCGGCACCTTCACCAAAATAGCATAGTGTTACCGCATCAAGTCCTTGCAGTTTTTGGCCATAAGCATAACCCGTTGCTTGCGGTATTTGTGTCCCTAATGGAGACGATATGGTCATATAGTTCAATTCTCTCGAACCATAATGAATTGGCATTTGTCGGCCTTTACCTAAATCGTCTTTGTTGGAGAACATTTGATTCATGAAGTTTTCTAAACTAAAACCGCGAAACATTAACGCACCTTGTTCACGGTATTGGCTCATGATCATGTCTTGTGGTTGCAAACCAGCGGCACCACCAACACTAGCAGCTTCTTCGCCTAGTGCTGCCATGTAAAAACTGACTCGACCTTGACGCTGCGACGCAACCATGCGCTCATCTAACACGCGATGAAAGGCTAATGTTTTATAGACTTTCAACGCGAGCGTCTGATCCATAGTAGGCAAATCACTACCGGCATATACGCTGCCGTCTTGTTTTAATATCTTTAATTCAGGAATTTCAACACTGGAGCCATCGATAAAGCTAGGCTGGTGTACTACTGGCCCATCTGGATAAGGTTCACTACTCATAACATTCTCTTATTGTATTGTGCTTGTTGATTACCGGCTTTTATGTTTTTTAGTATAGCCAACAATTAAATATAATCGCTTAAAACCTTACCTTTACGTTAACTGCAAGGCAAGGACGAGCAATGATGTTGTTTTTGATAATCGATTAAAAGTGAGCAGAAATGTTTACATAGCCAGAAAACAATCAGTACCGCCAAAGTGTTACGGTATGAGTTAGGAGTATGGTTATAGTAAGTCAATTAACTCAGTGGCAAGAAATTTAGTGACAGTGGTATGAAATACCATGATATACAATAACCTAACAGTTTTACCTTGTGGTGGTTAAATGTGGTGGTTAAATTGGATTTATAAGTTAGGGCTGCAGATGCCTGCGGCAATAAGCCCAAAAGGGGATAAAGTCTAAAGAATTATACAGAAATGAGTAAAGGAAGGGTCCACCTTTGATAAATTCATTGCTGAATAAATGACAGTACCTCTCCCTTTCAGCTCAGCTGTTATTATTTTTCGCTTGCTTCAATCGTGAATACTGAATCTCGTTCAACAATATTGGCAATAAATAAATGGGTTTGGCTACTTGGCTTATGATCAGGATCACTTAATTCAATCGCTAATTTAGTGGCATAACTGGCCATTTCTTCAACCGGATAATGCATCGTTGTTAATCTTGGGCGGCAAGCTTTAGCGACCAGTAAATCATCAAAGCCAATCACTGAAACTTCTTCTGGTACACGTATGCCTGCAGCAAACAAGGCATGTATAGCACCGATGGCCATGAGATCATTATAAGCAAGAATAGCGGTGAACTTTCCTCCTTTGGCAAGCAGTGCTTTTACCGCTTGCTCACCACCATCAATATTCGCAGTGGCCTCTTCAATATTATCAGCGCTCAAAGTAAGATTATGATCATTCAATGATTTTTTAATACCTTCGATACGACTACCAGGATCTCTATTTTGATAAATACTGGTGACCACCGCAAGTTCGCTATGGCCTTTTTCTAACAAGTATTCAGTGGCCATTTGCGAGCCACAAAAATTATCTAACCAAACACAACGGTTAGCTAATTTAGGAATATAGCGATTGATCAACACTAACCCTGGAATTTTTTCGGCAAGCTTAATTAGCGTGGCTTCATCGGAGTATTCACTATGTAAAATAATCGCCTTACAGTTGTGCTCTCGTAGCGACTCAATGGCATCTAATTCCGATTGTGTTTCATATAAGGAGTTACTCATTAATAACTTATAGTTATTTTCGCGGGCAGATTTTTCAACACCACTGGCTAGTGAGCCAAAAAATGACATTGATAAACGCGGCGTTACCACCCCAATAGTATTGGCTGTTTTGCCAGCTAATGCGCTGGCATTGCTATTAGGGCGATAATCTAGCTCCTTGATTACCTTTTTCACTCGTGCACGACACGCATCACCTACTTGTCCACCATTATGAATAACGCGTGATACTGTTGCTGTAGAAACCCCTGCAATTTTTGCAACATCTTTGATTGTAACCATATAAATTTTTCTCTGTTATTCCGATTAAATTAATTCTTTACCATACGCTGTAGGGCTAATTTATTTTTTGTGGCTAAACAATGCTTCGCGTCAATATGATAAAAACGAATAAAATACAAAGGTAATAAACTAAATAGTACCGTACCTAACGATAAAATAAGCCGCATAAGTAACAAGCTATCTGGTGCTTGGTTTACCTGATTATCGGCATCAAAACCAATAATATTAAGGGTTAATCCTGACAGGAGTAACGCTGCCGCCATACTGAAATTGACTACCCAAGTATGTAACGATACAAATAAGCCTTCTCTTCGCTGTTGGTGTAGCACTTCATCCTCGTCGCATAAATCAGCCAACATTGATGGAATTAACATCGTCATAGCGGTCCAAATGGCAGTACAGAATACCGCATCGAGCATCAGTAACCAACGCACATCAGGCGTAAAAATAAACCATTTTAATACCCCGCCAATAGCGGTGATTAGGTAAATTATTTTTAAGGCATTTACTTTACCATAAGTTGCTGACATTTTAGCGATTAATGGGATTGTTAACAAGCCAACAACGGCGTAAGAGGTTGATAACACGCCTTTCCATATCGAGCCTTCAGCGACATCCCCTTGGTGTTGATAAAAAACGACGAGGTAATAATCCATACTCGCGGTAAAAGCTCCGCCACATAATTGCAACGCAGTTAAGATCAACAAGACAAAGAGCGCTTTATTCCCTTTTAAAGTGGCGATACTACGAAATAATCCCAATGACTTTTTATCAGGCATCGCGAGTGATGGGTTACACGGTTGTAGCGCCTTTTTTTCACGGCAAAATATGCTTGGAATACTACCCAGTACGCCAATAATGACGATAGCTACCCCCCAACCTACATATTTAACGCCAATAAATACGCCACCCATTATCGCGATTTGGGACAATGGGAATAGCCACTGTACTAATGATGAGCCAATTTTGATAAAATAACTGGTAAACCCCATGATCTCAGTACGTTGATGATGATCGTCACTCATTTCATACGACAAACACGTTAACGGCACGGAGAGAAAAACCACCGCAATATTACATAATAAAGAACACAGTACAAAATACAGTAATTGTACCGATTCAGACCAATGAGGTGACACCATCCAGATCGCTGCAAAGGTAAAACAGCTTAACCAAGAGCCAAAAAAAATGAATGGCCGCCGACGACCAAATGAGCTACTAAAGTTATCCGACAAATGGCCAACCCAAGGCCCTAAGATAGTACTAACGATGACAGGAATAGTTAAGGCAATACCAAGTAAAAATGGGTCAACACCTAGCGTCATTTGATAAAATGGAATTGCCAACACCGCGATACTCTGATTAGCAAAGTACATGGCAAAAAAGCCAATACCTAACGCAAGCTTATTTTTGATAGTAACAGGCTGAACCGTATGCTGTTGACTCAAAGTCACTCCATTAATATATATACAAATTCACACAAAAATACATAGTCGCTTTGTCGCCACTTTCTTGCAAGAACATGGCGAACAACTAACGCCATTATGCAGGTATTTACGCTAATGCCAAGTAATGACCGACATTAGTGAGCTAGGCACGTGAATGTTGCTATAATACTGCAATCAATGACTTATCGACTGCACCGTTAGTGGTGCGGCTGTTAACCCCTTTGCCGAGGCAGTCAAGGTGATAGTACCGGTTTTACCGGCTATAGATTGCACCACGGCAACGACCCGACCACGGAATGTGTCTCTAACACCATTGGTAAACCCTTGTGCTGAACGCGGGTTGGCATTACCAAGCGCTAACAGCTGTCCCACGCCAGCAACGCTGAAATTAATTGCTAAATCATCATCCCAGTGATAAACACGCTGTCCCTGCTCATCAAACAATGTGCCAGTAATATACACGAGTGACTGACCATCAGCATTTATTGTGTTGCTTTCAGCGTTAAGCCGTATTTCACTAGGACGGCCTGCAGTGGTTAAAATACTTTCTTCACTAGCAACACCCTTAATGTAGCCAACCGCTTTCAATTGCCCTGCTTCGTAAGGTACTTGATAATGGGCTTTATACTCAGTCTTTATTGAAGTTGCTTGTTTACCTAAGCTGTTACCATTTAGAAAAAGCTCAACACTATCAAACACGGAATAAATCTCAACGGCGAGTACTTTTCCTGCCGCACTTGGCCAGCTCCAACTAGGGTGTAAATCCGGTTGAACCCAATCAAGGTAGCCATCCGCATATTGATCAGCAGGCAATGAGGGAATAGGACTGTGCACAAACACAGAAAGCTTATTGTTACCTGTTTTCCATAACACATCACGATAATACCCAGATGGCCTTTTAAAACCTAATGCATCCATTTCCCCACAATAAGCCAGTGTCCATGGGTAGCCTCCTAATCCTTGCCATTGTGGCCCATAACCAGTCCAACCAATGGCGGCTTCCCCCAAGTAGTCCCAGCCGGTCCAAACAAAGTCGCCGATTATATAAGGATATTTTTCAACATAGCGCCAATAACCAAAAGCTTTATTAGAGTAAGTTTCAGAGCCATACATCACCCGTTTAGGGAAGCGTTGATGATCACTTTGATAGTTCATTTGCTGATAGTTATAACCAACGATATTAAAATTCTTCAAATAGGGATCAGACTTTTCACCTGAGGTATTGGCACCAATAGTGATCTCTCGACTATTATCAAGCGTGGTAGCAAATGCTGTTAACATCGCGGCGCTATCAGCGCCAACTTGATCATTCTGCTCAGGTATTTCATTACCCACACTCCACATAATAACACTGGGGTGATTACGATCTCGCTCGATAAAATTAGTTAACTCTTGCTGCCAATCCTGTTTAAAACGTGATGAATAATCGTTTTTGTGATCCCACTTTGGCTTATTCCACGCATCAAATACTTCATTAATCACTAAGAGCCCTAAGCTATCCGCCGCAGTAAGGAAAGCTTGTGACGGTGGGTTATGTGCGGTACGTACTGCGTTATACCCTGCCGATAATATGCGTTTAACCTTACGTACTTCAGCATCGCGATGTGCTTCTGCGCCAAGTAAATAGTTACCATGATGAACATTCATTCCTTTTAGTAACAGTGATTCACCATTAATACTAAAACCGTGCTGCGCCGAAAATGATAATGAACGGATACCAAATGGCGTTTGTGTACGCTCTTTAACCGCTCCGTTATAGCTTAATATTTGTGTTAGCGTATATAACTTTGGCTGCGTAGGTGACCATAATATTGGCGAATTTACCACGAACTGATGAGAGACGTTAAGCGTTTTTTTGGTGAGCTTAACTAACGATAAGTTAGCTGACGACAAATTAGCTGACGACAAGATTTTTGTGGTTTGCACAACTAAGCGATCGTCTTGATCTCGCAATTGTAATGTTAACGTTATTGGCTGTTTAATCTCGATGTTGACCATGCTAGCGGGCACTGTCAGCTCACTAGAAATATTTACTTGCGCATATTTTTCATTCACTACTGGCGTAGTTATCGCCGTCCCCCAGTGCTTTAGATGTAACTTAGGCTTAAACGTTAACGTAACGGGCCGATAAATACCTGATCCTGAATACCAGCGACTATTTAGGTGATTATTGTTCACCTTAACCACAATAATATTATCGTCACCATGATGCAGATACGGGCTAATGTCGAGCCAAAATGAAGTGTAGCCATAATGCTGTCCACCCGCATGATGGCCGTTAACATACACAGCTGAATTCATGTAAATACCACCAAACTCTAAAATTGCTCGATGATCATTAAGTGCTTTGTTAACGGTAATATGCTTTCGATACCAACCAATACCGCCTTGTGTATAACCGGTATCATATTTATCAGGCGCGTGTTTATTGAACGGGCTGTTAGTGCCCGCAATATTCTTAATCGACCAATCATGAGGTAAATTTACCCTTTGCCATGAGGAATCATCAAAGGTTGAACTAAACACTCGCGGCTCTAATACCGAGTTATCGCTATGAGTAAAGCGCCAATCAGCATTCATTGCCGTTTTTATCGATAAATTTTCACTGGCGTTAGCAAACGCTAAAGTACTTAATAGCAATAGCCCCCATAAGACAAGATAAGGGCTAAGCATTAATTGAGCTCTGGCAAACCTGTTACAAACCATAATCGCGAACAATGGTATCGTAGATTAGAAAGTCTGCCGGTTTGGCCGTATAAACATTACCCTGTTGGGTAAACATCGACTCGCCCCACTCACCTGAAAGTACCGGCTCCCAGAAAAATGTCCCTAAGCCGCGTTTATCGGGTAAATTATACATAATGTTATTTAATAATCGGCGTTGCGGATTATATTCAACAATGCTGAAACTGAGATCCGCATAGGAATTAGCCAATGAAGCCACGGTACTTTGCCATTGATTTGATGGTCCTTGCCATTTTTCGTAAGCAGATAACCCTAACACATCAAAAGTTACCTCATGTGCTATGGCCTGGCTAACCCAATGTTCAACCCCTGCCTTGTCTCCGGTATTTTCAATGTGCAGCATTATTGGGGTAGCTTTATTGACTTGTTTTACCCCTGCTATACCCGCCTTTAATAACGTGGCTAGGTTATGCCAATTGGCGGTACTACCATTAACCGTATTGTTTACGGTAGAGTTATTACCATAGCAATCAGTCTGCTGGCTAGGCAGATGAATGAGCATTCCTGGAGTGATTTCATTACCAACTTGTACCATATCGGGCACAATACCTTGGGCTTTCATCTCGGTTAGTACCTCAACAGTGTAACGGTTTACCTCAACGGCGAGATCGTCGATGGTATTTATCGCCCGCCATGATTGAGGAATAACCTGTTTATTCGGATCTGCCCAGGTATCACTGTAATGAAAGTCGAGTAACAGTTTCATACCCGCCGCTTTCACTTGTTGCGCCATTTCAATAATGTGCGCTTTATCGTTATAGGGCTCACTTTTGCCCTGACACCACTGACCATCGGCTGATGCATAACCATAATCAACACTAGGTTCAATGAAAGTGCGTAAGCGAATATAATTAAAACCATGATTCTTTAATAACATTAACAGCGGTTTTTCAACGCCGTCGGTGTCAATAAATACGGCTCCTTGGTCAACATATTCAGCTAAGCTTGAAACATCAGCGCCTAAAATATAATCATCACTATTACGTGCTTCACCAACCATTTCAGCGGTTGTGTCGTCGGAGGATATTGAAGGGCTTGAAGGTGTTTGCTCGGGAGTAGCACCCGAGTCATTGTGATATTGCTCACTGGCACAACCCGTTAAGAGTAATAATGCAGTAAAAATGGGTGCGATTTTTATCATGTGATTAAAGTGCATGAAATAACCTTATGTTATGGTACGGATGAAAGTCGGTAAAGCCAATGCTTTACCATTCAATATAGAATTACAGTGCTGAGTTAAGTAAGGTACTCGCTTAAGCTACTGACTTAAGCTGCTGACTTAAGAAATAACCTTAAAACGCCAGTTATTAATAGCGAGATAAAATGGCAATTCGCTGCCACCTCATCTCATTCTTAAAGGTAATATACGGTGTTACTACCACCAAATGCTATAAAAGGCGATCAGAATAAGACTCACCAATAGCGCCGACAGGTTAAAATCAGCTCGGGTAGTAAAATCGACTTCTGCTAACTGTACTGACGATTTATGGTCTTCAGGCTTTTGCAGTAAGGTCACCACAACCGCTAATACTAAACAGCTTAAAAATACTAAACCAATGCGATCCATAAATGGCACCTCAGGCAATAACATTTTAAAGACTAATGATAATACCGCTGAGCTAATAGCAGAAACTAATGCGGCATTTGCTGTGGTTTTCTTCCAAAACATCCCTAATAAAAACAGCACCACAATACCCGGTGTAAAAAAGCCGGTGAACTCTTGAATATACTGGAATGCTTGCTCTGAATCGCCTAATAATGGCTTTGCCGTAATTAGAGCAATAATTAAGGCAACCACACTAACCACTCGGCCAACTAACACATAATGTGCCGGCGGCTTTGCGGGCTTAGCTTGCTGATATAAGTCCATAGTAAAGATAGTAGCAACACTGTTGGTCATTGAGGCTAAGCTGGACAATATAGCCGCGACTAACGCTGCAAATACTAGCCCTTTCAGCCCGACAGGCATCATATTCATTAACGTTGGGTAGGCATGATCCGCTTTAGCTAAATCAGGTAAAATCAACACTGCCGCAATTCCGGGTAAAACCACAATAACTGGCATTAATAATTTTAAGAAGGCCGCAAACGCAATGCCTTTTTGCGCTTCTTTTAAATCTTTAGCCGCTAAAGTACGCTGGATGATATATTGGTTAAAACCCCAGTAGGACAAGTTGACGACCCACATACCGCCAACCAATACCGAAATACCAGGTAAATTGGCATAGTTGGGGCTTTCTGGTGATAAAATCATGTCAAATTTTTCAGGTAATTCATTGGTCAACGTAGTAAAGCCCGACACGATTCCTTGGCCTTCACCAATAAGATCTAAAGTCATGTATGACAAAAACAAGCCACCAATGATTAACAGCACCACTTGAATAATATCCGTAAAAGCAACCGCTTTAAGACCCCCGTATAATGAATAAGCTAATGACAATACCGCTAAAACAATCATACTGGTGGTTAAGTCAACACCGGTAATAGCGTTAATTGCCAAAGCGCCCAACCATAACACTGCGGTTAAATTTACAAACACATAAACCGCTAACCAAAAAATCGCCATAGTGATTTTTACACGGTTATCATAACGTTCTTGCAAGAACTGCGGCATGGTATAAATTTTATGCTTTAAAAATATCGGTAAAAAATATTTACCGACAATAATTAAGGTAATCGCTGCCATCCATTCATATGAAGCAATGGCTAAACCAATAGCATAACCCGATCCCGACATACCAATAATTTGCTCCGCCGAAATATTGGCTGCAATTAATGACGCCCCAATCGCCCACCAAGGTAGGCTTTGTCCCGCCAAAAAATAATCTTCGGCATTTTTATCATGGCCCGCTTTTTCGCGCGAGACATAATAAGCCACCGCAATTAAGCCAAGTACGTAAATGACAAAAATTGCCATATCAATCGTGTGTAACGTCATATATTTTCCTACTATTCATCCATTTATTGTAAAAGTAGCACTGCTTATGATTACTAACTATTCAAGTCGCTTATTGTAGAATTAACCGCTTGCTGGTAAGTTTATGCTCGCTTGACGTAGCAGAAATGCTCGCCTGCGCTAAAGTACTACCAATACGAATAAGTACTGCGGCTTTACCTTGTGACGTTTGTGGCATTACCGGATTCACTATTTCAATATCGCCACTTGTTTCAAAATGTAGCGTTTGACCATTTACCGGTACTACATTGCCATTGGCATCATGTATTGATGCATAAACAAACACGACATCATTAGCATTAGTGGCTAAGGCAACATTACTGGTATCTACGGTTAATTGAATATGGCTTGCAGCCTG
>Ga0105356_10006119_pt1 | contig 11255 bp, 13 predicted proteins | sample GOMGulsemesocosm_3_FD_83502 | JGI IMG/M metagenome (GOLD analysis project Ga0105356, IMG submission 83502) | Methane-oxidizing microbial communities from mesocosms in the Gulf of Mexico - GOM9D Gulf of Mexico | ecosystem: Environmental > Aquatic > Marine > Cold seeps | place: Gulf of Mexico...
AAATTGCAGGATTAAAATCTTAATTTTTAAGTAGATTTGAATGTTATAAAAAAAATAGATTAGAACAAATGAAAAAGATTTTTTTCTTAGTAATTATTGGAGTTTTTAGTATGTCTTTCCAAAATATAGAAGCTCAGCAAATGAGACAGATTCAGCCAGGACAAAGAGGTTATCGACCACCACCTAAGCCAAGAACAGAACGCTATATTGAGTTGAAAGATGCTTATGAGGAAACTAAAAAAATGCTTCCTAAATGTGTGGAGAAATTTAATTTGGATGATTTTAAAAAAGAAATCCTTAAAAATATTCTCGTTGAGAATTTTGAAGCTAAAAATGTAGTCATAGGAGATAAAGATAGCAGCCATGAAAGTCGGACTAAGCGGATTATTGAAATAGACAAAAAGTTTTACCAAGACTTAACATTAATTTTGACTAGTGAAGAGATTGAGGCTTTTAAACTAATGGATTTTACTGAAACTCGGAAAGAGAAGAAAAAACGTAAAAAGAAAAAATCTTAATATTAATAGAAGCTTATCTGAAAAATCAAATTATAGCGGTTTTTCAGATAAGCTTTTATTGTGCCAATAGTTAAAATTGGCAGCTAATTCCCAAAAGGCACAGAATCCCAGACGTTTTTTTGTAAATTTAAATCAAATAAGATTGAATTATGAAAAATTGTGTCATTCTACTAATATTTTTGTTTGGAATTCAAAGTATTAGTGCGCAAAAGCAAGTCGCTTTATATTGGGATGCGTCATACTCCATGAAGGATCGATTGCTAGATCGTGAATTGAAGTATTTGAATAATTATTTTGTAAAAAACACTGAAGTAGATCTTACCTTAGTGATGTTTAGTAATGAAATTCTTTTGCAAGAAAAATTTGAAATTAGAGATGGCAATTGGATTCCTTTACAACAAGAATTGCAAAGAACGATTTATGATGGTGCAACGTCTTATTCCGTATTATTTAAACAAGAGTATGATGAATACTTGCTGTTTACAGATGGTATTGAAAATATAAATGATTTAAAGCCACCAACAACAAAACCCATTTATATCATTTCTACTTTGGATGGATCTAATACCATCAATTTAAAACTAATTGCCGATTTATCTTCAGGATCGTTTTTATACTTAAATAAGCAATCGAATGTTGTAGAACAAATTGAACTAAATGATGGTGCAGATAACACGGGCAATATTATAGGAGGTATTTCAGGTGTTGAAGGCCCATTAGGAGCTGTAAGTATTGTTAATAAAACAACTGGTAAAGGTGTTGTTTCTGGGATTAGTGGAGATTATAAAATTAAAGCTAATGAAGGCGATACTTTGGAATATTCTTTTTTGGGAAAGAAAACGGTGTCAGTAAAAGTTTTAAATGTTAATGTCATTAATGTTACTATGGGTGACATGGATGAGAATTTGGATGAAGTTACCATAACAACTAAAACTGATAATGAAGAAAAAATTGTTACTGGATATGGAGAAGTCAATAGAGATCCTGTTGGCTATGCTACTCAAACTATAAATTCCGATCAGATTTCTGAATCCACAACTGATGTTGGAAATGCCGTGATAGGTAAATTTACTGGTCTTAAATTGGCAAATAATCAAGATTTAAGTTTGTTCAAAGGTCGTGGGAGTAGTTTATTGCTTTCAGAATATGGATTAATAGTAGTGGATGGCGTGCCTATTGACCGATCTACCATTGGTTATGAGGCTGATACTGATTTTATTGATCCTAATAATATTGAAAGTATAACCCATTTAAAAGGATTGGCAGCTACAAATCGATATGGAACCGAGGGTAATAATGGGGTGATACTAATAACGACTAAAACGGCATCCGCAGGAAAAGCCAAATCTAAAAAGCAGATTGTATTAGGAACCACAGCGACATATAGTGGGGATGCTCAAAATGTAGACAAACTAGCCGACACAGATTATTTGCGATCATTGAGCACATCAAAAAATATAGATGAGGCGTTTAACGACTATCTAAACCAAAGAGAGACTTACGGTAATAAACCTGAATTCTATTTGGATGTATACGATTATTTTAAAGGCTGGAATAATGATTTGTTGTCAAAACGAGTCTTATCCAATGTTTATGAAATTGCTTTTAATGATTCCAAAATGTTACGAGCACTAGCATATAAACAGCAATCAAATGCCGACTATGAAGCTGCAGTTATAACTCTTAAAAGAGTGTTGAAATTGAAGCCAAAAGAATCCCAATCTTATAAAGATCTGGCTCTAGCTCAAGCCTATGCAGGGAATTCACAAGATGCGTTGACTATTTATACTAATATTGACAAGCGAATTAAAGTAGGTGGCTCAAATTTTAATGGCATTAGAAAAACTATTACAAATGATGCAAAGAATTTAGTTTTTAAACATAAAAGCAAATTGAATGTTTCAAATATTAATCCATTATACCTGAGAAATATTAAATATCGAGCGAGAATAATGATTGAATGGAATGATTTTAATTCTGAGTTCGATTTGAATATTATTAATCCACAAAAACGATTTTTTACTTGGTCACATACAAACTCAGAAAATTCGGCAAGAATTCGGCAAGAAAAAGACCAAGGCTATGGATTAGAAGAGTTTTATCTCACGTCAACCGATATAGGTGAATGGACCTTTAATATTAAATATTACGGTAAGACTTCAAATGACAAATCGCCTACATTTATTAAGATCACAATCTATAAAAACTTCGGAATGCCAAATGAAACCAAGGATATTCAAGTTGTACGATTGGAAAAACAGAATATTGAGCAAACTGCTGTGAAATTAATGGTTGATTAAACTTGAATAACCCCTAAATTAAAGGGTTTTTCAATAGGAGCATGGTTTGCTGCTTCAATCCCCATACTGATCCATTTTCGTGTATCTAATGGGTTGATTACCCCATCCGTCCAAATTCTAGAAGCCGCATAATACGGAGAGACCTGATTGTCATATCGAGACTTTATCTCATTGAATAATTCTTCTTCTTTTTCCTTGGTAAATTTTTCGCCTTGTTTCTCGAGTGAAGCTTTTTCTATTTGTAAGAGTACCTTGGCAGCAGAATTCCCACTCATAACGGCTAATTCAGCACTTGGCCAAGCAGCTATTAATCTTGGGTCATAAGCTTTACCACACATGGCATAATTACCTGCGCCATAACTGTTTCCAATAATAATGGTGAATTTAGGAACTACAGAATTACTTACAGCATTAACCATTTTTGCACCATCTTTAATAATTCCGCCATGCTCACTTTTACTCCCAACCATAAATCCAGTAACGTCTTGTAGAAATACTAAAGGAATTTTCTTCTGATTACAATTGGCAATAAATCGGGTTGCTTTATCGGCACTATCATTGTAAATAACACCTCCAAATTGCATTTCACCTGACTTCGTTTTTACCAATTTACGTTGATTGGCGACAATTCCAACTGCCCAACCATCAATTCTGGCATACGTTGTAATTATTGTTTGTCCGTATCCAGACTTATACTCATCGAATTCTGAATTATCAACTAAACGCTTAATAATATCATACATATCGTATTGCTCAGCTCGGGACTTCGGTAGGATCCCAAAAATATCGCTAGGGTTGTCTTTTGGAGGATTTGCTGAAGCACGGTTATAGCCAGCTTTATCAAAATCACCAATTTTAGAAACAATATTTTTTATAGTATTAAGAGCATCTTTATCATCTTTAGCCTTATAATCAGTAACCCCACTAATTTCACAATGTGTAGTTGCTCCTCCAAGAGTTTCATTATCTATAGACTCTCCAATCGCCGCTTTTACCAAGTAACTTCCAGCTAAAAATATACTCCCTGTTTTATCAACGATTAAGGCTTCATCACTCATGATAGGTAAATAAGCACCACCTGCCACACAACTCCCCATAACTGCAGCAATTTGAGTGATTCCCATGCTACTCATCACAGCGTTATTTCTAAAAATACGTCCAAAATGTTCTTTGTCAGGGAAAATCTCATCTTGCATTGGTAGGTATACACCCGCACTATCCACTAAGTAAATTATTGGCAATCGGTTTTCTATGGCAATTTCTTGAGCTCTTAAATTTTTCTTGGCAGTTATTGGAAACCATGCACCCGCCTTGACAGTAGCATCATTTGCAACTACAATACATTGTTTTCCTTGGACATAACCCATCTTTACAACCACACCACCTGAAGGACATCCACCATGTTCTTTATACATATCTTCACCTGCAAAAGCTGCAATTTCTATGCTATTGGCTTTGGAATCCAAGAGGTAATCAATGCGCTCTCTAGCGGTCAGTTTTCCTTTGGAATGGTGTTTTTCTATTTTTGATTTCCCCCCGCCAAGCTTCACTTTTACTAGTCGTTTGGTTAAATCTGATACTAAAAGTTTATTGTGATCTTCGTTTTTATTGAAGTTGATATCCATTTATGAATTATTTAGTGCTAAAATACAAAAGTTGCAAGTCTCACGAAAGCTGAATTATTTAATTCTAAACTCAATTTATTATACATGGAAGTATATTCCTTGGAAAATAAATTAATTTTATGTATATTTGCCAAGAATTAAATTACCAAAACATAATGATTCCATTATCAAATTATATTTTAATGGATGATATAACTAAGAATAATCAAGATCGGATCGAGTTGAATTTGATCAATTAAAACAACAAAAACACAATGAAACGTAGCAAAATTATTTTTTACATAGCAACAGGCTTATTTAGCATATTAATGCTGTTTTCAATCTCTATGTATTTTTTCAATCATGATGAAATAGCAGAGTTGTTTAAAGGCTTTGGATATCCTTCATATATTATATATCCTTACGCTATTGCCAAATTACTAGGTTTATTTGCAATATGGAACCCAAAATTTCATCGTTTAAAAGAATGGGCTTATGCTGGATTCTTCTTTGCTTTTATTTTGGCATTTTTCGCCCATTATATGATTGGTGATGGAGATCAAATGGGGGTAGTAATTGCTATGGTGCTTTTGTTAGTATCATATTATTTTAGTAAAAAAAACAAATAATTGAATATGAAAAAGTTAATCGCATTTGCAGGAAGTAATAGTAGGAATTCTATTAATAAGCAATTGGCAGAATATACTGCAAATCAAATAAACAATGCCGAAGTTGCTGTTTTGGATTTAAACGATTTTGAACTTCCATTATATGGTATAGATTATGAAATGGAGCACGGAATACCAAGTAATGCACAGCAGTTTTTGGATTTAATTAAGTCGGCTAATGGCATAGTTTTATCCCTTGCAGAGCACAATGGTGCTTACGCTAGTGTTTTTAAAAACCTGTTTGATTGGATGTCTCGCATCGATGGAAAATTATGGAGCAATGTACCTATGTTACTCATGGCAACATCACCAGGAGGTCGAGGTGGAGCAACAGTTTTAGACATCGCCAAAGGACGGTTTCCTTATATGGGCGGGAATATTGTTGCCGATTTTTCATTACCCTCATTCGGACAAAATTTTTCAGAAGAAGGGATCGTTGATGATGCTTTAAAGGCTGAATATAGTAAGGCAATTGGTGAATTGCAAAGTGCGATGTAGTCGAAAATGATTTTCAATGTTTTTGTCTTTGAAAGGATTTATTTCAAGACAGTTCTTTATTAATTTAAAACACAATGATTATGAGTACAGAACGAGAAGTTATCAAGGAATACTCAAATAAAGAGTTAACTATAATTTGGAAGCCGAAAAAATGTATTCATGCTGCCAAATGCGTAGAGCGATTGCCCGAAGTGTATAATCCAGATGAAAAACCTTGGATAAAAGCTGAGAACGCTACAACCGAAGCACTTAAATCTCAAATTCAGGCATGTCCATCGGGGGCGTTATCCTATAAGATAATAGGTGAAAATAATAAAGAAGAAGCGCATTTAGAAACTAAAGTTGAAGTACTTGAAAACGGACCATTGTTAGTCTATGGAACATTGCATGTTACAAATTCAAACGGGGATAAGGAGCAGAAAAATAAAACCACGGCATTTTGTAGATGTGGTGCATCACAAAACAAGCCTTACTGTGATGGGGCGCATTTAAAAGTTGAATTTAAAGGTTAAATTATGGGTGATATTGCGAAAGATATAAATTCTAAGTTCCCGAATAATAAGGTCAAAGCCTTGCTTAATATTATTTATACAGCGAATTGGATCAATAGTGCTCAAAGTACATTTTTTAAGCCTTTTGGAATATCTGCTCAGCAATTTAATATTTTACGAATACTACGTGGTGCAGGCGAATCATTGAAAGTGCAAACAATCAAAGATCGTATGATTGAACGTGCTCCAAATGCCACTCGGTTAATGGATAAATTATGTGATAAGGATTTGATAAAGCGTATTGCTTGTCCTGGAGACAGAAGGGTAGTGCATATTGCGATCACATCTAAAGGGCTAGATCTCTTAGCTGATATTGCTAAAGAAATGAAAGATGATTACTTAGATAATTTAACTGAAGAGGAGGCTGGTCAGTTGAGTGATTTACTAGACAAGGTAAGATAAGAAAGCCAATACCCCTGATCTTCTGGGGAATGGTATTGAAATTAAATAAATAATAATTTAAATAAGCAGTCGCTGGTTTTTCTAGTCGGTGACTGTAAAAGGAGTGTATATAATGAAAACTAATTCTATAAAACAAATCGGACGAAGTGATTTTGTTAATATGGGACCTATTGAGTTACGTCAACCCATACCAGCACAAAACATAGAAATGATAGATCCGTTTATTTTGTTACACCATTACGGACCGTATGAAATAAATGAAGATAGTAATCCCTTTGATTTGGGGCCACATCCGCATAGAGGATTTGAGCCGATAACATTTTTAATTCAAGGAGAACAGTTGCATCGTGATTCTTTGGGGCATGAAAGTGTGGTAAAAGCAGGAGATGTACAATGGACTACTGCAGGACGTGGTATTATTCATGCTGAAGGACCTACAAAAGCCTTTGTTGAAAAAGGAGGGGTGCTTGAGGGTATTCAGTTGTGGTTAAACCTTCCTGCAAAAAAGAAAATGATTTCTGCTAATTATCAGCATGTGAAACATGAAGATTTTAATGTGAGTCTATCTGAAGATAAAAAAGTAAGTGTTCAGGTTATTGCTGGACAGCTTGAAGGGAAATCGGGTAAAATTACGACACAAACATCGGTAAATGCCTTTATGATCGATGTAGAAAAAGATGGATATCATGAGATTGAAATTAATAACTCACATCAAAGTTTGATTTATTTGTTACATGGAAGTGTTACGATTAACGGACAGGAATTTTTGAAGCAGGACGACAATCAGCTTGTTGAATTTCATAATGATGGTGATGGTTTTTCAATTAAAGGCAATGAAAATAGTAAACTTTTATTTTTATCTGGAATACCATTAAAGGAAGAAGTGGCGAGTTGGGGGCCTTATGTAATGAACACGCAGACTGAAATAATGGAAGCTTTACGTGATTACCAACAGGGTAAAATGGGGTTTCTGCCACGTTAATGGAGTGAATTTATAGAACGCCTTAAAGTTTTGACTAATAATTTGAAGAAACGGTTAATCTGTTTAAATCTTGTTAGAGCAATTTGTAGAAAATCACACATATAGATTCGAAAATAATTCCTCAGGGCAAATCCTTGGAGATAGTTAATCTTAAGAAATTTCTTTATTAAAGCACCCAAAAGGGTGCTTTTTTTGTGTAAAAAAAGCGATATTTGCTTTTCTACTAACTATAAACTATTTAAAAATATGGCAATGAATAAAAACACAGTCCTGGCATGGGCTACCACTATAATGATTATAGTAGGTCTTGGTTTGATGGCGCTTGGTGCTTTTCGATATAATGAAATAGCAGGCTGGGGTTTTGGAGCAGTAGGGATTGGTTTTTTTGCTATTGCATGGGTGTTTAATGCTTTAAAAGGTCGCGTCTAATGAGTGATGATAAAAAAATAATATTTTCAATGTCTGGAGTTACTAAAAAATTCCAGAGTGCAAATACGCCAGTTTTAAAAAATATTTATTTAAGCTTCTTCTATGGGGCTAAAATTGGAATTTTAGGTTTAAATGGGTCAGGTAAATCTACGCTTCTGAAAATTATAGCAGGAGTTGATAAAAACTATCAAGGTGATGTTGTGTTTTCACAAGATTATTCTGTTGGATATCTGGAACAAGAACCAAAATTGGATGAATCTAAAACCGTTATTGAAATTGTTAAAGAAGGTGTAGCGGAGACTGTCGCTGTACTTGACGAATACAATAAAATCAATGATATGTTTGGTTTAGAAGAGGTGTATTCAGATCCTGATAAAATGCAAAAGCTTATGGATAAGCAAGCAGAGCTACAGGATGAAATTGATGCTTCTAATGCTTGGGAATTAGATACTAAGCTTGAAATTGCAATGGATGCATTACGTACACCTGATGGTGATAAAAAAATAAGTGTATTATCTGGAGGGGAACGTCGCCGTGTGGCCTTATGTCGTTTGTTATTACAAGAGCCAGATGTGCTATTGCTGGATGAGCCTACCAATCATTTAGATGCAGAATCTGTACATTGGTTAGAGCATCATTTGGCACAATACAAAGGGACAGTAATTGCAGTAACGCATGATAGATACTTTTTAGATAATGTTGCTGGATGGATATTGGAACTCGATAGAGGTGAAGGGATTCCTTGGAAAGGGAACTATTCATCTTGGTTAGACCAAAAGTCTAAACGTATGGCGCAAGAGAGTAAAACGGCTTCTAAGCGTCAGAAAACTTTAGAACGAGAACTGGACTGGGTACGTCAAGGTGCTAAAGGGCGTCAAACAAAGCAGAAGGCTCGTTTGAAGAATTATGATAAATTAATGAGTCAAGATCAAAAACAACTTGACGAAAAACTTGAAATATACATTCCTAATGGCCCTCGTTTAGGAACAAATGTTATTGATGCCGTTGGCGTAAGTAAGGCTTACGATGATAAATTACTATATGAAGACCTAGGATTTAATTTACCGCAAGCAGGTATTGTTGGTGTGATTGGTCCTAATGGTGCGGGAAAAACGACCATTTTCAGAATGATTATGGGAGAGGAAACACCAGATAAAGGTGAATTTATAGTAGGAGAGACCGCAAAGGTTGCTTATGTAGATCAAGCACACTCGAACATTAATCCAGAAAAAACCATTTGGCAGAATTTTAGTGATGAGCAGGAACTGGTGATGATGGGAGGTAAGCAAGTAAATTCTAGAGCGTATTTAAGTCGTTTTAATTTTTCTGGTAGTGAACAGAACAAAAAAGTAAGTCTGCTGTCTGGAGGAGAACGTAATCGGTTACATTTAGCAATGACTTTAAAAGAAGAAGGTAATGTGTTGTTATTGGATGAGCCTACCAATGATCTTGATGTTAATACACTAAGAGCACTAGAAGAAGGTCTCGAGAGCTTTGCTGGTTGTGCCGTAGTGATTAGTCACGATAGATGGTTTTTAGACCGCGTATGTACGCATATTTTGGCTTTTGAAGGCGATTCACAAGTATATTTCTTTGAAGGCGGATTTAGTGATTATGAAGAAAACAAAAAGAAACGTCTTGGTGGTGATTTAATGCCGAAACGAATCAAGTATAAAAAGTTAATTCGATAATTTAAAAAAAAGCCTGCTGATGCAGGCTTTTTTTATTGATGATAGCATGTGTTAATTGAAAATAATTCTTCTAGTTTCAAGACTTATATTTTATCTAAACCATCTCTTCTTGAAGCTTGTACTAAGCATGTCGAAGTTAAGAGGTGAAAACAGTTAAGGATATTTTTAAGAAATTTAATTATTACCGTATAGATGACCTTCAGTAAAGTCTTTGTACGGTTTCTCTTCTTCAGCTTCTTTAGCCTTTTTTTTGCTCAATTGCTCATTCTCAGCTTTGAGTTTATAAGATTTTCTGACTCCTAAAATTAAGAGTATAAAAAAGAAGGATACCGTTACGATTAACATCGTGACAATGCTCGATTGTTCAATTAAGGGTACGGGTTTGTTGATAGATAATAGTAGGTTATTTAGTAGCATGTTTTGCTATGATTTGGGGTTAATAGCGATTCAAATATAAACTTTTTATCTGACTAAGCAATTAAAAATGAAATAATTATGTATTATTTCTAAGTCAGTCTATCCAGAAATCCCTTTGTAATTACGCCTTTACTTGTAACAATAATTTGGATAGATAGACCTATAAATAAAGTGTGATATGGGCTACATGGGATCAGGTTTGCAAAGTTGGATATATAGAATGCAGCCCCGTAAACCATTTTCTATGAAACGAAAAGGGTCATTTACTGAAATTCCATCTTATCAGCGTGAATTTAAAATTCAAGCGTCTAAAGAACGATTTAAGACTGATGTAATTTTAAGTGGTTTACTAATTTTTTTTAGTGTTGGAATTTTTGCATTATATGCGCCCAAGTTTAATAAGCATTCGGAAAAAGTACATCAAGAGGTAATGCAAATGCAAAAAGAAGGGAATGGAGCTGCGCTTAAGTTTTTATTGAGCTCTGGGAAAGAGCGGTTGTTGAATAATAATATTATAGGCGCCTATTCTGAATTTAAACTCGCTTATAATATAGAACCAAATAATGAAGACTTGAAAGCACTCTTAATTGAAACCTTAAGTATTTTGTGTGTTGAAAATAATTCCTATTGTGATAAATTAGATAAAATTCAAGAGTTGTTATAAAAGACTAGCTGAATTTTGCGGTCAAATCTTCTACTACGGTTTCTATAGTTCTATTTTTAATCGATTTTTCTACAAATTTAGCAGGAACCTGACGTACGGCACAGTCTTTAATTGCGCAACGCTCACAAGTAACGCCAACTTCAGTAGAGTTAATATTGGGGTCGTCTAAAAATGAAATTTTACGTTTGAGTTGCCTATTAATTAATAAACCAACACTAATACTTCGGAAGTGTTTGTCTTTAAACGGGTCTTTAGTCGCCGATGAGAATACTAAATATGATTGGTTATCGTCAGGGTAATTTGAAATTTGCACATCAAATTCGTGAGTTGAGTTGCTGTTGCTGATTTTTTCAAGCACATTTAGAGAGATCCAGCGTCTACAATAGTGTTCGTTGTTCTCATTTGAATGAGGAGATTGCTGATGGGATAAATGCAATTCCTTTTTTAAATGAAACCTATCACTACCAGCTTTATGTGTAAATCGTAAGAAAAATAAATTCTGAATATTAAAATCTTCTGGTAAAATATTTG
>Ga0105356_10006127_pt1 | contig 11249 bp, 8 predicted proteins | sample GOMGulsemesocosm_3_FD_83502 | JGI IMG/M metagenome (GOLD analysis project Ga0105356, IMG submission 83502) | Methane-oxidizing microbial communities from mesocosms in the Gulf of Mexico - GOM9D Gulf of Mexico | ecosystem: Environmental > Aquatic > Marine > Cold seeps | place: Gulf of Mexico...
CACCACCGGCCGACTGGATACCCACTGAGTTAAAGCCCGCCGCGACAAAATAGTTTTTAAGCTCCGGCGCTTCCCCTAAATGATAGCGATCATCGGGGGTAAACGACTCAGGCCCGTTAAAAAACAGCTGCAATCCAGTGCGCTCTAAAATTGGCAGGCGGTGCATCGCCGCCTCTAAATATGGCTCTAAGTGATCAAAATCATCCGGTAGTTGATCGAAGAAAAAATCCTCTGGTATACCGTCCATCCCCCAAGGCTTGGCTCCGGGTTCAAACATACCGACTAAAAGCTTCCCCGCATCTTCCTTGTAGTAACAATAGCCATCCATATCGCGCATGGTCGGCAAGCCGCGCTGTAAATCCGGCATATTTTCTGTGACTACATAAAAGTGCTCAGCGGCGTGTAAAGGCACATTAACCCCGGCTTTTTTGCCAAATTCACGCGCCCACATGCCCGAACAGTTAACCACGTATTCAGCATCGATATCCCCCTGTTCGGTGATCACACCCGCCGCTTTGCCATCGCGAATTTTCATATCCAGCACTTTCACGCCTTCAATAATTTTCGCCCCGCCCATACGTGCACCTTTCGCCAGTGCCTGGGTCACATCAACCGGGCTGGCCATGCCATCCATAGGTAAATGGATGGCGCCAATCACATCATCGATGTTCATTAGTGGCCACATCTCTTTGGCCTGATCTGGCGAGATAACATTACAGGGAAATCCCGCCACTTTGGCCATTGACGCGCCGCGCTTAAGCTCAGCCAACCGCTCTTTATTAGTGGCGATTGTCAAAGAACCATTGCGCACAAAACCTGTAGCTTGGCCGGTTTCAGCCGCTAATTGCTCATACAGATCGGCACTGTATTTGGCCAACATCGACATATTGTAATTGGCACGCAGTGTCGGTACTAAACCGGCCGCATGCCATGTTGTACCGCAGGTAAGCTGGCGACGCTCCAATAGCACCACATCGGTAAAGCCCAGTTTGGTCAAGTGATAGGCCACTGAGCAGCCAATAACGCCACCGCCAACGATGACAACTTGCGCAGATTTAGGTAGTTGCTTAGTCATTAATATTCTCCAAAACTCTACGGCCCTGACGCAGAGTTATTGCTGTTACTGCGCTGTGAATACCCTTTCATATCGCCATCAATGGCATTTAGAAAGTCTCTGGATTCCCATTCGCAATACTGTAAATTGTCCGGCGCTTAGCTGAACACTATGGTTTTGTTACCGTGCACTAAGACCCGATCTTCTAAATGATCTCTAAGGCCTCTGGCCAGTACTGTTTTTTCAACATCTTTGCCCAGGCGCACTAGGTCTTCTACTTTGTCACTGTGGGTGACACGTACCACATCTTGATCGATAATCGGCCCTTCATCTAGCTGCTCTGTGACATAGTGGCAAGTGGCGCCAATAAGCTTCACCCCGCGGCGAGACGCCTGATGATAAGGTTTTGCGCCAATAAATGAAGGTAAAAAGCTGTGGTGAATATTAATCACGTTATGGCGGTATTTTTCACACAGAGCCTGCGGCAAAATTTGCATATAGCGGGCAAGTACCACGCAATCCGCCTTATATTCGTCCACCAGCGCTTCCACTTGCGCAAAGCCTGGCGCTTTATTGTCTTTTTCGATGACCACGTGATGATAGGGAATACCGTACCATTCAACTAATCCCTGCATATCTTTATGGTTGGAGATAACACAGCTGATTTCACAATCGAGATCACCACTTCTCCAGCGGTCGAGCAGATCCGACAGGCAGTGGCTGCCTTTACTGGCCATCAACACGACTTTCTTAGGCTGATCGGAGCTGACTAAGCGAAAGTTCATGTCGAATTTTTCGATCAGTGGTTCAAATTGTGTACGCAGTTCATCGATGCCAAAGGTCAGTGAATCCGCCTGAATTTCAAAGCGTGAAAAAAATCGCTTACTCTCCACATCACTGTGGTGAGTGGCCTCACAGATCCATCCGCCATTGCGGGTGATGACTTCTGCCACTTGCGTGACAATACCCACCTGGTCAGGACAGTCAAAAATAACTCTATATGTGCTTTTCATGGTATATATCCTCGCTCGGATACCCATACGATAAGTTCGAGTATGGGTATAGACAAATTACTTAACTCAGCGCTTGTTCAAGCTCAGGCAATGCATCAAACAGGTCGGCGACTAAACCGTAATCTGCCACCCCAAAAATAGGTGCCTCTGCATCTTTATTGATTGCGACAATCACTTTAGAGTCTTTCATGCCCGCCAAATGCTGAATAGCACCTGAGATACCGACAGCCACATACAAATCCGGCGCAACGATTTTACCCGTCTGTCCCACTTGCATATCATTGGAGACGAAACCTGCGTCAACCGCGGCGCGTGAAGCCCCTACAGCCGCCCCCATTTTATCTGCCACACGTTCCAGCATCGGGAAATTATCCCCTGATTGCATACCGCGCCCGCCCGATATAATAATGCCGGCAGAAGTTAATTCCGGTCGCTCAGAGATACTTTTCTGATCACCGATAAACCGCGACAAACCACTCTCACCAGTGGCTGAAATAGTATTTTGCTGGGCGTTGCCGCCCCCTGTCGACACTGGTTCAAAGGCAGTACCGCGCACCGTCAGTACTTTAATAGCATCGCAGCTGTTGACAGTCGCCAAAGCGTTACCGGCATAGATAGGACGGACAAAAGTGTTGGCATCAACCACTGCGACTATCTCTGATATCTGCGAGACGTCCAGCAGCGCGGCGATGCGCGGCAATAAATTTTTTGCCGTCGTAGTTGCAGCACCTAAGATATGGCTGAAGGGCGTTGCTTGCGCTTGCTGTGTCACAACCGGCGCAATATTTTCAGGTAGTTGATTAGCCAGCGAAGTATCATCGACTAACAACACCGTGTCGATGGCTCCAATTGCCGCCGCCTCATCAGCGACTGCTGCACAGCCGCTACCCGCTACTAGTAGGGATATAGAAGCCCCTGTTTTTTGCTGTAATTGCACCGCGGCCTGTAAGGTATTTAAAGTGGCAGCGTTAAGCTGTTGATTATCGTGATCACCAATCACTAAAATAGATGCTGTCATGTTAAAGGCTCCCTGTTTCTGTTTTCAGTTTTTCGACTAACTGCGCCACACTACTGACCACAATACCTGCGCTGCGCTCGGGCGGAGTTTCTACTTTAACAATGCTTAAACGAGGTGCTGCATCCACCCCTAAATCATCAACAGAAATAGTCTCAAGCGGCTTTCTTTTGGCCTTCATAATATTGGGTAAAGAAGCAAAACGCGGTTCATTGAGACGTAAATCAGCAGTGACAACTGCCGGCAGTGTTAAGGCTATTTCCTGCAGACCACCGTCCACCTCACGAGTGACTTTAATTTCACTGGCGTCGCACACCAATTTTGAGGCAAAGGTACCTTGGGGCATATTGCCGATGGCGGCTAACATTTGACCGGTTTGATTATTATCACTATCGATAGACTGCTTACCCAAGATAACAAGCTGGCACTGCTCTTTTTTGACTATCTCATTCAGAATTTTGGCCACCCCTAAAGGCTCGACATCGAACTCTGTTTTAACCTGCAAAGCACGATCTGCCCCCAGTGCCAGAGCGGTACGCAATTGTTCTTGACAACTGTCATCGCCGACACTAACCACTAACACTTCACTGGCGATTCCCTGCTCTTTCAGACGTATCGCTTCCTCGACTGCTATTTCGCAAAACGGATTAATCGCCATCTTTACATTGGCGAGCTCTACGTCAGAACCATCCGCTTTAACCCGTACTTTTACGTTGGCATCGACAACGCGCTTTACTGCAACTAGTACTTTCATTGTTACCTCTACAGGGTGAGTTAGAACAAAACATTTGAAAATGAAATTATCATTAAAATTTTCATATTGAAATATAAATTTTCAATTAATTTCACTAAAACGAAATTAATTTTCCTAGACACATACAACAAACATCATTTTAATTATATTTTTCAAACAGTTAACAAAACACTTGTTAATAAAACTAACAGTGAAATAGTTTTTCTCAATTGTTCATCCTGAAAATTCGCGGCAGTATCACTAAGAGCTTTTTGATCTATTAATGTACAAAACCGCTTCACAGTTAGTGAATCGACTCAACAAAATAATAATTCGCACCAGCGATGTAGAGGTAGTTATGAAATCGATCGTATCTAAGACATTCAAAGCACTTGCCATCACCACATCAGTACTAGCAGCCAATGCTGCACTTGCAGCAGACAAACCGGACACAGTCACAGTCGGTTACTTTTTAGAGTGGCCAACTGCCAATCAAATTGCGCAGGTTGAAAAAACCTACGATAAAGTCATGGGCGTTAATATGCAGTGGCGAGCCTTCGACTCAGGAACTGCAATGTCTGCCGCGATGGCCTCTGGCGACGTTGATATGGCTTACTCTCAAGGCTTGGTCCCATTTACTGTTGCCGTCTCTCAAGGGCTGCCAATTACGATGGTTGGCATCGCTGTCTCCTACGCTGAAAATGACAACTGTGTCGTGAGTAAAAAATCGGCAATTACTCAGACCAATGCAAAAGAGCTAGAAGGTAAAAAGGTCGCAGTGCCCTTTGGCACCGTTGCGCATTACAAGATGCTCCGTGTCATGGATCATCTAAAGGTTGACAGTACTAAGGTACATTTACTGGATATGGCACCGGCAGACAGTGCCGCCGCTATTGCTCGCGGTGATGTTGCCATGGCCTGTGGCTGGGGCGGAGCACTGCGTCGTATGAAAGACTACGGCCCGGTTCTCATGAGCGCGACAGATCAGGAAAAAATTGGTATTCGGGTATTTGATGTTATTTCCACCAATAATAAATTTGCCAAAGAACACCCTGAGCTAGTCACTCAATTCCTGCAGGTAACCGATGACTCAAACAGCGCCTTTGCTAAAGACCCTGCTCAGTACCAACCTCTCATTGCCAAGGCCTCAGGTTTGAATTTGGAAGATTCCAATCAGGTGTTATCACTCTTTGACTTCCCGTTAAAAGAGGCGCAATTATCTGATCAGTGGCTAGGTGGAACCGTGCAAAAGTTCACTAAAGAAGTCGCTGATTTCTTTGTCTTGCACAAGCAAATCCCCATGGCGCTGTCAGATTATAGCAACACGATCGACGACAGCTTCTACGCAAAAGTGAAATAATTATCCAGTGCGCCGAACGCCTTATGAACAAGAGCGCATCGGCGCCCATTCCAATTACACTTACTGTTGCACAACAAAGTATCTAAAAGGCCCAGCTTAACCTAAGCCATCACCGCGTTAATATCAGTCTCTGGCACTAGGTTAAACATTTATTCAGCTGTAAGCGCTGACAGCGCGCCGCCAATCAACCGATAGAGCTTGCGGGGTGCGTTTCTAGCCAAGCGACCTTTCGATACTTTCAGGAGCTAGATATGTCAGAACTCGTAGTAAACAATGTATCCATGATCTTTGATACCCCCAGTGGCGAACAAGTTCATGCGTTAGAAAATGTCTCTTTCTCACTCAAACAAGGTGAACTATTATCCATTTTAGGTCCATCTGGCTGTGGAAAAAGCACCTTGTTAAACATCATTGCAGGTTTCCTCTCTTCTACCCACGGCACTGTTGAGTTAGCCTCCACGCAAATTTACGGCCCCGGTTCTGATCGCGGTATGGTCTTTCAACAAGGGGCACTGTTTGAGTGGCTAAGTGTTGCTGAGAACATCGGTTTTGGTCTCTCTATGAAGGGCACCCCAAAAGCTGAAATAGCACAATGCGTTACTCAATTACTGGATACCGTTGGCCTGCAAGGTTTTGGCGAAAAAGCCATCTACGAACTCTCCGGTGGCATGCAACAGCGCGTGGCATTGGCCCGCTGCCTGGCCAACGATCCCGATATTATTTTAATGGATGAGCCACTGGGAGCACTGGATGCCCTAACCCGTGAAAAAATGCAAGGGCTTATACTGAAGTTGTGGAAAGAGACCGGAAAAACCATCATTTTGATCACCCATAGTGTCGAGGAAGCGCTATTTTTAGGTGAGCGATTGTTTGTGATGGCACCACGCCCGGGCCGGATTAAAAAACAGTATGAGCTGCCTTTTGCTGAAGCGGGATTAGTCGATGACCCACGCGACATAAAAGCATCGCAGGAGTTTATTGCCAAACGCGAAGAAATCCTTTCCATGATATGGGAAATGGAAGAGGAAATTATGGGCCAAGCAGAGACATCAGGAGCATAGACTATGTCATTTATTCAAGCATTAAAATACAAAGCGGGCCTGAGCAAGGACGAAATGAGTAAACGTAAAACAGTGGCTTTCGGGGATACTAGTGCTGTCGCAGACGGGCGTTTCTGGAGTGTTATTTCGGTCATTGTCCTGTCATTAATTTGGTATGTAGGCAGCGCACTGGAACTGGTCAACCCCATTTTCTGGCCCTCCCCGGGTGCTGTCTGGGATCAGTTTATTAACATATCACAAGAAGGTTATCGCAACTTCACCTTACTGGAACATATCTGGGCCAGTTTGTACCGGATTCTGGTCGGTTTTGCACTGGGCTGTTTAATTGGTATCCCGCTGGGCTTTGCCATGGGTTTATCCGAGGTAATGCGCGGCTGGTTTGACCCTATCGTGGAGTTTTTCCGCCCTATACCCCCACTGGCTTTTATTCCGCTAGTGATTATTTGGTCTGGTATTGGCGAGCGCTCTAAGATTTTGCTGCTGTTTTTTGCAGCGTTATGGATCATGGTGATTGCCGCCCGTGCGGGCGTTGGCAGCGTCAAGCTATCTAAAATTCACGCCGCTTATTCGCTGGGCGCCAATAAACGACAAATCCTTTGGCACGTCATTCTGCCTAATTCACTGCCAGAAATTTTTACAGGTATGCGGGTAGCTATGGGTATTTGTTGGGGCACTGTGGTCGCGGCGGAGCTAGTCGCTGCAGAGTCCGGAGTTGGCTTTATGATCATGGCTGCCAGTAAATTTCTCGCCACTGACATAGTTGTACTCGGTGTTATTATTGTCGGGGTCATCGGCTATAGCATCGATATTTTAATGCGAAAACTAGAAGCCCGACTTATTCCCTGGAAAGGTAAAGCCTAAATAACAGTCCGGTTCTGCCCGAGGTTTCAGCGTCACTGTGCGCTGGAATCTCCCTTGTTTACTCGCTCTCTCGCCTCGCCATCCAGCCCTTATTTAGCAATAAGGATGCATCGGTAAATTAAGACGCACAGCAAGGCAGATATTCACTCATACAGCCCATTATGCCCATTATGCCCATGTGGTGAGAATACTAAGAGAGCTCAGATAACGACTGTATTTGATAATACAGCGTTACAAACAAGTTCAATATGCTCATTTACCAGAGCAATACCCATAAAGAGGATGTCGCAAAACTACTGCGCTCAACAATACGTCGTCAAAAATCGACTCAATATGCTCATTTACACCAGTAATACCCAACAACAGGGGCACACTGACTCCGCTATTTCGCAAATTTTTTCCTTGTCTTGTTATCGCTCGCTACCTTTTGCGACAGCCTCTAAAGAGGGGCACAATGACGGTGCTATTTCGCTTATTTTTCCTTGTATTCTCTGCGTTTGCTAGCTTATGCAGAGCTCTCACATAATCATATCGCAGCTAGCTGCTTTATTTGAGTCGCACCTCTTTCATCTCGTTCTTACACTCTATTTTTAATTCACACGCTGTAGCGCCGGATCAATGGACAATTGATGCTGTAGCCAATTGACGAAGTAATTCACTTTAGGATCTGCCAAAGTGCGCGCGGGTTGCAATAGATACCAATCGCCAATCTCGGGCACAGCAATGTCCACTGGCACCACCAGTTTACCGCTGGCGATATCACCACTGGCAAAAAAAGACTGCACTATCGCCACCCCTTGGCCGGCGATAGCCGCTTCCAAAGCCAGTTGATGATTATCCTGTTCGCTGACAATATTAATTGCTTTCTCGTTAAGTCCAACACTGTCCAGCCAAGTAGGCAAATTACGGGGCGATTCGCTGATATTATGAAAAGGTAATAGCGACAACTGTGCCAAGGTAAAAACACTTCCCTGCTCGATCAGAGCGGGACTGCACACCGGAATTAGCCTGCCCTTAAATAATTTTTTATAAATTAATCCTGGCTCTACGCGCTCACAGTACACTATCCCAATATCCGCAACATTAGGTTCAAACTCCCAGTCATAATAAGAACTGCATAGCTCAATATGAATATCTGGATACTGTCCCCGGAATGATCCCAGCCTCGGTACTAACCAGCGCGAGGCTATTCCCATATAGGTCTGCACTGACAAGTCACCCTTATCCGGGTCGCCAAAGATTTTGTAAGTAGCAACTTCGATATCCTGCAGCGCCTGACGAATACTCAAGACATATTGCGCGCCCACCTCGGTCAGCGCAATACTGCGTCCCAAGCGTTGAAAAAGCGGCTGACCTAAGTTTTCCTCCAACTTTTTAATCTGATGACTGATCGCTGAATGTGTTACATTCAACTCTTTTGCCGCCTGTTGAAAACTGAGCAGACGCGCTGTGGCTTCAAAGGCCTTGAGCGCTTGTAGTGAAGGTATATGGCGTTTCATGCAAATCTTATTTCCGCTATGGTTCATCTCTTATCTTGGCAAACAGTTCGCCAATTTTTCCTATCTGAGCTTATCAAGCTCACTAATTTTCAATCCATGCTCCCAGCAGCCAGTCTTTGAAAATACGCGATGCTTCAGATAGATCTTTATCGCCTTGATAACATAAATAATAGTTACCTTCCGTGGCGATACTATCGGCAAAAGGAGCCACTAGCTGCTTGGCTAAGATGCCCTCGCGCATCATCTCATCATACATCAGGCAAACCCCAAAGCCGTTCGCTGCCATCGCCACTGCAGTAGTGTGATTATCCATGTACTGACGAGTCTGATTTTTTAGTGACTCCAGCCCCGTCATTTCCAGCCAACTGTTCCACCCCTGAGGGGTGCCAATGACATCTAGCAGGGCCATGCCCTCTAAGTCAGCTGGCTGTCGCATGCGCTTGGCATTGGCTAACGAGCAATAAGGGCGTATCCGCGGAGTTACTAACGGATGCGTCTCATAGCCAGGCCAGTTGCCACTGCCATAGCGAATTTCTAACTCAGCCGTACTTATCTCAAAATCAGTTGACCAATTGGTTCCCAGCTGGCGAATCGTAATTTGCGGATAAATACTATTAAAACGCTGTAGCCGTGGGGCTAGCCAAATCACGCTAAACGAAGTGTTCACATTCACTTCTACCACTGCCTGATTTAAAGGGGTGAAAATTTGTGCAGCCCCAGCATTGAGCTGTCTTATACTATCTTGCACGAGTGGCAAAAAAGAGCGACCCGCATCCGTCAGCGCGATTGCTCGGTTCGCGCGCACAAACAGCTGCTGGTTTAAGTGATGCTCGAGCAATTGTATCTGTTGGCTAACAGCAGACTGGCTCATATTCAGCTCCTGTGCTGAGAGTGTAAAACTCAAGCGTCTACCTGCGGCTTCAAACGTTCTGAGCCAGTTCAATTGAATATTATTAGTCAATATATCTTTCATAAGCAGAGCTTATCCATTAGCAAAGAATTAATCATTTGTAAGTAGTTGAACACATAAATACCATTGATGGCAATGAGATTTCAAGAGATAAAGTGGTCTTAACCACTCATTGGTGTCTGTGTATAACGCTCACAGATTCTCGTGCTCAAATGCACCCAGACACCTTCAGCAACCGATGGGAATTAAATAATGAAAAATAAAACACAAGTCTTAATCATTGGCGGCGGCATTGCAGGGGTGAGTACTTTATACCACCTGACTAAGCTAGGCTGGAGCGATGTCATGTTAACTGAAAAGTTGGAGCTCACCTCAGGCTCCACTTGGCATGCTGCGGGTAATCTACCGCATTTCAGCAACAGTTATAACATCATGAAATTACAGCAATACAGCATAGATCTTTACAGTCGATTACAACAAGAGACCGGCCAGCCAGTTGACCACCACCCTACCGGTGCTGTGCGCTTAGCCCACACTCAAGATCGCATGGATGAATTTGAACGCGTGTGCGCTATGTCAGACTTAGCGGGTTTAGATTTAGAAATGGTCTCAGTAGAGCGTTTAAAAGAGCTTTATCCCTACTTAGACACTAAAGGTTTACTCGGCGGCCTCTGGGACCCGGCCGATGGCCACATCGACCCAACCAGTGCCACTAACGCTATGGCGGCAGGCGCCCGTGAGGCAGGCGCCACTATCGTGCGCAACAACCCGGTTGAGAGCATCGAGCAGCAGGAGAACGGACGCTGGTTAGTCACGACCGCAAAAGGAATTATCGACGCGGGCATTATTGTCAATGCCGCGGGCTTTAGAGCAAACGAGGTTGCCGCCATGGTGGGCCATAAACTCCCGATGGCTTCGATGGAACATCAATTTATTGTCACCGATAATATCCCAGAGTTGGAAAAGCGTGACAAAATGCTACCTATGTTGCGCGATCCCGATGTCTCTTACTACCTGCGTCAAGAGGGGAAGGGCTTTATCTTAGGTCCTTACGAAAAAGGTGGCATCCCCTGGGCTGTCGATGGTGTGCCAAAAGCCTTTGGCCAAGAATTATTACAACCGGATCTGGATCGCATTGAAGACATCATGGTCACGGCGATGGAACAAGTGGACCTCATTACCCAAGCGGGCATCAAGACCGTTGTCAATGGCCCTATTACCTACACCCCAGATGGACATCCGCTGATCGGCCCAGTACATGGGTACAGCAACTACTTCGTCTGCAGTGGCTTTAACTTTGGTATCGTACAAGGGGGTGGCGCAGGTAAATTCATGTCCCAGTGGATTGTCAACGGTCATCCAGAGCTGGAACTGTTCGAGTTAGACCCACGCCGTTTTGGCGACTACACCGACCATGAGTACTGTGTTGCCAAAGCCACAGAAGTCTACGCCAACGAATACCAACTAGGTTTCCCGAACGAATATGCAATGCGCCCTGCCAAGCGCGGCCTGAAGAAATCACCAGTTTATGATCGTCACGCCGACAGTAATGCGGTGTTTGGTGCATATTTCGGCTGGGAGCGCCCCAGTTGGTTCGCGCCAGCTGGCACAAACCCTGTCGAGCAACACAGTTTTCGCCGCGGCAACTGGTTTGAACCCGTCGCGCGAGAGTGCCTGCACGTACAAAAGCATGTTGGCCTACTGGATTTGTCACCTTTTAGCAAGTTTGAAATCTCTGGTGCA
>Ga0105356_10006130_pt1 | contig 11245 bp, 8 predicted proteins | sample GOMGulsemesocosm_3_FD_83502 | JGI IMG/M metagenome (GOLD analysis project Ga0105356, IMG submission 83502) | Methane-oxidizing microbial communities from mesocosms in the Gulf of Mexico - GOM9D Gulf of Mexico | ecosystem: Environmental > Aquatic > Marine > Cold seeps | place: Gulf of Mexico...
CCCTCAGCAAAACGGACATATAATTTTCTCTACCCCCGGTTATTTCAATAGTTATGACTTCAGTAACTCATCCAAAGTTAACGAATAGCTGGGAGAAAACGTCTCTAAAAAATAACTCACTTCAGGCAAGTCAGTCGCATCCAATTTACTCTTAATATCTTCTGCCGCCTTAGAGAATTCTGTATTACCGGCAGAGACTTCCATCTGACATTTTATATAGGCAGAAATTGTATCTGCCGCCTTGATAATGGCTCGGTGCTCTTTCGGTATCTTGTCCTCAATCATCACGGACTCATAATCGCCCTGAAGATCGTCGGGCAACAAACTCACCAATTCTTGCTCAGCTTGTCTTTCAATTGATTGATAGGCCCGAGTAATTTCAGCCGAATGATATTTTATTGGTGAAGGCATATCGCCCGTTATCACTTCACTGCAATCATGATACATAGCCGCGACAACAATAGCGTTTACGTCTAACGCACCATCGAAATAACGATTTCTTATCAGCCCCAAAGCATGCGAGATTGTAGCAACCTCCCAGCTATGCTCCATCACATTTTCCACGACCGTATTCCGCTTTAACCCCCAGCGCTGCAACCATCGCGTCTTACTTATATATGCATAAAAATGACTTTTCATAATTGATTATTTAAGTCTCAGAAAATGTGATTTATAAAAATATTCGAGTTCATCTGTAGTGAGTGCTTTGCACAACGGTTTAGTGACAATCAATCGAATCAGCTTTAGCCAGCCCAAATTAATTTTTAGATCAACTCCTGAGCATCACCACTCTGCTAGTCCAAGCTCAACTAAAACAGCGCCCAAGCAGCTAACCGAAAGAGCCGCATCTTCTTCAGATAATGGTCGAATGCCATGTTTAATCTTTTCATTCGGCTTCACTCTGGGATGGAAATCGTTAATCATTTTGGCTGCGCTATGAGCTATCCGTTTCTTCTTATTCCCTAGAGTGCGAACCAACGGGCCTAAATCTTCAGTTGGCTCGTTTAGGTATTGTCCTAATATTGCTGAAGCGGCATCACGGCAGCGATCGACAATAGACTCCGGGGAAGCGATATGAATGTCATCCTCAACAGTGGATAAAGCATCTGAAATACTCTTACTCATTATCTCGCTATCAATCATTCGTGGCAGCATTCCGAAAGACCGGATGGACTTAATGGTTACCAGCTCTTCACCACTGGCAATCACTTCAAGATCAATAATTCGCCACGCTGTGAAACGCTCCCTGTCACCCATCAGGAGGTAGATATTCTCACTTCTATTTTCTTGAAGCGTCCACCAAATCGAATGATGGTGATATGTGTCCGCACGGCATTCACCCCCTAATTCATCACGCCAATCACAGGGCTGCATGTCACCCGCCTGATACAAACGACCACGGCGAATACGCGTTACAGGATCAAAGTGATCCTCCCTAAACATATGAGTAATTGGGCCACTACGTGAATCTGGACCAATAAACTCTTCATTGGTGCCAATCACTATTTTGCAGGGAGAGACAACCGGAGTCGGAACAACACGTCTTCCACGATATTCTGAAGCGCCCTCATAGATAATATGTGTGTCAGTATCTATACCAATTCTCATCAAGCCACACTCCAACTCTGCGACAGAGCCTCAGCCTGCTTCAAGCACAACTCAACTGCTTCATCCGCCCCATCCGGTGGGTACTTCCATTTACGCAGCGCACGCCTTACCAGATTTCGTAATTTGGCGCGCACATTGTCTCTGACCTGCCAATCAACGGTAGTGCTATTTCTGAGCTGACTGGTCACATGTTTAGCCAGTTCTCGCAGATTATTATCGTCCAGCTCACGAACCGCGGATTCGTTTTGAATCAGCGCACGGTAGAAGGCGATCTCATCGGGATTCAAACCTGACTGCTCGGCCATCTCCGCATCATCAGCCATTTCCTTCGCCATTTTGATCAGCTCTTCGATCACCTGAGCGGTTTCGATGGCGCGGTTATGGTATTTGCGTAGCGTTTCCATAATACGGTCTGAATACTTCTTCTCGGAGACCACATCAGTTTTCATGCGTGCTTTAACTTCATCACGCAGCAGTTTTTCCAATAGCTCAACCGCCAGGTTTTTCTGGGGTAGGTTTTTAACGTCTTCCAAAAACTCAGGGGACAACAAACCAATATTGGGTTTATCCAGCCCGACCATTTCAAACACATCCGCCACACCCTCAGCGACAATCGCGTTATCAATGATTTGCTTTAACGTTGAGTTCTTTTCCTCGTCGGTGCGGCGTTTATCAATGGTGGTGAATTTGCTGATAGCGGCTTTCACAGCTGAGAGAAACGCGATCTCTTTTTTCAGGTCTTCCGCTTCATCCATGGTGCCGCACAGCGTATAGGCTTTGGTAATGGCAGCCATCACATCTAAAAAGCGTTTCTTGCCATCTTCCAAAGCGACAATGTGATTCATCGCGCCGGGCAACAGTAGCAGAGCCTTCTGCTCATAATCACTGTAATCAAAAGCAGCGCCACCAACAGGCGTCGCGAACATGCCACGTACCGCATCCAGTTTTTCTAACAGGATCGCAAAAGCTTCATTAGTATCTAACGTAGGCGCGCCTTTACCTTTGGAATCGGTATAGGTTTTTAGCGCATGCTTCAGCTCATTAGCGATGCCGATGTAGTCCACCACCAACCCACCGGGCTTATCTTTAAACACCCGGTTAACGCGGGCAATCGCCTGCATCAGGTTATGGCCTTTCATGGGTTTGTCGATATACATGGTGTGACAGTTTGGCGCATCAAAACCGGTCAGCCACATATCGCGCACAATCACCAATTGCAGCGGATCGCTCACATCTTTAAAACGCTTTTCAAACTGTTTTTTAGTGTCTTTGTTGTAAATGTGCGGTTGCAGCTTTTCCTTATCCGACGCCGAACCCGTCATTACAATTTTGATCGCGCCCTTGTCCGTATCGGTGTCGTGCCATTCTGGTTTGATCGCCACAATAGCGTTATACACATCCACACAGATTTCGCGGCTCATGCATACGATCATGCCTTTACCGAGCAAAGTAGCGGTACGGCTTTCAAAGTGGCTCACCAAATCCTCAGCCACCTGCTCCATGCGCGGCTCACTACCCACCAGCTTTTCCAAAGCGGCCCAGTGAGATTTAGTTTGTTCACGGGCAGCCAGGTCTTCTTCGTCCTCAATAACTTCTTCAACATCGTCATTGAGCGCTTCTAACTCGGCCTGATTGATATCCAGTTTCGCCAAACGAGATTCATAAAAAATCGGCACCGTTGCGCCATCATCCACCGCATCCTGAATATCATAAACAGACACGTAATCGCCAAACACAGCGCGAGTGTCTTTATCTTCAGCGGAAATCGGTGTGCCGGTAAAACCAATGAACGAGGCTTGCGGCAAGGCATCGCGCAGGTGTTTGGAATAACCAAAGGTGTACTTGCCAGTTTTAGTATTAAATTTGGCCTTATCGCCGTATTGGCTGCGATGCGCCTCATCACTCACCACCACAATATTGTGGCGCGCACTTAATACCGGGTGACTGCTTTCATCCCCTAACAATGAAAACTTCTGCACCGTGGTAAAGATAATACCGCCCGCCTGGCGTGAAGCCAGAATGTCGCGCAACTCGTCACGATCACCCGCCTGCACGGGCGTTTGTTTCAAAGTTTCTGAAGCCATGCTAAAGGTATTGAATAACTGGCCATCCAGATCATTACGGTCTGTCACCACCACAATCGTCGGGTTATTCATTTGCGGCTGTGCCAACAATTTACCGGCATAACACACCATGGAAATCGACTTACCCGAACCCTGGGTATGCCACACAACTCCCGCTTTACCGGAACCCGGCTCAACTTTATCGGCATAATCGGCGCGTCGGCTTTCCGCATCGCCACGATGAGCAGCAATTACAGTAGCTTTAACCGCCTCACGTACCGCATGAAACTGGTGATAACCGGCGATCTTTTTAATGGTAGCGCCTGCGGCGGGGTTATCTGAAGAGCCTCCATCCTGCTCGAACAGGATAAAGTGACGGATATAATCCAGAAACAATATCGGATCAAAAAAGCCCTTCACCAACGTTTCTAACCGATACTCCATCAGCGGCTTATCGTCTTCATTGGCAATGGTGCGCCAGGGCAGAAAGCGTTCTTTATTCGCCGTTAACGAACCCACCCGCGCATTTAAACCGTCACTCACCACCAGCGCTTCGTTAAACACAAACAGATCAGAGATTTCTTCTTTATAGGTTTGTAACTGTTGATAGGCCGACCAGATATCGGCGTTATTATCCGCCGGGTTTTTCAATTCCAATACTGCCAGCGGCAAACCGTTAACAAACACAATCACATCCGGGCGGCGGTTACCTTTGCTACCGGCAATGGTGTATTGGTTGACCACCAAAAACTGATTGTTAGCCACATTGGCAAAATCGACCAGCTGCACATAATCAGTTTTTTCTTCACCGGCCAACTTGTAAGAAACCTTCACTCCTTCCAACAACAACTGATGAAAGGCTTTGTTATTTTTAATCAGAATTGGCGTTTCAGGTTTGGCGACTTGCAGTGCGACCTGCTCCAAAGTCGCCACAGGAATATGTGGGTTAATCGCCTCTAAACGACTTAGCAGACGATCATGCAGGATGATTTGGCGGTAATCACTCCGTTCAGGGCTTTCTCCATCAGGGGCAATTTCATAACCGCAGATGTAGTCATAACCGATAGATTGAAACCAATCGAGGCAGAGCTGTTCTAGTTGGTCTTCCGTGATCATATAGACTATAACCTGTTGTTTTTATTAACGTATACTAAAAGTATCGTATAAGTTTTATTAAAATAATTAAGTTATCTAAACATTTTGTTTAGCAATTTGCTAAACTAGCCAGAGTTCTCTGCCAGTGGCAGTAGAATCCATAAAGGCCTGACCGCTGAGCCCGCCTGGCAAATCAGCGGTTTTTTTATGCCCAAATTTTATGTCCAAAGCGGATTTTTCCGAATCTGTCTAATTGTTCTGTTACCCGCCACAAAGGCTGTAACAAAATCTGCTTTTTTCAGCCCTCTTAACCTTATAATGACTACGTAATCCCCCATCACCACGGCAACACGCCTATCTTTGGCAGGCCTCTTCTTTTTATTATCCCAGCCCTCCCGTAACTCAGCATTTGGGTCTTGTAAAGTAGCCTTGATCCAATCGATACGTTCCGCCCTATCAGGTGAAAAGGTATCGTCTTTTGAATTCACCGACTCGAAAAAACAATGATCAAATTGCCCTTTGCGGAACCGAACATCAAAACCATCAAAAGTTTTTATAACGCCCCGGCAATATGTTCGTTCAAAATGCTTGCGGTACTCCTGCTCGGATTGATACTGCATCAACGGCGGATAGGCCAACTCACCAGCCTCCGGCCAAATCAATCACAAACACATTAAACTTCTGCTCAGAGCGGAAAGTCGACTGAATAGGATGCCCCAAAGCCTGTTCAAGATGCGTTGCTAATTCCCACTTGGCGCTGCCAACCCTCAGCGTATTATTTAAACGCGCAGCTGCCACCCCTGTTAAGACATCCGCCGCTTGAATCAGCACCGACTCTCTTGAACGAATAGCCTGCACATTCACAATATCAGAGGTCAGATTTGAATGGCCAAGACAACGCGCCAACTCAGACAAACGCGTCCCGACCCGATTACTCTTAAAGTCACAAAACACCACGTACTCATTAAAATCGAGTATCCAGTGATGAAGCATTTGGTAATAAAACTTATAAAAACCCAGCTCCTGATCATTTCCGTGGAATCGTAAAAGGTCGACTTTTTCATGCTCAACCGCTATACAACGAAAACGTAACCGGTCACCCATTGCCACAAACCAATCCGCCAAATCACGGTAAAAATCGAGCCGCGAGGGCGATACTTTTTGCCATTTAAACTCGCCGCCGATTTTATGCTTGTCCCGCAACGCATGAATATCAGCCTTCGCTTGAGTCCTGTCCTCCGCAGCTAACCAAAGCCCACCGATCACCATGTATTGAGCGGCAGGTTTTTGAGAACATAAAAGGTCAGGTCGACTCTCATCGCAATAGACTTCAAATTTCATGCAACGGCCTCAGTGGGTTGAGCAGGCTTGATGGAAAGTTCACCGGAGAGGAGTTTTGGCAATAAATTGTCTCTTAGTAAAGTTAGCTGCTCACATTCAGAGTTAGACTGTTCTATTTTCAGGTAATTATTTGTGAATATCTCTTTAGCTAATTCAAGTAATTCTTGGGATGGATACACTAGCTGGTATTTAAGCAAAGCGTCTTTAGTTAACATAAGAACTGTTGTGCCTTTAGCTGATGCAATAATTTGCTCCCGATAACGTGATGTTCTCAAAATTTCGAATAGGAAAGCATTAGGCAAATAAGTACCATTATTTTCTAATCTGTACATATTTGTTGCGAGAATAATTTCATCACCTAAATAATTTGGTATAAGAGCAGGAGCACCTAATGTAACTCGGGCTTGAGTTACATCTCGCGTGGATACTACAAGATCACCGGGCTCAAGCTTATGCTGAGGTTTATAATCTCCTGAGTAATGTTTTAACTTTCCAGAGTTAAATCTCTTCTCAGGATCAATGCAACCCATTGTCACCATAGGTTTACCGCTTCCCATAAAACTACTTTTATATGAAAGACCACCTTTAAGGCTTACAAACTCATTCAATTCCTTAACCTCCCACCCCTCCGGTATTTCACCTAGCTCGGAATCAACTAGGGTGTCGGGGAATAAGGCGGCAGTAGTTTTGAGTTGTTGCTGTTGCTCTAAGTTGAGTTGGTCAAGCACGTCTATCGGCTTGCCGCTGATGGCTACCATGGCGGCTTGAGTCATGGCCTCTTCGAGGCTGATGTGGTTTTGACCTGGGCTGTCGAACTGCTCGGAGTAACAGGTGGGAGAACTAGTTTCGACACTTTCGTGCAGCGCCAACCAATGTTTTTTTGCGGTTATTTTAGCGCAGGTGGGCTCGAAATCGACAAACCAGCTTTTAAAGATGGCTTGGGCTATGTGTTCGAAGGTTTGGTTGGTTTGGCGGTTGAGTTCGATTTTTCTACAGAAATCAAAATAAGCATCTCCGACTTTCTTTTGATAATCCATATCCTCTGGAACGTCCAAATATAGATTACCAAAGTCACCTTTTTTGAAATGAGGTATTAGTGTTCCCACATGCATATTCAAGATTTTTTGCTGCGTATTTTCAGATCTCAACAAAGCAAATAGATATTTCGGGTATACCTTTGTTTCATCAGCACGAATGGCGACCATGTCCTGCGCAATACAGAAACCAATTGGATTTGGAACCCAGCAAACGCGACCAGGTGATCCTTTACATACAAATATCATATCTCCAGATTCAGGATGCCCTCTGAACCAATTATCATAAGTTTCTTGATCTACATACCTAACTTTTTCATGCACAGGATATAGAGCTTCATTCTTTATGCAGTTCGTAGCAATTAAAGGAAGCCCTTCATCAGCAGTCGGACAAGTCTTCCCCCTGTTATCGACGATATTTACCAGCAAGTCTTTAAATGAATACTCTTTAAATTTCATATCCAAAACCCGCCAAGTTCTTTTTTATCTCCGCTTCTAAACGATCCGATTCTTCAAACTGTATTTTTAACTGGCCGGTTAAACGCGCCATTTTATCAGCAAAGGGTTCGCCATCGCCTTCTTCGGCGGCGGCACCGACATAGCGACCGGGGGTGAGTACGTAGTCGTGTTTTTGGAGTTCGGCTAGTTGGGCTGATTTGCAGAAGCCGGGAATGTCTTCATAAGACACTGGATCCCGGCCTTCGCCGGGATGACGGAGGGAAGATCCCTCGTCGCTTTGCTCTGTAGGGATGACAGTCTGCCAGTTATGGAATGTCTCGGTGACTTGGTTTAAATCTTCTTGCGTGAAGTCGCGCAGGACGCGGTCTTTCATGTAGCCGAGGTTACGGGCATCGATAAACAACACTTCGCCTTTTCTGTCGCGGAGCTTGCGGCCAGCGACGCTGGTGCGCTCACCTTTATTCTTAGTTAAAAACCAGATACAGGCGGGGATTTGGGTGTTGGTAAACAACTGACCGGGTAAGGCGACCATACATTCCACCAGATCCTCTTCGATCAGTTTTTGTCGAATAGCGCCTTCATTATTGGTATTGGAACTCATGGAACCGTTGGCTAATAACAAACCCAAACTGCCGCTGGGTGCCAGGTGGTAAAGCATGTGTTGCAGCCAAGCGAAGTTGGCGTTGCCGGAGGGTGGCCTGCCGTATTGCCAGCGCGGGTCGTTATCGTCAACGCCGGCATCCCACTCCTTCATATTAAAGGGCGGGTTGGCCATAACGAAGTCGGCGCGCAGGTCGGGATGTTGATCGTGGGTGTAGGTGCTGGCGGGTTCCTTGCCAAAGTTAAAGTCGATGCCGCGTATCACCATGTTCATGGCGGCCAATTGCCAGGTGGTGTGATTGGCTTCCTGCCCATAAATGGACACATCACCGATTTTGCCTTTGTGGGCAGTGATAAAGTTTTCCGATTGCACAAAGAAACCACCACTGCCCATCGCCGGGTCGTATACCCGCCCTTTGAAGGGTTCGAGCATTTGCACCATCAGGCTTACAATGGACTTTGGCGTGTAGAACTGACCACCCTTTTTACCTTCGGCGAGGGCAAATTGGCCGAGGAAGTATTCATAGACATGACCGAGAATATCTTTACTGCTGAGAGTTGCATGCGTAAAGGGGATGGTGGCGATCAGGTCGATCAGCTCACCCAATTTGGATTGGTCGATTTGTAGCTGGGTGTAGCGTTTGTTGAGTACGCCTTTAAGTTTTGGGTTGTCAATTTCGATGGCATCAAGGGCATTATCGATCAGGTGACCCACCGAACTAACTTTTAATGTTTTGCCCTCGGCTATCGGCAGCTCTGCACCCCCGATCACTGTTTTGTTATTGTCCTGCAAAAACTGCCAACGCGCCTGTTGCGGCACCCAGAAAACGTTGGTTTCCAGATAGTAATCTCGGCCTTCGAGTTCTGCGTTGATTTCGGCTGCGTATTCTTGGCTATCAACACCGCCAAAATCTTCCGCGCCGAGAAAATAATCGTGCTCTGGATTTTGGAATTGGGCTTTGAGTTCTTCGCGACGAATGTCAAAGGCATCGGAAACGTATTTGAGAAAGACTAACCCAAGCATCACGTGTTTGTATTGTGATGCATCTAAAGATGGCAGCAGTTTATTGGCGCTGGTCCAAAGTTTCTTTTCTAGGTCGTTGAGAAATTGTTGTTCTTCTGAGCTGGTCATTAAAAAGTGGTCCTACTTAATCTTCGGAGAAATAATCAGAATCGATTTGTTTAATGGCATAAGTCTGTTTGGTTGTAACACCTAAACCATATTCAACCATCAGATTGGCCAGCTTAGCGCCATCAATCAGTACGATTTGCTTTTCGATTAGGGCGACAAATTCAGTGGCTTCTCTACTAAATTGTGAGGTCGTTATAAACACGCCTTTTTTGGCGCGTTGCATATCCAAGGCACCGGCAAATTGCTGTATGGCTGGGCGACCTACGGTATTTTCGGTATAGCGTTTGGCTTGCAGGTAAATGGTGTCTAATCCGAGACGATCTTCATTTATGACGCCATCAATGCCACCGTCAGCAGTATATTGGGTGGCGCGTCCTGCGGCTTCCCGATTGCCGCCATATCCCATGGCCAACATTAAATCGACCACTAGCTGCTCAAAGAACTCAGGTGACATATTCTTAATAACATCTAACAAATTAGAGGCTAACTCATCCTGTAATTCTCGATAGGCCATTTCGAGAGTTTCTTCAGGTGTTTTGTTACCAGCGACCTCAAGAGTTAACTGTTCGGTTTTGGCTTTAGCTTTATTGCCAGAGCTAAACTCAACAAACTCATCAAATTGTTTTAAGAAGGTATTATCAATACGGGACGGATTATCTTTAAGCACATCCAAGCCACGCTCGGTTATTTGTACCATGCCCCTAACAGGTGATACCAACAGGCCTGCTTTTCTTAAATAAGTACGCGCCCATGAAATACGATTAGTAATGTGCGTTACACGTCCGCTGGGTAGCTTTGAAACGCGCTCTTCTGGAGTGAGCTCAAATTCGTCGCTTAACCTATCGTAGAGACTGCGGATGGTATGGACTTCGTTATCGGATACTGCCTTTAACAAAGGAAGCATGAGGGTTTGATAATCTGGGATGGCCAATTTCGTTATCGTCCTTTTTATTATTGTCCGGTTTTAAACTAGCCACCTGTAATCCTAACGTGGGCAGCGTTTGATACTAAGAACAAACCACCCTTCACGCAATGGCTGAAGTCATGAAATCAAAATATAAAACGAGGCCTAGATTATTTTTCACTCAGCTGCTCATGCCCCCGAAAACCGCCGCACCCAAGGCTTCAATTTACGCAAAACATCTGGCATTTCACTCAGCAAGTAGGCCAGAAAAGCAAAGCGCCTTGCGGCATGACCATAGAAGAAAGCCTGATGGCGCTTTGCTTATCAGACCTACGTTATTTCTACAACGTTTGAGCTCGTCAATTAGTTATCGAGTATCTGCCCATGAACACCCGAAAACCGCCTCAACCAAGGCTTCAATTTAACTAACGCTTCAGGCATTTCATTCAACGCTTTTTGGGCCGCAGCCTGATCAACAAAACTGCCATAAATCGCCTTATAAACGACTTTGCCGTTCTGCTGCTGCGGGAAATACGCCAGGGGCGCGAGGGGTTGCTGGCTCTTTAACCAGCTGATCAGCTTTTCTTTGTCATGGCTGAAGTTGATTTGGATGGTGTAGTTAGAGGCTGGTTGGTTTTTGATCCAGACCTGATCATGAATAACCATCGCTGCAGGTGTGGTTACTGTTGCGGTAACGGGCTGAATTTCTGTTACAGGCTCACTTTCTAATGCAGACTGAGCTTCCAATTTAGCGAGCCGCTGCTGGGCCAGCTCATGGCCTTGTTTAGCGGCTTTTCGATACCAAATGATCGCCTCATTAATATCCGCCGTTGTGCCTTCACCACTCTCAGTTAAAGCAGCTAAATTATATTGCGCGGAGGGGTAATCCTGTTTGGCGGCCAGTTTGAACAGACGGTAGGCTTCGGCATAATCCAGCGGCAGGTTCTGCCCTGTTGTGTAGGCCAAACCGAGGGCATATTGGGCATCCCGCAGGCCTCGCTCAGCCGCA
>Ga0105356_10006131_pt1 | contig 11245 bp, 7 predicted proteins | sample GOMGulsemesocosm_3_FD_83502 | JGI IMG/M metagenome (GOLD analysis project Ga0105356, IMG submission 83502) | Methane-oxidizing microbial communities from mesocosms in the Gulf of Mexico - GOM9D Gulf of Mexico | ecosystem: Environmental > Aquatic > Marine > Cold seeps | place: Gulf of Mexico...
ATGAAAAGCCTTTAAAGAGTCTGTCTTCATCTGGAACGCAAGAGATTAACAGAATAAAACAAAGCAGTACTGGTATTATTTTTTTAATTTTCATTAGTTAAAAGGATTAGTATTATGTCTAAAATATGGATTATAACTTGTATCTTTTGTAATAAATTGCTGATAAACTGGAGTATATACAAATACATTTCTCACACAATCTCCAATTTCCTCATCTTCTATGGGAGCTTTACCCAATAACAACATCTCTTTGTTTTTTTGCTTAGGAGCAATAGCACCTTCATTACAATCGTAAAACTCCTGCACAATAGCAGTTTCGTATACAGGTGCTATATCACCAACAATATACACTGGCGTATCAACATTTGTTAATAAAATCAATTCTTTAGCTTCAATATCATTATAATTATAGCTAATGTTCGCATGGTCTGTGATAATATAGCGCCCGTGCTTCTCAATTTTCTCTAGCACTAAATTCTTTAAATGTGAAGTACTGGTTCTATTCAATCCTATGGTAGCACCAAATATTGTTCTATACCCTGTATTGTCGTTCCAAATTTTTCGTCCTATTACGTTGTTATGATAATCCATTTCTCTCGTATCAACATTATTTGAAGAACTACACATACCTTCTTCATATGCATTCGCTATTGTTTTTGCAAATTCTATTCGGGTAGCTTTAGACGAAATGGTAAAATAATATTGTGCTAACAGCGAATTCCATAACATATGTCTATAAGCATCTCTTCTAGAATCTGATTCAGACACTAAAGCATAATATGCGCCCGGGCTTGTACGAGAAGACCTAGCTCTTAACGATGCTAAAGAAACAGCAAATGAAGAACGCACCAAACCATAACTGTTATCCAACGCTTCTACAATCAGACATAAATTCCTTTCAAATTCACTAAGGTTAGTATTTGATGTTTTTTGCTTTTTCGTCCCTATATTACTATAAATCCCTGGATTAACAGCAACCTCATTCAATACCATATAATCTAAATTATCGGAATAATAGCTATCAATAATAGCTGCATTCGTTTCAATTTCTGCATATGACAAATCCGGGAAATCGTTTTTAATCATATCAACATCAACAAAATCACTATCAGCTCTATTTAGTATAACGTGATCCTCAATTTGCTCATAAGGAAAAGAAGGCAAAATTACTTTTGTTGCTTCGACTACAACTTCTCCATTTGGCAATTCAACATCATCAATAGGATCTTCATCTTCCTCGTAATTGCCTTTTGATTTTCTACCTTGTGATAAAGTATTCCCCCTAGCTTCCTTTCTCAACTTATTATAGAGAGCCTTTAAGCTTTTTTATCTTTCTTTACTTTTAGTTCTTTTTCTGTTGCTTTAAATCGATGTCTTACTTTTAGTCCTTTATAATAAATAAATTTATCTGGTTTTTTCTTTCCTAAAAGTTGTTCTTCTTGAACTAGTTCTTCAAAATCATTATTTTGGCAATTAGACAGCAGCATTGTACAAATTAGCACCATAGATAGTGCTAAGATTAATTTAATCTTTTTCATTTTTTTAATTATAAAATTAGTATTGCAATTTTTCAGCAAAAGCATAGCCTCTTTCGCTTCAACAAATCAAACTAAAAAAAATGACATATCAAAATAAAACAAATTAAAAACTTCTAATACAATACTCTAAACTTTATTGTACCGTCTACTTCTTTTAATTTCTTTATCACTTTCGGGTTGTAGTCTTTATCCAAATCGGTAATTACATACCCAACTTTATCATCAGTAGATAAATACTGTCCTGTGATGTTCATATCGTATTTTGCCAATACTTTATTTATTTTAGCCATTACACCAGGCACATTTTGGTGAATGTGTAAAAAACGATGTGCATTGTTGTGCTTTGGCAATCTTATATTTGGAAAATTAACTGCATCTACTGTATTTCCAGAATTAATATAGGCCATCATTTTGTTGGGTACAAAGTCCGCAATATCCTTCTGAGCTTCTTCTGTACTACCACCAACATGCGGCGTTAAAATCACATTATCCAAGCCTTTTAAATCAGTATAAAAGTCTCCATTTTTTGCAGGCTCTTCTGGATACACATCCACAGCTGCACCCGCTATAGCACCACTTTTAAGCGCTGCAGCTAAGGCTTTAATATCAACTACAAAACCACGAGAAAGATTTACCAGATGAGCTCCTTGCTTCATTTGAGAAATTTCTTTTTCTCCAATAAAGTTTTTATTGGCAGCATTGTCATCAATATGTAATGTTATTACATCTGAAAGCGCTAACAAGTCTGATAATTTTTCAATTTTGGTAGCATTCCCTAAAGCCAATTTATCTTCAACATCATAATAATACACATCCATACCAAGCGCCTCAGCCAATACAGACAATTGTTTTCCTATGTTTCCATACCCAACAATTCCGAGTTTTTTTCCACGAACTTCTCTCGAGCCATGTGCTGTTTTATTCCATTGTCCGTTATGCAACTCTGTACTGCGTTTAAAAACACTTCGCATTAGCATAATAATTTCTCCGATTGCCAATTCAACCACAGAACGTGTGTTGCTATATGGGGCATTAAAAACGACGACGCCATTTTCTTTACACACCTCTAAATCTATTTGTTTTGTACCAATACAAAAGGCACCAACCACCATTAGTTTCTCAGCAGCTTCAAGCACCTTTTTAGTCACTTTTGTTTTAGAACGAATTCCCAAGACGTGCACATCTCTTATTTTCTCTATCAACTCATCCTCAGACAAACTTTTAGAAACGGTCTCTACGGTAAACCCATCTTTCGATAATTTATCAAAAGCATCTGGATGCACATTTTCTAATAATAATATTTTAATTCTATTCTTAGGGTAAGAGATATTTCTAGGCAGCTTATTAACAAATAAGAACTCATCTAAATTTGGTGCAATATGATCTGCATTTTGAGTTGTCTTCTCTCTTGAGATATTTTCTGTATATGCAAAAAACTTATCAGCAACTCCTGCTTCTTTTGTTACCGCATCGCTATAACCATCACCAATAACCTGAATCTCTCCTTCAAGATTTAAATCTTTCAAACATTGTACTTTTCCATTATGCGTAGACAATACATTTTTAGTATCAAACCCAACAATCTGATCCTCTGAATTAAATTCAAAAGTATTCGCAAACACGCGCTCAGACGGAATGTTATACTCCAAAACAATCTCGTCTATAAATTCTTTAAACCCGCAAGAAACCACATAAATATCTTCGGCAAATTGCTCAAAAAAACCTTTATTGCTTTCTATAGATGCTGAAACTTGTTTTTTTAACTGATTGATTAAATTTGGCAAATCAGATTTGTTTGCACTTAATAATTTAATTCGTCTCTCTAAGGATTCTGTAAAAGAAATTTCTCCATCGATACCCAAATTGGTTATATCAATAATTTCTTGAATGATTTCAGTTTTCTTTGGATTGTTGGCCAATGTTATTTCAGCCAAAACATCTAAGGCTTCTACTCGAGTTAGCGTACTGTCAAAATCGAAAATGTAATTTCTTTTTGGAATGTTCATTAGTTTACTGTGTTGTTGTTGTTGTTGTTGTTGTTGTTGTTGTTGTTAAGCTAGCAAATCTACAAAGTAAATAACCGAGTAAGAAGTTATTTTAAAGAATTATCATATCCTCTCAAACAGCCAACTCTTTTTAAAAATATGACAAAAAACAGCATTAAACACCTGTAAATCCGAAAAGTACCAGACACCACAGAATAGGCAACAACTCAACCCAAAAAGAACTGTAATACTTCGACTGCTGCACGGTAGCTCTCATCAAGAAAAAAAGCACCGCTAAAAACACCAATAAAAAAATCGATCTAAACCTAGTATCAGGGGCTATTAAAAACTCTAACAACACTGCAAATAACAAGAGTGCGAAGCCTAACTTCTTCGTATTTTTCTCTCCAATTTTCTTTGGAATGGTCTGTAAAGAAATGGCGTCAAATTGTACATCTCTAATGTCGAAGGGCAAAATTAAAACCGCCACCAAAACAAAGCGCTGCAAAAACAAAAACCAAAGGACTGGATTATCAACTGATTGTACTGCATCTAGTACTGGAATTACAACAGACACACCCGCCCACACAAAGGCTACAACAACAATTTTCATATAGCTGATATTGCGTAAATTTTTTTGAAATCCACTTAAAAAAGGAATTGCATATAAAATTGTCAATGCTCCAAAAGGCAAGTACCAAAGTAGTGTTGGAAACGGCAATTGAGACGCATAGTAGCACATTAATAAAAAACACAAAAATGAAAATAGCTGTATTACTTTTAAATCTTTTGTTAAACTTCGATGATGAAACTTTGCAATTCCGAAATACTTCACAAAATTATACCCCGTAATGGTTCCATAAAATATAAAATAATCTAGCGCTTCATTGTAGGGCAAGTCAAAATATTTCTCGGTAATACGCACAAAACAATACACCGATAATGCTACATGAATACTCGCGTTTAAGTAAAAATCAAAAAGCTTTCTAACAACGTCCATATTACAAAAATAACCATTCTGTTCATAACCATCTACTTTGGTTAATAAAATGTGCTTTTTTATCAAAATCATATCAAAAAAAGTGTTGAATTTTAATTACTTTTGATGCGCAAAATATTTTTTGTTTTTAACAACAACAAACAATCACAACAATGAACACAAATTCATTTCAAAGAAGACATATTGGCCCTAACACAACGGAGCAGAAAAAGATGTTGTCAACGATTAAAGCAGACAACTTAGATCAATTAATTTTCGAAACAATACCTGATGATATTCGTTTACAAAATGGTTTAGATTTGGCTCCTGCTATGAGTGAGTATGAATACTTAAATCATATCAACGAAGTAGGTGCAAAAAACAGCGTATATAAAAGTTACATTGGTTTAGGATACCATGAAGCCATTGTACCAAGTGTAATTCTACGAAATATTTTAGAAAATCCAGGATGGTATACTGCTTATACTCCTTATCAAGCAGAAATTGCGCAAGGACGTTTGGAAGCATTGTTAAATTACCAGACCATGGTTTGTGATTTAACTGGAATGGAATTGGCAAATGCCTCTTTACTAGATGAAGGAACTGCTGCAGCTGAAGCAATGGCATTATTATTTAGTGTTAGAGAAAGAGCAAAGAAAAAAGCAGGTGCAAACAAATTTTTTGTTTCTGAAGAAATCTTACCACAAACCTTATCTATCTTACAAACGCGATCTATTCCTATCGGAATTGAATTAGTTGTTGGAAATCATACTGAATTTGATTTTTCTGATGCGTTTTTTGGAGCTATTTTGCAATACCCAGGGAAACACGGACTGGTACATGATTACACAGCATTTGTTGCAAAATCAAACGAAAACAACATCAAAGTAGCTGTTGCTGCAGATATTTTGTCCTTAGTAAAATTAAAAGCTCCAGCAGAATTTGGAGTTGATGTTGTTGTAGGTACTACACAACGTTTTGGTATTCCTTTAGGTTATGGTGGTCCGCATGCGGGGTACTTTGCAACCAAAGAAGCCTACAAAAGAAGTATGCCAGGAAGAATTATTGGTGTTACTAAAGATGTAGATGGTGGACGTGCTTTGCGTATGGCCTTACAAACACGTGAGCAACACATTAAAAGAGAAAAAGCAACCTCTAACATTTGTACTGCACAAGTATTATTAGCTGTTATGGCTGGTATGTATGCTGTATATCATGGTAAAGATGGTTTACAATATATTGCAGACAGCGTACATACATCTGCAGTAACTTTAGCAGACGCCTTAAATTCTTTAGGATTTGAGCAAACAAACGCTTCTTTCTTCGATACAATAACTGTAAAAGTCGATGCAAAAACCTTAAAAACAGTTGCAGAAGCTAACGGCATCAATTTTAACTATATTGATGATAATACCGTTTCTATTTCTGTAAATGAAACTGTTTCTTTAAAAGAAATCAATGCCATTATTGCATGTTTCACACAAGCATTCAACTTAAATAGTAATATAGTTTCAGAATTTTCTACTGCGAATACTATTTTAGAGGCTACTCAAAGAAATACCTCTTTCTTAGACAACGAAATCTTTAACACGTATCAATCAGAAACTGACATGATGCGTTATATCAAAAAATTAGAACGTAAAGATTTAGCATTAAATCATTCTATGATCTCTTTAGGATCTTGTACAATGAAATTAAATGCTGCTTCAGAAATGTTACCGTTGAGTAATCCGCAGTGGGGAAATATTCACCCATTTGTGCCAATAGAGCAAGCACAAGGTTATCAAGAAGTGTTGACAAATCTTGAAAACCAATTAAACGTGATTACTGGTTTTGCAGGAACTTCTCTACAACCAAATTCTGGTGCACAAGGAGAGTTTGCAGGATTAATGACCATTAGAGCCTATCATGAAAGCAATGGAGACACAAACAGAAACATCTGTTTAATTCCAGCTTCTGCACATGGTACGAATCCAGCTTCTGCAGTAATGGCCGGAATGAAAGTTGTGGTTACCAAAACAGACGAAAGAGGAAATATTGACGTTGCAGATTTACGTGAAAAAGCTGAATTACACAAAGAGAACCTTTCTGCATTAATGGTAACCTATCCTTCTACACACGGAGTATATGAAAAAGCCATTATGGAAATTACCCAGATTATTCATGACAATGGTGGTCAAGTATATATGGATGGGGCTAATATGAATGCCCAAGTTGGATTGACAAATCCAGCAACAATTGGAGCAGATGTATGTCACCTAAACCTACATAAAACATTTGCCATTCCTCACGGAGGTGGTGGACCAGGTGTTGGACCAATTTGTGTTGCGCCACAGTTAGTTCCTTTCTTACCAACAAATCCAGTTGTTGCAACTGGAGGAGACCATGCAATTACTGCTATTTCTGCTGCTCCTTGGGGATCTGCATTGGCATGCTTAATCTCTTACGGATACATTACTATGTTAGGCGCAGACGGATTGACAAATTCTACGAAGAATGCTATTTTAAACGCGAACTATATAAAAGAGCGCTTAAATGGACATTACGAAACTTTATACACAGGTGAGATGAACCGTGCTGCACACGAAATGATCTTAGATTGTAGAGATTTTAAACAAAACGGGATTGAAGTAGTTGATATTGCGAAGCGTTTAATGGACTATGGTTTTCATGCTCCTACAGTATCTTTCCCTGTTGCGGGAACCATCATGGTAGAACCAACAGAATCTGAAAGCATTGCAGAATTAGATCGTTTTTGCGACGCCTTAATTGCCATTCGTAAAGAAATTTCTGAAGCAACAAAAGAAGACGGGAACAATCCTTTAAAGAACGCTCCCCATACACAAGAAATGTTAACTTCTGATGAATGGACATTGCCATACTCTAGAAAACAAGCAGCTTTCCCATTAGCATATATTGCTGATAATAAGTTCTGGCCTTCTGTGAGACGTGTTGATGATGCTTTTGGAGACAGAAACTTAATTTGTTCTTGTAACCCAATTGAAGATTACATGTAGCAGACAATCTCTTTTTATAAATAATTAAAACCGCTTCAATATTTGAAGCGGTTTTTTTTATCATAACAAACTATTAAAATCAGTAACAATAAAAGAATAAAAAGAAAACTCTTTCTTCTTCAATGATTGAGATGCATACTTCATTCCCCCGATTGACACACATACACATCGTCAACAGTAATCTAAATTTAACTACTTATTTTTATCGTTATATTTTTTTAATACATATAATTATGATAACTTCAACTCATGATTGTGATTTCCTAGATCCACAATGTCATATAAAATAGTCTTGTTGTAAATATCACAAGTACAAATCATACCTATGCGACAATTAGATGTCTAATTGCGACAAGTAGTGATAAGTACTTTGAATGTAATGGTTCCCCAAAAACTAAAGTTTAACCATTAATCTTTGTTCGATGAATTTAACGAGTCAAAACATGTTTTATAGACTATTGATAGAAGTCCAAAAACTAGGATTTTCACCAGATATTATCTGTGAAAAAGCAAAAATAACATTTGAATCTCTTGGGAATGGCCAATTGACCTTAACCGAAAAGCAGGCCGAAATATTATGGGCGGAAAGCGTAAAAGAAACGAAAAATAACGAATTAGGTTTTTACCTAGGACTTAAAACTCCCATAGAAGGGTTAGCTACTTTAGGTTTTATTCTACAGAATTCTCCTACTTTTTATGAAGCCCTAAAAAATGCGGTATCCTATATAAATCTAATTACCGACGTAATAGAATTGTCTTTAAGAAAAGAAAGCAACGAATTCCTGCTTCTCGTAATTCCCAACCCTCTTTACACAATCAATTCTCCAGAGCGCTCTAAACAAGTGTCTTTACTTACCATTTCTATGACCTTAAAGATTTATTACCATTTAACCTTGCAAGAATTTCCACCAGTAGCAATTTATTTTCCGTATGCTCCACCACAAAAAACAATTAGAGAGTACACAAAAGCAACAGGCCACCAACATACTAAAAAGCATTACATCATAAAAGGAAACTCAAAAAGTCTTGACATTAAAATAGTAAATTCCAATCCAAATATTTTGATGAGTTTACTAAATTACTCAAAAGATTTCTTAACCAAAAAAGACAATAAATGGTCCTTAAAAACAGAACAACACCTCTTGAGTGAATACACCAAATCGTTTCCCAATTTAAGTACCGTTGCGCATTCCTTTAATTTAAGCGAACGCTCCTTACAAAGAAAACTAAAATCAGAAAACAACACCTTTACAAAAATCTTAAAAAAGGTAAAGCTAAATCTCGCATATGTAGAATTAAAAAAATCCAAAAACTTAAAAACAATAGCGTCAAACTTAGGTTTTTCTAGCTCTTCTAGCTTTATTAAGTTTTTCAAAAAACTCACTGGAAAAACACCTTCTTCCTATCATTAGGCATTCAATTTCTTATGTATTGTTCTTTAGGCCGCACTAAAATATTTGACAGAAGTAGCCTTCAAAACATTCTTACAAAAACGTCTTGCAACATTGCTAAAAAAAAATGGATTTAATGTATCTTACCGACCGATCTAAACCTGAAAATTATGGAAGCAAGCAACATGGTGAATTATATTAAAAATGTATTAGAAAACATGCCAACGGACTGGTTAAACCTAACGACTCATAGACTAGATATTTATGATGAACAACTTGCCAAATCTCAATTTTTAGAACAGTTTGAAATTTTATTTAACAAGCATAATTCTGAATCTACAGCACTCTATGCTTTGCCTACCGCTTTTGATTACATTCGGTTAGGCCACCCTTTGTCTTGTATACTCGAATGGGTTATTGGGCGTTTGAATAGTCTCACACCCGATGCGGTAATAAGTTTTTCTTCTAGAACGGCTCCAATTTTAGCAGTGCTAAGAAAAAATTTACTCGATCACAAAAACACTCAAATCGTTTATACAGGTGATTTTCCTTCCTTCTTTGACACAGAAACAGTGAGAAGTGTTTATGGTTATAAATTTGAGTTAAAGAAAGTTACTGAAATAGATGAGCACTCTGCGTTTAACGGCAGTCGTATTTTCATTTCTCAACAGGAAGACATTTGTAATTTTAACCTCAATCCAACTATTGACTTTATTATCAATGCGCATACCGACCTGGGAAGTATTCTAGTTGTAAACGGCAAACAACATGCATCTTATATTTCAGAAATTCAACATGTAAGAAGGCGAGAAACCATTGCCATGACACCTGCAAATTCTTTAAATGCTTTAAAAAACCTTACAGGACAATCTTCTTTAGACCCAGCTAAAAACACGAAAGACAGCAACAAAAAAAATGTCTTAAAGTCAATTAAATCCATCACCAATGCACACACAGACGCACTGGTTGCCTCTAGTGGATTGTCTATACAGTACGCTATTTTAATGGGGCTAATTCACGACGCCCAAGAAAATCACAAAGGAAAAGCGATCAAAATTGTAGTTCCTCCAAACTGTTACGGTGGAACAAATGATCAAGCCAGGCGCGTAGCTGCTTGTATTGACAATGTAGCAGTTATCGACTTACCTGTGGATGGTGATAATGACATGGTTAAAAGTATTGATTTGGTACTGGCCAACATTGCTGCCGAAGATGCCATTCCTTATATCATTGCAGAAATCCCGACCAATCCACGAGTTGAAGTTCCAGACTTGATACAGTTAAGAAATGTATTAGATACACCTCGCAGTACAAACTCTGGAAAAACAGCAATTGACCCCGTATTTATCTTGGATCAAACATTTTGTCCAAATGTGCACTTTTTAGGTGAAGATGCATTATTAGCATCTGTTCGAACCATCTCATTTGCTAGTGGATCAAAATTCCCGAGTGGAGGAAAATGTACAGCTGGATATTGTATAGGAAATAAAAAAACAGCAACTTTGATCAAAAAAATAGCGGCGCACCTCTGCATCCTAGACAACGAAGCAACTCCGCTACAATATGAAATACTCGCAAAACAATTGCCTTCTATGAATAAAAGGATTGAGGGAGCTTATAAAAACACACGTGAATTTGTAAACTTTATCAAAGACGTATTGCCTGCTGCAAAAATCAATTTTGTTTCAGAGGATCTCGCAGAAGAAGGATTTACACCTTCTGTATTTTCATTAGACCTGCCTACAAAAGGAACTACTGATGAAGAACGAGAAACCTATAAAAGAGCATTAAACCTGAAGTTAATCAATTTAATGATTACTAAAATCCCTAAGGAAAGTAAATACTGCGTAAGCTATGGACAGTTAAAAGGATGCTACTGGACCATTCCTGCAACGTCTACCCAAGGAACTACTAAAGAAGGCGACAAAGATTATATTGCTCGTGTAGCATTATCGCCAAACATGGATCTTGAACTACATAAAAAAATATTCTTAGAATTTACTGAAAGCATGTAACGATGGTCTGGTAGTTGTAGTAGTTCCAAAAACACGCCTCTTCTAAAGTTTTTTTAGAACTGCTATGGACATCAACAATCAAACAATGAAGAACATCGTTTACTTATTTTGCATGCTAAATTCAATGTTTTGTTTTTCACAAGAGATTATGGTATATGATGGATTTGACAAATTTGAGACAAAAGAGATTCTAAAAATCAACCCTGCTTTTAGCACTGTTAATTCAATAAAATTTGACACGTTTGACACCAAAGAATTCATACGAATCGGAGCCAAAGTTATCATCCAAAACCAATTCGATCAATTTGAAGTTAAGGACA
>Ga0105356_10006132_pt1 | contig 11243 bp, 7 predicted proteins | sample GOMGulsemesocosm_3_FD_83502 | JGI IMG/M metagenome (GOLD analysis project Ga0105356, IMG submission 83502) | Methane-oxidizing microbial communities from mesocosms in the Gulf of Mexico - GOM9D Gulf of Mexico | ecosystem: Environmental > Aquatic > Marine > Cold seeps | place: Gulf of Mexico...
AATCCCCTAATAATAATTCAGGTTTATAATCTTTGACACTTCTAAATATTAAGTGCATATGGTTTGTCATAATACACCATGCAACAATTTCCATCCCTTTCTTGACAAAATTGCAAGCTGTCAACAATAATATCCTTGTATATGTTTCTTGTAAAGACATCTAGTCAGTTCACAACAGCGAAGCTTACGAAATATAACCCTTCTGGATTGTGAAATTTATAGTTACGACTCATAATCTAAAAATACTATATTTTTATGATCTTAGATAGTAATTATAAGGAAAGTACGTTGTTCTTTTTTTTGAGGCTTACGCGTGGACGCCACACGATAAAATCGTGCGGTAGCGCTGCGTTATTCGTGCGGCAGCGGGGGGGGAGGTGCTATATAATACCTTGTTTATAAATAGGATTAATAATGCTCCCTGTGCTGTAGATTTAATGGTTTAACGTCAAGTTTATGGTTGCTGTTGTGGATATATGGGTGTTGTACCACATATGAAATTGGTTCCTTTAATTAGTCTTAAAAATCTCCTAATTATGTAATTTTTAACTTGATTTAATCTTGATTTTGCTATTATTGACAAAAGTAATATGAATTATTATGAAAAAAATATCAATACTACTCACTATCGTCTTAATTTCAATTCAATCAATTTTAGGACAAAAATATAATGCTGGATTTACATCAATAAAACTAGTTGACAAGAATAGGGTTTACAAATTAAATACACCTGAATCAGATAGTTTGCATTTTAGACCTATTGATTTAGATATTTGGTATCCTTCTAATAAAGAATCCTCAAAGCCACTACTTTTCGGAGATTTATTTGCGCTATTCGAGCAACGAGCGGTTAATTATCAAGATAATGCAGACTATTCTGGATTAACAGCTGAATTGGCTCTATTTTATGTTTCAGAACTTGGAGTTGGAACCGATGGGCAAAAACTACTTGATATTAAAACCGATAGTCATTTTAATATAGAAATATCTCAAGGTAAACATCCAGTTGTAATTTATATGGCTGGTTTTAATGGAATGGGGTTTGAAAACTACAAAGTAATTGAGAATTTAGCTCAAAACGGTTTTGTAGTACTTTCTATATGGTCTGTAGGAAGGTATCCTGGCGACATGACTAACGAAAAAGAAGATATGATGGAGCAAGTTTATGATGCGGAGTTTGCATTAAGGTATATTACTAAGAATAAAAAACTCAATATTGACCTAAACAAAGTTGGAATACTTAGTTGTAGTTGGGGTGGAATGAGTGCTGCTGTTTTTGCAAATAGAAATCCTGCTATTAAAGCAATGGTATCATATGATGGATCAGAAACTCACTATTTTGGGGAAACCGATACTAATTTTTATGCTAATAGAGCAGAAGGGAAAGACAATGATAGATTTATTAATGAGATTATTGAATTGAATCTTCTCAATCCAGAAAATCAAAATGTCACATATTTATATTTTGAAAGTGGAGATAAATTAGATGAATTTACACCAACTTCTGAATATAATTACTACAATCAATTGAAATCGAAAAAATACTATTTGCGATTTAAAAACAGTACACATGCTGATTTTGTATGTATACCTTCAATAATGAGTTCGTCAGAAAATTCAATCAAAATTTATAAGGAACTTGAAATTGCTACCACTAGTTTCTTTAACAAATATTTAAACAGATCCACTGATTTTGATAATAGTTGGGAAACCTTAAATTCACTAGATTACACAACTGACCAAACTTATAACTTGTCTAAAAACAAATTAGTAACAATCAAAGAATTAAACGGACAAGTCATAGATAAAAAAACAAATTTGCCATTACCTTATGTCAACATAGGTATTTTGAACCGAGAAACAGGAACGGTTACAGACACAAAAGGAAAATTCAATTTACCGATAAATAAAGATTTTATTAAAGACACCTTAAGAATTTCAATGATAGGATATAAACCAATTGAAATATTGATTAAGAATATTGAGTCTAAAAATAATAAGTTGTCCTTTAAAATGGAAGAGCAAATAAGCGAATTGAATGAAGTTGTTATTACAGCCAAAGCATCTAAGAAAAAAACTCTTGGAAATAAGACTGAATCAAAGTTCATAGGAACGGGCTTCGCTTATAATCAATTGGGCGCAGAAATGGGCATTAAAATAAATATACGGAAAAACCCAACAATAGTTGAAGCTTTTAATTTTAGTATTTCATATAATAGACTTAGCGCAAAATCAATTTTTAGGTTAAACTTTTATAGTGTCAAACAAGGAAAGCCTTTTGAAAACCTAATGACAAAAAATATTCTTATTCCAATTGAGTCAAAACAAACTGGATTGGTAACAGTTAATTTGAAACCTTACGACATTGTATTATATGACGATATAATTGCTACGCTTGAATGGGTTGATAACGAGGGAGAAAATAATAAAGGAGAAGGGATTTTTTTCCCACTTGGATTATTTACGAGCGGTACATTGCATAAAGAATCAAGTCAAGCTAGCTTTAGAAAACTTAGTAGTTTAGGAGTTGGGTTTAATATTGATGTAAGATATTGAGAAACGTGGTACAACAGCGCATAAAGGAAATTGCTTGATTGTTGAAAGTAGAAATATTTTAGTAATTTTAAAACAAAATATTAAGCTATGGAAAGTACGTTTTCAAATCCGCAACTTCCCATATTCAAACTCGTTGGCAACGATTACGATTAAACATTAATTGAAATAAAATATTTATGAAAAAGCACCTTTTAATTTTGAGTATTCTGACATCAATCTTTATATCTTGTTCCGATAATGATAAAAATGATTGTGTTGAGAATAAATTAGCATATGTAGCTTCCGTTAATTCGCCTTCAAATGGAATTATAAATGAAATTGTGAATATTGAAGTGAATTTTGGCGTATTTAATGGATGTGGAGAATTTGGAGAGTTTATCGAAACACAAAACGGAAACTTAAGAATGATTGAAGTTATGGCGAAATATGAAGGATGCATTTGTACTCAGGATACGCCAATAAGAACCGTGAATTATGAGTTTACGACTAAAATTCCTGGAGATTATGAATTAAAATTTAAATCAAGTGAGATAGATTTTATAACTATAAATTTATTGATTGAATAAAACTGTAGCCAACAACTCATCAAATTTAGGCTCACATTTTAAACGAAGTAACGAACCAATAAATATTCAACAAACGATGTACTACCACCGAAAAACCTTCGCTTTTCCAGTCACACAAATCATACACAAAATAGTTTTTCTAATAGTATAAACACCCAAAATTTCCAATATTCACAAGGTTTTGTTACTGTAAATAAATCAACTAGTTGAAATAAAACAAGTTAAATGCATCAAAATGTACCCGCCTAAGGTGCTAGACCTCTTGTTAATCAGTTGATTTTCAAGATTTTTTTGTTTTTATAGGCGGTTTTTAAAAGCCCTTACAAATATTTACAAAATTTTCTTCTTGGAAAATAGTTGTTACATCGTATCTGTTTTACTTTTCAGAAGTTTAAAGTAGGGGAGGGTGTTTACTAATAATGATTCACTATTGTTATAACGGATGTATATTAACTAGCGCAGGTACTAACTCTTTACCTTATGTTCCTTGCTTATATGATTGATAATTTTGGTAAATTTTGGATGTTAAAATGGGTGTATATAATGCTAAAATCAAGTGAGTTTCATGTTGTTGAATTATCTTTCGGACTTGGAGGTGTTTTTGATTTGACTGGTGGAAGAATTTGTTAAATGAAAGAAAATTACTCCGACAATAAAAAGAACTTCAAGAGGTAAAATACGAAATAACTATTTGGGATGAACAGTATTGTCTTTTTGGTGAAGTCAAATAAAGCGTTGGTAATTAGACGGTTAAAATCCAGTTATACTGATAGATTATAGATAAAATACAATTAAACTGTACACTTTATAGGGTAGTGTTTTTCAGAGTAAAGTATCGAGCATAATCACAAATTTTTTATTTATAAGAAATACATGTAGTTTTGCTTAACAAAAACCTATAATCTTGCAATCAAATATAATTTCTTCAAATACGAAAATAACATTGCAGGACAAGGCAGTATTCAACGTAGTTTTTAAAGAATATTATGCAACCTTGGTACTTTTTTCAAACAATTACACTTATAGAAATCAAGAAGCATCAGAAGATATTGTACAGGATGTTTTTGTTAAATTATTAAACGATAAACGTGAATTTCAAAACCTGTTGGTTTTAAAATCCTATTTATACACTTCTGTAAAAAATGCCTGCTTAAACTACCTTAAGCATCTCAAAGTAAAAAACATTTATAAAACAGAAGAAGAAGCCTCTTTTAATAAAGAAGGTTTTTTTCTTGACAATGTATTAGAAGAAGAAGTATTCATTCATTTAAACAATGCTATTCATCAACTTCCTGAGAAGTGCAGACAAGTTTTTGAATTAAGTTTAAAAGGCATTAAAAATAAGGAAATAGCAACTCAAATGGGTATTTCGATAGAAACAGTTAAATCCCAAAAGAAAAGAGGAAAAGTACTTCTTAAAAAGCTGCTTAAAAATAATATTTACATTTTTTTTATATTACTTTCAGTTATTTAATAAAAAAATTACCCCTTTTCCTATTTTTCAGTTGTTATATAATAAAGTAACTGTCAATATGGAAAATGATAAAATAATAGCACAATTAAAAATTAGTTTACTAATTTCAAAATCTATTTGTGGCACTATTTCAAATGAAGAACATATTCTTCTTGAAAATTGGCTTCAAAAGTCTCCAAAAAATAAAATTTTATTTAAAGAGTTAAGTAACGAAATAAGACTTTCTCAAAAATTAAATGATTATCAAAAAATTAATGTTCAAAACGCAAAACAAAAAGTTTTAAACAAGTATCACAGCAAAAAATCTTTCATTTTTAATAAAAAATGGTTTAAATATGCTGCCTTCTTTATTGGGTTTATTGGATTAAGTTATTTTGCCCTTCAGATTAACACTATTGAACCGTCCATTGTAATTAATGAAAATGATATTACGCTAGAATTGGAATCGGGGGATATTAAAATTATGTCTAAAGAAGGCAAAATAAAAATAGTTGATAATAAAGGTGTTTTGCAAAGTGAACAAAATGGAGACCGCTTAAATTATTCCAATAAAAACAACATCAATAAACTTGCGTATAACACCTTGAATATTCCTAACGGGAAAAAATTTGAATTGGTTCTTTCTGATGGAACTGAAATATATTTAAACTCGGGGTCAAGCATTAAATATCCAGTAAAATTTATAAAAGGTCAATCCAGAAAAGTGTTTTTAGAAGGAGAGGCCTTTTTTAAAGTTACCCCAAACAAGTTCGATTCATTTATTGTAAATTCAAATAATTTAAATACCAAAGTTTACGGAACTTCTTTTAATATAACTTCCTATAGTGAAGAAAATAACACCAAAGTTGTATTGGTAGAAGGAAAAGTTGGTGTATATAAAAATGATCTTCAAATAAAAGAAAACAGCTACCTAAAACCAAGTCAAATGGCAACGATAGGTGCAGAAGATACTGATATTGTTATTACAAATGTAGATACCTACTTGTATACAGCCTGGATGGAAAATACCATAATTTTTAAAAGTGAGGAGTTTCAAAATTTATTTAAAAGATTGGAAAGACATTTTAATGTGCAAATCACAAATAATTATACCGGACTGAATCAAGAAAAATTTAATGGGATATTTAAAGAAAAAGATATTGACTATATTCTGAATGTTTTAAAAAACAACATTGCTTTTGATTATAAAATTACAGATAATAAGATAATTATTAACCAAATAAAGAAGAGCGAATGATATAAAAAGCTACCAAAAATCAAAAAAATCGGAAAATGTTTGCCCATTTCCCGATTCACTATCGAAAATTTAAAAATTCACAAAAAATCTTTAAATCATACAAAAATATGAAATTAATCAAGCATATTCAAATCCCCTATGGGTTTAGACTAAATTTAAAAATGAGATTAACAATAACTTTACTTTTATTTTCCTTACTTAGAGTGAATGCGAGTGGCTACTCTCAGAACACAAAAATTACACTTGACCTACAGAATGTAAGTGTTTTCAAGGTATTGGACGAAATTCAAAATCTATCGGAGTTCTCAGTGTACTATAGAGATTCTCAAATAGATTTGAATAGAAAAGTGTCCATTAGTGTACAAAAAGAGAAAATTAAAAAAATTCTTAATTTTTTATTTGCAAATACGAATGTTGGCTATCAATTAATTGATAAAAACATTATTCTTAATGATAAAACTAAAAATAAGTTTTCACCCAAAGTAGTTCCTATAAATACTTTGAATAATCAACAAATTAAAATTAGTGGTTTTGTAAAAGATAAATCAGGAACTCCTTTGCCAGGAGTAAATATTGTAAAAGTAGGAACCATTATAGGAACAGACACTGATTTTGATGGTAAGTACTCAATAGCGGCCTCTAAAGGTGATCAATTGACTTTTTCTTATCTTGGAATGAAAACAGTTACCATTACTATTGAAAGTGCAACTACTATTAACATAACTATGGAAAATGATGCTGCTACCCTAGACGAAATTGTTGTAGTTGGGTATGGAACATCAAAAAAGAAGGATTTAACAGGTGCTGTTGGAAGTGTTGACGTAGAAGATGTTTCTGTAGCTGCAACCACATCTATTGATGCCGCACTTAGCGGAAGAGTTTCTGGCTTAGTTGCAGTGGCTACTTCTGGGCAACCTGGAGCAGGAGCCTCTGTGCAAATTAGAGGTAACGCATCATTTGCATCAGCTGGTGTTTTATATGTAGTAGATGGTGTTCCTATTAATGGTGGTGCTGGAGAGCCTGGAAGTGGAAATATATATAGTGGTGCTTCAAGATCCTCTTTAAACTTTATAAATCCAAATGATATTGAATCTATTCAGGTATTAAAAGATGCTAGCTCAGCCGCAATTTATGGTGCTAGAGCAGGATCTGGAGTAATATTAATTACTACAAAAAAAGGAAAAATAGGTAAAGCAAAGGTAAGTTTTGATCAAAGCTATGCTTATCAAAACCCTTTAGACTTTTATAAAGTTCACTCTGAACAATCATATATGATTAATAGAAATGGGTGGGAAAAAGAACGCTGGTTATTAGATAATAAAATTGGTGTGTATGGAGCTACAGATCCTTCAACCGTATCACCATTTGTGCCGCGTTATTCTGAAAATGATATTCAAGGAGCTAACAAAAGTGGTTCAGCTCTTGATGCTATCCAACGTAATGGTTATTTAGAGCAATACAATGTAAGTGTTTCAGGAGGAGATGAAAACACAAGGTATTTTATTTCTGGAAATCTGACAGATCAAAAAGGTGTATTAATTAATTCTGGTCTAGATCGTTTTACTGGTAGAATTAACTTCTCACAAAAACTAAGTAATAAATTTAAAGTAGGCGTTAATCTTAATACCTCCATTACCAAATCTGAAAATCCAGCAATTGGAGAAGGAAGGTATGAAAATGCAGGAATGATCTTATCTGCCTTTTATCACCCTCCAACAGTCCCATTAATTAATGAAGATGGTACCTACCCTTTAAATCCAGAATATAAGAATGCTCCAAATCCATTGTCATTTAGAGAGATAACTGATGGTACTGTATCCAGAAGGTTACTTACCAATGCATATTTGGATTATAAAATTATGGAGCCTCTTACTTTAAGAGTTCGTTATAGTTATGATCAGTCAACTTCTAAAAGAAAAAATTATTTACCAAAAACATTTTTATATGGAATGTTAAGTGAAGGTGAAGCAAATATTTTACAAAATGAAACTGATATTTCTTTAGTAGAATACACGGCAAGTTATAATAAATCCTTTGATTCCGGTTCCTCACTTTCAGGAGTTGTTGGGTATTCATACCAAGAAAGAAATGGGGAAGGATTTAACGCAGGGAACAAGAAATTTTTAACGGATAATTTCTTATATAACAATCTATGGTCAGGAACGGCAGAAAGACCTTCTGTTGGATCGTATAGATTTAAAGAAGTATGGGCTTCGTATTTTGGTAGAGTTACCTTAAATTACATAGATAAGTATATTCTAACTGGGTCAATTAGACGAGATGGATCTTCAAAATTTGCTAAAAATAAAAAGTTTGGTTTGTTTCCGTCAGTGTCAGCAGCCTGGAAGATTTCCAGTGAAGATTTTATGAAAGATAGCCAAGTATTTGAATTCCTTAAAGTAAGAGCTAATTACGGAACTACTGGGAATAGTAATATTGGATCAAGTGCATTTTCTTTATATGCACCAGGAGGGAATTATGTATTTGGAAACAATCAATCGGTTGGGGTGTATTTAAAACAATTAGAAAATGCAGACCTTACTTGGGAAACAGCAAGGGAGTTAAACTTCGGTTTAGATTTTTCTATTCTTAATGGGAAAGTATCTGGATCTATTGATTATTTTAATAAAACTATTTCTGATCTACTCGATTATAAACCATTACCTCTTCAATCTGTAGTAAGCGGAGTGGCGGCTAATATTGGAAAAACTCAAAGTAAAGGTTGGGAGTTATCATTGTCAACAAAAAACATTGAAAATGATAATTTTTCATGGAAAACAGACTTTAATATTGCTCATTTTAAAGATACTTGGAAGGAAAGAAGCCCAGAAGTACTTAAGGTTTTACCTAAATATATAGGTGAATATGACGAGCTTAGAGCCATCTATGGCTATGTTACCGATGGTGTTTTAAAAGTTGGAGAAGAAGTTCCTGTACATATGCCAGGTTTAAGTCCGGGAATGATAAGAGCAAAAGATTTAAATGGATTTGATGAGGAAGGTAATTTAACAGGGATTCCTGATGGGATATTAAATTCAGCAGATCAAATTAAACTAGGAAATTCTGATCCAGGTTATACTTTTGGTTTCTCAAATGTTTTTAAATACAAAAATTTAGACCTTAATATTTTTGCATACGGTATGCTGGATAGGCTGTTGTATAATAATGATAAAAGTAATGCTTTTGGGCAAATGTTCAACTTTGGATGGAACACATTGGAGGAAAATAAAGACCGTTGGTCTTCTGAAAATCAAAGTTCCAATCTACCGAGTGGCCTACCAAATCCATATGGGAATTTTGTAGGAAACTTCTTTAGAGAGAATGGAGCTTTTTTGAGAGTAAAAAGTATTACTCTGGGATATAATCTTCCAGAAAAATTACTGGATGGTCAAAAGTTTTTGTCTTCTGCCAGGTTTTATGTTGATGTGCAAAACCCTTTTGTTATCACAAGTTATTCGGGCTTAGATCCTGAGGTCTCAGGTTTTGTAGCGTACCCTCCTCAAAAATCATTTGTTGTAGGAATGAATATTAATTTTTAAAAAGTATAAAATGAAAAATATAAAACTAAAATTAGTTTCTTTTGCTGTTGCTTTTGTAGGACTATTCCTTTTTAACTCTTGTCATGGAGATTTGGAATCAGAAATATTTTCTGAATTCGCTCCTTCAACCTTTTATAAAACGGAAGCTGATGCAGAAGCCGCCGTAACCAGAATATATAATGGATTAATGCCTAATTGGCAAGGAGGACACGCATCTGCAAGCACATCGCATCGATTTCAAGGTTCTGGTACCACAGAAGAACTTTTAGTTTCTTGGGCCGGAGGATCAACAAGTGGTTGGGGACTATGGGCAAGCCTTAATTATAATGCTGATGAATGGAATGTTACCATACATTATGAAAATATGGTGCCGGCCATAACAAGATGCACCTTTACTATTGGAAAAATTCAAGAAATGGAGGATATCAGCGAAGAATCTAAAAAAAGATTCATTGCTGAAGTTAAGGCAATTAGAGCACACTTAGCTCAATTATTATATGGGTATTACGGACCTGTTTCTATTGTTGTAGATGTAGAAACTGCTTCAGACCCCAATGCTTCTCCTCAAGCCAGGCCAACATCGGAATGGATGGTTGCTCAAATTGAAAAAGATTATATGGAGGCCGCAGCTGATTTGCCATACAGGTTTACAGGAACTGACTTTGGAAGGTTCACAAAAGCAGCATGTAAAATGGGGCTCTTGAAACTTTATATGAAAGAGAAAAAATGGTCAAAAGCCGTTTCCGTTGGTAAAGAAATTGAAGGCATGGGATATTCGTTAATGAATAACTATAAATCAATATTTACAATTGAAAATGAACAAAATGATGAGATCCTTTTTGCAATTTCATGCAGAAATGATTTTGAACCTAATACCAACGGTTGGTTAGCGCATGTATTACCTGGAGATTATGTTTCGCCTTCAGGAAAGCAAAATGTAGCCTGGGGAGGATTTAAAATGCCATGGACAACGTATAACAAATTTGATCAAAATGATGAACGATTAGAAGTGTTATTAGGAGATTATCCAATTGCTGGAGGTTTAACCAAAAGAGATCCATTAGGAGCGATACCCGTTAAATATGGCGAGGATCCTGACGCAACGGACTGGAAACAAGGAGTTGATTTAATTGTTTGGAGATATGCTGATGCATTACTATTAATTGCTGAAGCAATAAACGAAATTGAGGGTCCTACTACTGAAGCAATAAATTATGTAAATATGATTCGTAATCGTGCAGGAGTACCAGAATTTTCAATTACTGACTTTTCTAAGGATAGCTTTAGAGATATGATACTTGAAGAAAGACTGTTTGAATTATACTGTGAAGGAATTAGAAGAGATGATTTAATTAGACATGGAAAATATATTCAGCGAGCAGTTGATTTTGGATCACCATTTGCTCAGGAATATAAAATTTTATATCCGCTTCCAAGAAGAGCTATTGATGAAAGTGAAGGGTTAATAACACAAAACCCTGGCTACTAATTAATAAACAAGTTGAATTAAAATAGTTTGATTCTTTATGTTTGAAGTTTGAGTTTGTTAATAAACCAAGCTCATTTAAAATGGGCTTGGTTTTATCTTCTGTTAAATTGTTGAGGTTGTTTTTAGTAAACAAATACTAAAAGAACGCCATAAATTTATTGCAGTTTTTTAACTGTCAGATCGCTGTTATGTTTTACTCAAATATCATATTAAATTTCTTTGTTTTTAACCGTAGGTAAATCTGAGTACATGTTAATTTATAATCGGGTAGATTTTATGATTTGATATGAAGGAGATAATGGTAAAGCATAAGAGATAATTGAATACTTCAAATTATTTTAAGGCTAATATATAATTTATGAGAAAAATTTTAATTTTTAAT
>Ga0105356_10006137_pt1 | contig 11238 bp, 8 predicted proteins | sample GOMGulsemesocosm_3_FD_83502 | JGI IMG/M metagenome (GOLD analysis project Ga0105356, IMG submission 83502) | Methane-oxidizing microbial communities from mesocosms in the Gulf of Mexico - GOM9D Gulf of Mexico | ecosystem: Environmental > Aquatic > Marine > Cold seeps | place: Gulf of Mexico...
TAAATTTAAGAAAATCCTCAACAATATCATCAGCAATGCCGTTAAATTTACCCCCTCAGGCGACATCGTCGTCTTCGTTTCGCTGCTCTATCATCAAGCTGAGCAGGCTGAATTACACCTATTGATAAAAGACAGTGGCATTGGTATCAGTAAGAACGATTTGGACAAGATTTTTAACCCTTTTGTTCAGTGCGATGAAACAAGTTCTCGTCGACATGAGGGCACCGGTCTCGGCCTCTCCATTGCCGAGGATTTCACCTTGCTCATGGGGGGAAACATATCGATTGAGAGCGAGGTGGGTGAGGGCACAGAAGTCGGCTTTAGTGTTTGCTGCAGGACCGACGTTAGCGGCCCTGTGAGTGACACAACCTTTGCACACTTACAGCCAGTGTTATTTGATGAGAACCCTTGGACCCGGCGCTCCTGGCGCAATCAGCTACTGAAATACAGTGATCATGTGATAGCCCCAGGCAGTTTTTCACAGCTGCTTAAAACACTGCAGCTCAATGAAGATGTCGATGTACTGTTGTTGGGCTTTAATTGCCATGACCAACAATTAACCGATGCCGAGGCATTGCTCGCCAGTGTAAGGCTTGAATTTTCTGGTGTGATCATTTTGGCTGTCGCCGAATTAAAGGAGTTGGGACTTCAGTCCCTTGCCGCGCAATATGGACCGCTGCAAGTAGTCAGCAAGCCAATGACCAATAACCGTTTACAAGCAGCACTTACACAAACTGTGGCTGATTTTTCAATGCCCGTTGATAATGGTAGTGCAGCAAAACTGAGTTTCGACAGCCCTTACGTGTTGCAAGGGCTTAGATTATTGCTAGCCGAAGATAATAAGTTTAACCAACAGCTAGTGGCCAGTATATTAACGGCGGCAGGGGCTGAAGTAGTTTTGGCCGACAATGGCTTTGAGGCTATGCGTTGCTGCCAGGCTGAACGCTTCGATACATTGGTGTTTGATCTGCATATGCCTGGGTTGAGCGGGCTGCAACTCAGTGCAGACATTCGTAGCAACAATGGCTGCAATACCGAGACGGCGATTGTTATCTTAACGGCTGACGTGTTCACCGAAATGGACTCAGAGATGATTAATGCCGGTATCGGTGGCATCTGTTTTAAGCCTATCGTTGAGGCTGACTTGATTGAAAAGATCCGCTTATTGGCGGTTACGACGCAACGTTTATCAGACAACTCCGACAAGCCAGACAAGCGCTCTATTATCGAGTTAAAGCCTGAACAACTTACCGAGGAGGTAGATGTTCAACTTACGCTTATTTCACAGGCGATAGACTCAGGTGAATTCACTGCCCTGAAAGAGCAGCTACATCAGCTACAGGGTGTGATTGGGCTGTGCGGAATAGCGCTTATCGATGAGGCGCTTAACGATTTAAATAGGGCGGTTGTGGGGGCCGACAACGCACTGATAAAGGCGTGTTTTAAGCACCTTTCGCAGCTTTGGTCGGCTACATCGATCTAACCCCCCTCCCCTATAAGCAGTCAAAAAAATACAGTGAAAGCCATCAATTTCACCCCTATGGGTGAAGCAACGGGGCCGATCATTTCATATAGTAGATTCAGTTGAGTTGTAGATCAGGGAATGGCTACACGGATGACACATGGAGTGTACTCAGCCTTTTCATCAACTCTTACCGTTTGAACCCCTCGCGGATACAGGCTCTGCAATGAATGCATTAATGGCTGTCAATAATATAGAAAGCTCAGCTTACGCACTTGATTTTGCAAATTGTGAGTTTACGGATGACTACGTCAAGGTATGTTTTGTTGAAGGTGTCAACGTCGACAGCGATAAGATGCTGCAATTTTATGCGCTTTGCAGTGAGGTCTTCCAAGACAAGTCCTTCAGCGTGATCGAGCTTAGATACTTCTCTTACTCAGTCGACCCGATGTTCTATATTGAATACCGTAATCTTCTCTCAAACGTCAAATCTCATGCCATAGTCGCAGTCACAAACCGGCTGATGCATATCAACCAGTATGAGTTAGACTTCATCAAACACTGCCCCTGCAAAGCTTTTTCTGCTCTGGATAATGCTGTTGAATGGTGTTCAGCCGCCTGACCCGACGATGCGTCCGACTTCAGTAACAGCCTTCTGCGCCAGTTTTGTTAAAGGTAACTGCCAGTATCCATATAAGTCGTATATTTAACTTCCAAGTGAACAACGCTTAAACCACAAGCTGTAACAAGTAATGATGTATAAGCCTGGCTAGGGTTTGGCCGTTTAATGACTTGCTCGATCGGTTACTGAGCTTGTCTAAAACCACCACGACATCATTTACCACCACCTGCTTGAAGGCAGTCTTTTTTGGTCTGCAGTAACGCAATAGACCTTCGCTACCCTCGCGGCTAACACAACGCACAATCTATCCGTCGCAATTAACCCCTACCCGCTTCAGACCTATCAGCCCCATTCTTTGCCGCAGTCACTACGGCGACCCATACAGCTGCGCCACGGCAAAGTAGCTACCAAACCCACAGCACTTTGGGGAGGCAACTAAAGCCCAGAAACAGCCCTCATTCAGCACGGACCACCATCAAGACAGCAACCTCAATACAATTGTGCATATCTGCGCGCACAAAAAAGGGGAGCCGCTTTCGCGCTCCCCTTTTTTTGACTTTACAGCCTGTCTTTACTTGCTGAGTAAATTACGCTTCAACGGGTACCGACATATCGTAGAACTGCTTGGTCCACTTGCGGTGCTTGTTGATCGGGCCATCGCCATCACACAGCACTGGATTATCCCTGTATGCCTTGTCGCGCCAGATTGGGATATCGTCGTCTACGCCAGTCTTAAAGCCGTAGATGATCGATGGACCCAGGTCCATGTCGCTGGAGATATTGGTGGTCACACCCATGGTCCAGCGCAGCATGGTTTCGTTCTCGCTGATAGGCGTCGCCACGTGGTAGAGAATAAACTCACCAGCAGATCCGTCCACCATGCTGTGGAAACCAGTACCGACAACGGTCGTAATACCCGGACCGAAAGAAGTACGTGTCAGCGTATGCTTATCGCCACCGGCGTCGGCAACTTCGTCAGACAAGAAGTCATCCGGCATTTCCATCTGTGAAGCCGTTTTCTTAAGAGGGCCGTCAATTTCACAAGAAGCTTCGCTGAATGAAGGCATGCGGTGCAGGTAGGTGAAGTGTGGCTGATCCACATCATTCTCTGCGATTTCCTGAATACAGGTCGGCAGAGTGATTTCCATGGTTTCCAGTTCGCCCCACTTCACATCGCCGTTCAAGCCTTCAACCATTGGTGGCTCGAAGTAAGGCGCGCGACCTTCTGGGTGGTACCAAGCGTGGACCATGCCGTTCTGCTCGCGGATCTCGTACTTATCAGCCACAGCGCGTGCAGGGATCTTCTTGGCGTAAGGAATGTCTTTGCACTCACCTTCGCCGTCAAACTGCCAGTGGTGGAAAGGACAGCGAATGTTCTCACCGACAACAGCGCCTTGGTACAAAGGCGCGCCTAGGTGCGGACAAAAAGCATCAAGTGCTCGGGCTTCGCCACTTTCGGTGCGGAACAGTACCAGTTTGTTGCCAGCCAGCATTACTTCTTTAACTTGGCCTGGGGCCAAGTCTTTGCTGAAATCTAGGCCAAACCAGCCGTGTGGAATCGGGAAAGGAAAACGGGACATTTCTGAACCTCCAACAGGTTGCATTCGGTATGCGTCGATCTTGTGTTTTATGTTCGGCCAATTACACCTCGAAAGGATGCATCACTAAACCGATGAAATAAAAGTAACACACGTGTAACTAGTTACACAAGCGTAAAAACAAACCAACAACAGGAAAAGTACTAATTTTCGTTAAGCTGCGGTTCCACAACAGGCGCGTATCTGAGCATGACCCATAACAGCGTAAACTTTAAGCGAGCGAAGAACCGCCAGCAATGGATAAAAATAGATGTGAAAGCTTGAGAATAGACCAAAATTTGAAGTGTTGAGGCAAGATAAACAGAGGGTAAAGCGGATATTTCAAAAAGGGGTACGGAGCACCCTAGGACGCCCCGCTAGCGACGCAAGAGACTGAGCCCTTGCACCACTTAAGACAACACTTAGCTCATAGGGAACAAAGCATTCATCTTTTGTGCCAGCATCATGTTGCCTTTAGCCTTAAGCTTACCGGTCATGAATGCCTGCATACCATTTACAGAACCGTCAGCAACACCAACAAAGGTAGCCAAGTCAGTAGCAATGGTTACTGAAGGCGCTTCGTGCTCGCCTTTTGTGATTTCCTGAGCGCCATCTTTAACAACGATGTAGAAGTTCTCACCGTCTTTAAAGTCGTACTGGAAGATAGCGTCCATTCCGGCAGCAGCGGCAGAGTTAAAGCTTTCGTTCATTTTTACAATCAGATCATCTACAGTCATTTCGACCTCCCAAGGGCGTTATATTTAAAAGAATATACTCAAGTTCGCTGACTCAAGAACATTACAATTTAAAATCACACAACGTGATTTTATTTGGAAACCATCGCCGTCTCTTACGACGACATCGCGTCGGCTACCGGAGAACCAGTCGCCGCCACGTTCCATTCTGGTGCGGTGCACTTGAAACTTCGAGCGCACCAAGTACGTATTCTCATCTTCGCCAGTAAACGCTTGCACGTTTGTGATCAGGCGTGTGGTGCGCGATGGCGGTACTTCGGAAAAAGACCGATTACCCATTAAGCGCATCGTTCGAGCCATCAAGCTGAGCTTATTATTCACACTTAAGTGCAGCTCATCATCCCCGCTTGACAATTCTTTATCAATTGCCCAATTTTCATCCCGAGAAGCTTGTTTACGATCATGACGCACCGGAATCCGGTAGTCGATGTCATCGTGCATCAAAGCCAACCACTCGGTGAAGCGTCGCTCGTCTAATAAGTCTGCCTCATTGTAGAGGAACTGTTCAAGGCTGAATTGCTCTTCCATGCCGACAGGACTTAGAACCTCATTGTCTAATTGAGTTTCCACTTTAGCATCCTCCATATGTATCAGATTCGTCCGCCAGCAGCATTTTATGCCAGTGTGTATAAAGCTCTCGCTGCGGGTGTTCGCTGTTTGTTGGCCCTACTTTCCCAGGCAGGTCCGGGTGCTCACCCTCAAGCCCCACCCCCATCCCTAAGTGGAAAGGTGCTTTACGCGCTTGATTTCCACGCGTACCCGCCGTTACCTGCTCCCAGTTCTCATCGTCATCCTGCTCAAGCAAACCTTCAGGACCAAAGGCAAAGTAATAATTGCCCTTAATCGCCTCCTTCACCTCACGGGGCATGTCCTTTTCCACGATAATCCAATTCCAAATCTCACTCTCATTAGGGCCACGAGGGTGAGCCACACGAATACAAAAAGTGGTGCTGAGCATGCAAAAATTGGGGAAAATACCGCTGGTACCCGATTTAATCCGAGACTTAACCGGCCCTAGGTGCTCGCGTGTGGCCGCATCGTGCTGACGATAATAATCGAGAATTTTCGGTTCCATCATGGCCATCTGTGTCTCACACGGAAGACGGCCTTCGATCGGCGTGTCTTCATCCAGCAAGCGTACCGTCAAGCCATGACCACCCGTCATCGAGACATTCAGAGAATCCTCAATTTCAGCGTAGGCGGCTTTGGCGTCAGGGTGCATATCAAACACCGAGCGATGGCTGACACCTGCGTGGTAGACGTCGCCAACCATATTTTCAGTCGGCATCTTCCAGTTGGTTTTTACGATCCACTTTTGTACGCCGATCACCTCAGTACCCTGACCACGGCGGTCAACCAGCGCATCAAGATAAAAGGCTGAATCACCCAAATAGGCATCAAGTGAATCCGCATCATCATCGAAAGTGGCAAAAATGAGCCCCTTATAAATGTCCACCCGCGCCTGCTGTAGCCCCCAATCGCTCTTAATCAGATTAGGGTAATAGCGCTCTTTCTGTGGCATACCGGTGAGACTGCCATCACTGCCGTATGTCCACCCATGGTAGGGACAACTAAAGGAGTTGGCTTTGCCCTTATCGGCGCGGCACACCTTGAGACCGCGGTGCCGACAACTATTGAGGCTTACGTGTACGCGCCCCTCTTTGCTGCGAGACACAATTACCGACTCTTCCCCCATGTAAGACGTCACAAAATCGCCCGGCTCCTTGATCTGGCTTTCATGCCCTACAAACAACCAACACTTACCAAAGATCTGCTCCTGCTCTAAGCGGTAGACCTCTTCGTCAGTATAAATACGACGGTCTATCAATGCGCCGCCGTCACTGACCAACCCCTCAAGCTGCTTTCTATTCATCATCGCTACTGCCCACTCATTATCCGTCTTCAGAATCAAGTCACCCGTAAACCCAAACTGACCAGTTCGCACCTTACGGGAAGAATATACACCGTATACACTATGATATACAGCGTATACACATTAATAAGTTAAGTCCCACGCCGATTAAAATCAACCGATACAAAAAAGCCGCCTGCAGTGCAGACGGCTTTTTTAGCGCGTGTCTAGATTGAGCGAACGTATAGATTGCTGTCGCTAACTATTTACTAAGCGCATGCACGGCGGCACGGCGCCCAGAAAACACACAGTCGGCCAGTGACAATCCGCTGACGTACGACTTCGAGCAAACCCCCACAGCGGCGCGACCCGCGGCATAGAGCCCGTCAATCGACTGTCCTTCGGCGCTTAACACAACGCCACTGGACTCATCCACTTTAAGGCCACCCAAGGTCATGGAAAGGCACGGAACTTTGGGGTTATCCAGTGAAACATCGATCGCGTAATAGGGACCTTCACCCAAGGCGCGCAGGTATTTCTCTGACTTCTTGAACTCGTCATTACCGCTATTAGCCCCCTTATTGAACTTCTCCGCCACGGCGTTTAAACCCTCGGCGTCCAAGTTACACAGGTCCGCTAGCTCAGCCAGCGACTGAGCTTTTTGCGTGCTCGTGTGCATGAACAGACGAATGGGCATCCACTGGGTCCAGGGTATCTCACCGCCTGGGCGCGCCAACCTTTTGGCCTCACTCATGATATCTTCATCCACGATAAGCCAGCCTTTGCCCTTATTCGCATCCACCAAGTACTTTGAGGTGGCCGCACCATAAAGGTCTTCACTGCATACCCGCTGTCCACCTCCGGTGACAAGCATGCCTTTCAGCAGACACGACGGCGGCGTGAAGAAGCGCCAAGCTGAGACCTTATCCATGTGATCAAGGCCCCCTCCCACACTGTTGCCCAACATGATGCCACTGCCATGACAGTCCTCGCCCAATGGGCGAACGGCCTTGTAATCAGGTGCGTAGTGTTTGAGCATATCCAAGTTATTAATAAAGCCGCCGGTGCTCAACACCACGCCTTTTTCGGCGCGAATGCGTTTGATCGCCCCCTTGTTACGCAGTTTGTGTACGCCGGCGCGAAACAGCGAACCCGTCTTCGGCTCCAGCATACAAAAACCATTGGCCAGCTTGTTCAGGCGATTCATGATGCCGCGCACCAGCGGATTGGTCGGCGCCTCTAACAGCTCAAGGCCGACCACTCGGTTATCGGCGTCAACGATCAAACGCTGCACTTCCGTATGGGCACAAATGTCGACATTGCTCAATTTGGCTAAAGAATCCCGCACTCCACCCCAGATAAAGCGCCCAGTTAACCCTTCACCGTAGGTGCGATGACCGCGGCGCACCGGCGTGGCCTTTTCTTTAAACGGTGAGCTTAATTCATTGCCTGAGTAATACAGGTAGAAACCGTCCGGCGGGTAGGAGGTTTTCTCATCGTAGGTGGTGGCATTAAAGTTAACGCCGTGACGCTCAAGCCATTCGATATTTGGCACACTGTCTTCACAGAAACGTCGCAGGGTTGTATCGCTGACAGCGCCCTGAATTTCTTCTTTCAAGTAGGCAAACATATTGTCGGGAGAGTCGTCATCTCCGGCTTCCTTCTGCCACTTGGTGCCGCCACCGGCGTAAACAATACCGCCACTGAGCGCGGAAGCGCCACCGCCGGCGAGGCGGTCAATCAACAGAACCTTGGCTCCCTGCTCCGCCGCTTCGAGCGCCGCACTGGCACCCGCCATACCAAAACCCACCACCGCAAGATCGGTCACAGCGTCCCACGACTCTGCGTTTACATCCGCCACCTGTAATGGCGCATTATTAAAATAGTTTGCCTGTGTCACCCTGCTCTCCCAGTCATCTCAATTGCACCCGCCTAGGCGTAAACCTAGCACCCAATACAAATACGCCCACGTGAGCGTCCATAAAACCATCTTGCCTAGCCTACTGCGGTGCAGCATCGTCCATGTGAGTAACACTCAACAACAACATAAACACGCCAGCGGCAGAATTACAGAGCAAAAAAAACCGCGCAGAGGCGAACCTGTGCGCGGTTTATTTCCGAAAACAGGCGGGTTAGTTAACGTTCGCAGCGTCTAAAAAAGCAGGCCGCTCGCCGCCGCCGTGGGCCTCAATACAGGCGCCATTCAAATAGGCCCCGTAAGGTGACGACAGCATCACACACAGGTGCCCCATGTCCGCGGGCAGCGCCATACGCTGCAGTGGAATGGTCTTGTGTACCGCATCGATACCAGCCTGATCACCAAAATGCATGGCCGCTTGCTCCGTTAGGATTGGACCCGCCGCAATGGCATTCATACGCACTTTAGGCGCCCACTCTACCGCGAGGGATTGTGTCAGACTCACTAAACCCGCCTTTGCCGCACCGTAAGCAGCCGTGCCCGGTGACGGGCGTAAAGCGCTGACGCTGGCAATATTAAGAATGACGCCGCCACTGTCTTGCTCACGCATAATTTTATTGGCCGCCTGCGCAAGGTTGAGCGGTGCCAATAAATTCAATTTAATAATTTTTTCAGAAAAACGCGGGGAAGCGGTTGCGGCATCGGCAAACGGCGCGCCGCCGGCATTATTGACCAGCACATCAAGGCGACCGTAAGTCGTGGATACGTGTGCCATAAAGACATTAATCGCCTCTAGGTCGCCAACGTCCAGCGAATAAAATTCCGCCACATTACCGTCCACTTCAGGCAATGATTGCGGGTCGCGACGCGCGCAGACAACAACCTTGGCACCGGCCGCCAAGTAGGCATTAGCAATACCACGCCCAGCCCCCTGCGTTCCACCGGTGACAATGACTACCTGCCCGTCAAGACGAATAGAGTTCTCGATTGAAATTTCCACTTCAGGTTCTCCCACGAATAAAAAATGCCACGGCCAAACACGCCAATACAGCCTACAGGTTTACAACTTTGATGATAACCAAAGTCAGCCGCAGGGAGATAACACAAATAAACTAGGAGCGAGCCGTAACAAACAGAAGAACCCTGAGCGCTTACAAGACTTTGGGTCTCAGGAAGAAGCCAACGATCTCCTGCGCCGCCGATATATCACCGGCTTGCCCACCCAATATCCTCGGGAAGCGGGCAACAGGGGAAGGGATAACGTGCCCGGATCCCTGCAGGGTGTACAAACGAATTTGCAGCTCCATTGCGCCCTGCCAGCGCTGTTCGATCACCGAGCTGTCTGGGTTGCCGTCTCGCTCGGCATGGGAAACATCCATCGGAGGCTGATGGACCGCGGCCAAACCAAGCCAATAATTGATGGTGTCCTGCGACGACAGCACGTGACCACGGCTAATATCGCCAAAGATCTCAACCAAGCCACCGTCATAGGGGTTAATCGGATCATCCGTGCCATTAAACATGGCAACCGATACTGGCTGATTTGATTTGTCACAATCGAGATTGGTGTCCACGGGCAGGTTTGCCGCGATAGGCGCAATGGCCGCTACCCGCTCAGGTGCTTCCAACGCCAAACGCAAAGCCATGTGCCCACCATTGGAAAAACCAGTGGCGAACACCTTGCCCCGATCGATGTCATGTTGCTCGGCCAAGGTATCGATCAACGACGTTAAAAAGCCCACATCATCAATGTTTTGAGTGTTCGCGGCGTAGTTGGCCGAACCTCGGCAGTCATTCCAATGCCTTTCAAAACCGTCTGGGTACACTAATAAATAGCCGTACTCTTCAGCTAACCGGTCAAATTCATAAGCGCTTTGCTCTCGCACTGCCGCGCCCGCCCCCCTGGAACCGTGCAATACAAAAATGACGGCCGGATGCGCTACCTGCATTGCAGGTGTGTAAAGCGAGTATGTTCTCAGTCTCTCGCCAGCGCGCAGCTCATGCTGCGTAAGCCGGCCGGGTAGATCGGGCTCGGCCACGGTGGGGGAATACAAGAAATACCACCAGGCGATGGCGCATGTAACCATGACGACTGAGACTAATAACATCAGGGTTTTTAAAATACGCGAGCGAATAAATACTCCAAACATTTATAAACCTTTTGATTTAAAAAGTGACCGTACCAACTTAAAGGTTTTCAACTTCAATCATTTAAAACATGAATCGCCGCTAAACATCGCCCCAGAAAGCCCGCTTAATCGGTTGCACGGCTATAGAGAATGCCGAGGCCGCCACGGGCAGCAGTGGCGCAAGGTTCATAAAACCGTGCACCAAACTGTCGAAGCAATGGTATTCCACCGCATTGCCAGCTTGTTGCAGGGCCTTTGCGTAGTCAGCGCCATCATCACGCAACACATCAAAGTGTGCGGTCATCACGTAGGTTGGCGGCAAGCCGCTCAGGTCGTCACTCAAAAGAGGAGACACATAAGGTTCACGGGCCTGCTCTGGGTCACTCAAGTATTGCTCCTTAAACCACTGCATTTCGCCACGTTTTAAATTGTAGCCCTCGGACATATCAAAATAAGAAGGCGTGTCTAACGTGTGAATGTTGGTCACGGGGTACCAGAGGCTTTGGTGGCACACGGCCGGCCCTTGCTGGTCGCGTGCGCGCAGGCAGGCCGTCGCCGCTAGATTGCCCCCGGCACTGTCGCCCACCAGAGCGAGCCGACTCGCATCAACATTGAGCTGCGCGGCATGCTCGGCCACCCAACACAAAGCATCGTAAGCATCATCGCAAGCGGCGGGAAAAGGATGCTCTGGTGCGAGCCGGTAATCCACAGAACACACCACACAGTTAGCTTGCAGGCTCAGGCGCCTCGCGACCTCCTCATGGGTATCAAGGTCACATACAACCCAACCGCCACCGTGGTAAAACACCACGACGGGCAAGGTTTCATCCGCTACTGGCCGATAAACTCGCATAGAAATTTGGCGCTGCTGGTCTGCAGATGGGATCTGTATCTCACCCACAGAATGAATATCGCTGGTTTCA